>WNGI01011607.1_pt1 | contig 11811 bp, 10 predicted proteins | sample 5400621 | NCBI WGS metagenome assembly WNGI01 (sample SAMN13153374, study PRJNA577476) | soil metagenome | isolation source: 20 cm soil or saprolite under Garry oak tree replicate 1 | place: USA:California | collected 2016-06-15
CGAACGCCTTCGCGGCGTTGAAGCCGAGGTCTCCCGCGCAGATCTGCACGACGCGCGTAGCGATGTCGAGCGCCAGGCACAGCGCCTCCGCTTCTCGTACTATCGCTTCGAGCGCGTCATTGGATTGCCCCGGTTCCACGAACTTATAGATCTCGACTTTGTCGAACTGACGCACCCTCTTCATTCCGCGAACGTCCCGCCCGGCAGACGCCTTCTCGCGACGGAAGCAGGGGCTATACGCCACGTAGTTGAGGGGAAGCATCGCAGCGTCGAGGACTTCGTCGCGATGCAGATTGGTGAGGGCCACCTCTGCGGTCGGCAGTAGCCAGTAGTCCTCTTCGGCGTCGTGAAAGATGTTCTCACGGAACTTTGGGAGCCATCCGCCCGCCCAGAAATTCTCTTCGCGCAGCATTGCCGGGGGGTAGATCTCGAAGTAGCCGTTTGCCGTGTGGTAGTCGAGCATCCAGGCGATCAGGGCGCGGGCTAATCGCGCCCCAGCTCCCTTGAGTACCACGAAGCGCCCTCCCGAGAGCTTGGTTCCCCGCTCGAAGTCAATAATGTCGAGGTCTTCGCCAATCTCCCAGTGCGGCTTGGGCTCGAAATCGAATGAGGCGGGCTCGCCGGACTGCCGCGCGACTACGTTCCCGCTTTCGTCCGCGCCGTCAGGAACCGTGCTTCGCCTCTTTAGTTTCCGCGGTCTTTGCCAGCCGCGATAGCTCGCCGATCTCTTTCGAGATCGCGTTTCGCTCCGCTCGGAGCGACTCAACCTCAGAAAGTACGCGGCGCCATTCGCCATCAAGGGCGAGCGCTTCATCGAGCGGGGCTTCAGTATGGCGGCGGGCAAGCGCGCGGCGCACGTCCTCCGGGTGCTCGCGAAGCAACTGGATGCTTAGCATGCGTCGGGCGTCTGTCTCATGCGCCTCAAGGCTTCGGGCTTATCTCTTTCATCTGCCCCCTACCTCAATGGCAATCAACGCCAGCTCGCGGACGTCATCGGGCACGCGGGCAGAGATGCCGCAGCCCGCGACGTCAAGCGCCTGGGCGGCTTTCAACTCGTCCTCGCATACCCAGCGGAGAGTCTGATCGGCGGCGACTGCGCGCTCGTTCCGAACGACTGGGCGGCAGAAATAGATCATGTCGATGTGCTTGTGTGGCTCCCCCGGACCCGGAATGTCTTCGATGAGAATCGTGTAGGGGGCCGGGACCTGCTCCGGGTACGTGAACGTGGCGGTTCCCTGGACAGGAATCACCTCGGCGATGAGACCGGTCTCCTCCTTGATCTCACGCAAGACCGCCTGCACCGGGTCCTCGTCGGGCTCGATGTGGCCGCCGGGCGGCATCCACTGTTGCAGCCGTCTGTGCCAGTGAAGGAGGGTGCCGGGCCCATCGACCACGAACCCGGTCGCCGTGAAGTGCCGCTTCATTCCTGCTCGCCTGAATCTAGCTCAGCAACGAGATTGCGCATCACGGAGTCGAGTCTGAGCACCAGTGGAGTCACGTCTCCTTCGAATCCGTCCCGCAACTCCGGCCAGCGATCGATCGCATCCACGACCGCCCGCTCATCCCCGTCCGTGAGCCGGCTGCGTAGCTCGGCGCGGGTCTCCGGATACGAACGGCCGAGCAACAGCTCTCGCGTCTTCAGGGCGAGGACGGCCAGCTTGGCCTGGTAGTATATCCAGCGCGCATTTCGAACCCGGAGGAACTCAGCCGCAGACCCTAGATGGACCTTTCGCGTGCCGTGAACGAGAAGGTACCGGCATTCGTGGTGGATATTAGTGGCGAGAAGCCGGATGTCCTCGGCAAGCCACTGCGGCGACAGCGGGGGCGCCTCGAATTCGCCATACAGCGGTACCAGCCCGAACTGGAACTGCACCCGACCCGTGACCGGATATTGTCGGAGCTCCTGTTCTGATTTGATGTATGTGGACCAGCCCGATCGATCCGCGAATAGACCCTGTATAGCGAGAATCAGACCGTCGTTGACCTGCCGGAGCACAATGATCAGGTCGTGGTCGCTTTCCGCCGTCTGCTCGCCCCGCGCCCAAGAACCATGCCAGAGAAGCGCGGCCAGATTATCTCCGAGCGCGGCAATCAGGCAATCGGCCACCTCCCGCACTTCATCGGGCAGTGGGCGTCGTTGAGATCTTTGATCGCCCGCCACGATATCTGCACTGTTTCGAACCTTCCTGGTCCCCGTGCTCACCGCCCCGCCTCCTCAAGTACGGACAAATCGAAATCTGCGTACTTGTCGATCACCATGTCGGCTTCCGACAATGGAGGCAGCGCCGTCGAGCTCACCCGCACCTGCACTGCAAACATGCCCGCTGCTTTCGCGGACGCGATGCCTGAGGGGGTATCTTCGAAAGCGAGGCACTCACCGGGAGGCACTCCCAGCCGCTCTGCGGCCGTGACGTAGAGGTCGGGCGCGGGTTTCGATTGCTCGACCTCGCTTGCGGTAACAGTGGTAGCGAAAGCGCCGTTCAGGCCGAGGCCATCCAGGGTCGTGTCGACCCACTGCCGCAGCGACGCCGAGGCAAGCCCGACCGGGATGCCTCGCACCTTCAGCTGCGTCAGAAGGTCGGCGACTCCGGGCAACGGCTCTCGAGGCTGCTTCATGAGCTCCAGCACGGCATCGTTGTATGCCCCATAGAAGATCGTCGGCGATTCGGTCAGCGAGAAGCGCTCTCGCACCCAATCCCAGGCAGCTTCCACCGATAGTCCGATGATCTGCGAGTAATCCGACTCGCTGACAGTATGCCCATGGGGGCCGAGAACGACGTTGAACGCCTCGTGGTACAAGGGCTCGCCGTCCCAAATCACTCCGTCGAGGTCGAAGATGACTGCGCGAAAAGGGCTCGTCATGAGCCCGCCTTAACGCAGTCGAACAAGATGAAGTTCGCAATGCGGAGATACCCGCGCCAGAAGTCGAGTTTCTCGACCAGCTCCGGCGTGGGAATCGGCTCGTGGATGTCGCGGATCAGAAAACGGGCGGCGCGGAGGGCGTGCGCGTAATCGCTGAGCGGGCGATGGTAGTTGATAAGCTCGGTGGGCGCAGTCGGCCACATTCGGAGGCGGATCTCAGAAGCGGGGAAATAGTTGTCCACCTTGAAGTAGAGCCTGTCGGCGTCGCGGAAGCTGTTCGGGACGCTAGTTTCCCAACCCGAACTCGGTGTGAAGAAACACGGGTGGCTGATCGAGAAAATGAACCTCCCACGCGGCCTGAGCACACGCGCTAGCTCTCGTAGGGCCGACTCGTAGTCCCGCACGTCAAACAGGGAGAGGTAGGCGATCGCGATGTCAAATTCGCCCGACGCCAGAGGCGACAGGTCGGCCATGTCCGCCACGCGATAGTCGAGGCCGAGCGGGTCTTTCTCCTCTGCCGCGCGAGCAAGCTCGATCATCCGTGAGGATAAATCGATGGCGGTTACGCGTGCGCCGCGCTCCGCCATCATGCGCGCGAACCTGCCCTCACCGCAGCCGGCGTCTAGGACGCGGAGACCCCCAACATCGCCCAGGGCGTCGAGCGTCGCTGTGTCCAACAGGTAGACGCGGTTGTGGTCGGTGCCGGTCCGGACGCGCTCTGCCCAGCCCTCCGCAATCGCCTCCCACGCCTGCGCGGCTTCGTCACGGCTCACGCCTCTCTCTCCCGCAGAGCTGGGAACAAGATCACCTCCCTGATCGACGTCAAGCCCGTCAGCGCCATGACAAGCCGGTCGATCCCGTAATCGCGACTGCTGGAGCAAGCGTTCGCGCTGGTCGACTGGGTCGTTGAGTTCGCTGTAGGCGTTGGCGACCTCGCGTCCGGCGATGAACAGTTCGAACCGTTCTACAAGATGGGGACTCTCCGTCTTACGCTTGGCCAAAGGAGAGAGTTCCACGGGATAATCGACCAAGAAAGTTGGTTGGCGCAGATGTGGCTCTACGTGAACTGTCAGCAATTCGTCGATAATCTTGCCGCGACCCCATGACGGCTCGACGGCGACACCCGCCTCGGCTGCGGCGCGTCGCAACCCTTCGACGTCGGGATAGGAGTCAAAGTCAACTCCACTCCGTTCCAGGATGGCGTCTCGGAGGGGGATCCTCGGCCAGGGCGGCGCCAGCTGTATCTCGGTGTCGCTTACTTGTACGAGGGTGTTCCCAAGGACGTCACCCGCGATGGTGGAAACCATCTCCTCGACCATCTCCATAAGGACGGTGTAGTCTGCGTAGGCCTCGTATGATTCGAGCATCGTGAACTCTGGGTTGTACTTGGTCGACACACCTTCGTTGCGGAAGATGCGACCAATCTCATAGACCTTATCGAAGCCTCCGACCACCAGACGTTTAAGGTGGAGCTCGAGCGATATTCTGAGGAATTGCTGGCGGCCGAGCGCGTTGTGGTAGGTAGTGAACGGCCGGGCAGCGGCGCCGCCCGCCGTGCTCTGAAGAATCGGCGTCTCCACCTCGAGGTAGCCTCGTTCATCCATGAACCGCCGGATCCGCTGGATGATCCTCGACCGCGTTACGAACGTTTCCCTGACTTCAGGATTCGCCATCAGATCAAGGTAACGCTGGCGGTAGCGCACCTCGACGTCCTGCAGCCCATGCCACTTCTCGGGAGGAGCGCGGAGCGCCTTGGCCAGGATTGTGAAGCTCGTCGCCTCAATGGTCGGCTCGGCGGTCTTCGTACGAAAGAGTGAGCCCTCGACACCCAGGAAATCACCGAGGTCGACCGTGTGCAGTAGGCGCTCGTAAGCCTCAACGCCCAGGCTCTCTTGCTTGAAATAGGCCTGGATCCTTCCCGAACCATCCCTGATGTCCAGGAACGCTGCCCGCCCCATTCGCCTCATCGCCGTGACGCGTCCCGCCACCCAGACGATCTCATGGGCATCGGGAGAGCGGACGAGGAGCTCGACGGCCGCTTTCGTTGTGTGGGTGCGCCTTGCGCGGGCCGGGTAAGGGTCGATGCCCTTCGAGCGGATCGTCTCCAGCTTCCGGCGCCGCAACGCCATGATTTCATCTTCACCCATAGCAAGAGAAAAGGCGGGGCAGCCTACGCCCCGCCTGATTGTAGTCTGCGTTCGGTTCGCGTCGCTAGTTAGTTAATCTCGACGACCGTCCAGCGGAGGACGCCCGCGGGTGCGTTGACCTGCGCCTCATCGCCCACGCCCTTACCAAGGAGCGCAATACCTACGGGCGATTCGTTGCTGACACGCCCGGCTTTTGGGTCGGCCTCTGCAGAGCCCACGATAGTGTAGTGATCGCGTGCGCCCTTGTGGTTGAGAATTGTGACCGTAGAGCCGAGACTTACGCGCTGGTGGTCGTGCGCCTCTTCTATTAGCACAGCGTTTTGGATGATGTTTTCCAGGTTCAGAATCTCCCCTTCTAGGAACGCCTGCTCGTTTCGGGCATCTTCGTATTCGGGTGTGTTCTGGGCACCGACAAGCTCTTTGGCATCGTGGATACGCTGCGCTACCTCTGCCCGGCGCACAGTCTGCAGGTAGTCGAGCTTCTTCTGGAGTTTGTCCAACCCCTGTTTGGTTAGCGGGACCGGTTTGCTTGCCATGGTACTCATCAGTTTCCTTGGTCTTGGTGAAAAAAAGGACTGAAGGCTACGCCCTCAGTCGTGTGTGGCGACTTTCCTCCGATGCATTATATTCGAGGATCCGCTGCTTGTAAATAGCGCTCGGCAACGGCGCTGTTTTGCGATGCAGGACGTGTGTTAAACTGACCGCTGACAGTCGGTCGGGCGCACGTCGGCACTCGGCGCAACGCCGCACACGATGAAGTTGGTTCAGCCTTAACTTATGCGACGCCCCCCGCCCCGCGAGCAACCGCCCGCCAGGCGGTTCCGACGCGACCTGCCTCGTCCGGAGGGGCCATTTGACAGACTGCTGCGACGCAGGCCTGAACGAGATCCAGCTCCGATCATTATCGGCGGCACGATCGCTTTCCTCGCGATCGTCATTCTGCTCGTCGTAGGCGTATCTACTCTGCTCGGTGGTGGCAACAGTGGTGGGGCAAGCAGCGGCCAAAACGGACCGGATATAGATTTCGGCGGTGTCAGTGGCCGCCTCACGTCACGGGTACCGAACCTCCCTCCGGGCCTTCAGCAAGTTAGTGACTATGTGGAGTTCAATCTGGACAAAGACGTGCCTCCGATTTCGGGGTTCGCTCTTCCGCTTCGCGAGAAGATCGAGGACCCTGCTGGCCTGGGCTTCTACACGTTCGTGGAGAGTCGCTGGCAACGCTTAACGGACGTGAAGGTAGTCCGGAGTGGCCGGGCTGAAGGTGAATTTAACAGCATCCCCGCCAACCTCGTCGTTCTGAGGGTCGCGGCCCAACCCTATCAAGTCGTCGGCTCACTTCCCCCGGGTGGCAGCCTCCACGGTGACGCACAGGTTACGATCGTTAGCCCGCGTGATTATTCTCCAACTCCCGACGGAGCAGTTCAGGGGACGCCGACATCGGTACCACCCGAGCGAACGTACTTGTTGATTCCGACGATAGTCGGCAGCGGGGAAGACACGGCAAAAACCGTCAACGGCATCCTGGCTGACGAAAACCGGCGTAAAGCGCACGCGGACGCCATAGTCAAGCTTGTTACCAACTCGAAATTGGACGGCATTGACCTAGAATACTCATCTGTCGATGTCGAACTGCAAGGTGAGTTCACCGAATTTGTTACGTCGCTCGCGGACCAGTTGGGTGACAAGCGCCTTAGCCTGACTTTGCCTCCGCCTACTAATCAGAGGCAGGCATACGACTGGAAGGCAATCGGCAAAGTGGTGGACATGATTAAAATCCTCCCCATTGCTGATCCGGTCTCGTACTGGGAAACCATGCCCCGGGCAATCAGCCAGGTGGTCGGAGACGTTGATCCGAGCAAAGTAATGCTGGTGCTCAGTCCGTACAGCATCGAGGGGGTTGGAGACGTCACGCGGCCGATCGGCTACCTGCAGGCTATGGTTCTGGCCGCCGAAGCCGCGGTGCGCGAGCCGGCAAACCCGAATGACATAAAGCCTGGCGTTACGGTTAAGCTCGTAGCCAAGAACCTGGATCAAGCGGAAGGGGCATCGCCGCTCCGCTGGGACGATGACGCGGCAGCGGTACGCTTCGATCTCGGCGGAACAGAGCGCAAAAGAATTATTATCGAAAACTCATTCAGTGCCGGATTCAAGCTCGAGATCGTTCAGGCATACCGCCTTGCGGGGTTGGCGGTGTCGGACGCATCCGGCCAATCGGATGTGGCGAATCTGTGGCCGGGAATAAAGGAATTCATGCGCTCGGCTACACTCACGATCCGGCGTCCAAACGAGACCTCACTGCTGCCCGTTTGGCAGTCGCCGGACGGGGGGGATTTCGGCGCGGGTGCCGGTACAACCGCCACCTGGACGGCGCCGAAGGAAGGCCCTCACAATCTCGTTCTCGTTGTGAGCGACGGTGAGCGTCGTTTCGGTCGCCAGACGCTGATTGACGTGAAGAAGGGCCCTCAGACCTCGCCCACCCCTCTCATCACGTTCGCCCCGACACCCACTCCCACTCCAGCCCCTGGGGCGCCTTCAGCGACGCCCACACCTCCGCCCAAGCCAACGTTACCCGTGCAAATGGGAGTCCGCGCAGACGGGGATGATTCCGGGAAGGATGCCACGAACGACGAGAAGACAGCGCCTGGGTCCACGATCACATACTTCGTGATCATTGACAACGACAGCAATCTCAAGGTGACGGTGGCATCGCTGGTCGACAGCGTATACGGCAATATTGCGGACTGTAAGACGGCCGGTGGCGCGGCGTCCGTAATCGGCATTGTGCTTGATGAAGACGACCACGACGGAAGTGAGGTCGATCCCAATGGCCCCGACGCGGTGCTGTGCACTTATGAGCGGCCAGCCCCCGCGACTCCTGGCACTGAAGTCAAGAATGTCGTAACAGTGACTGTGCAGAGCCCCGACGGGCAGACCGGCGTTGACGTTGACGACAACACGAAGGTCACGACGACATCTTGACGCAGCGCGGCAGGACTCATGCGTGTGATCGCCGGCCGCGCTCGCGGGCGGCGCTTGATTGCGCCGCAGCGTTCGAGGCGCCGTGGCGATTCGGTCGTCAGGCCAACCTCAGACCTTGTGAGAGGTGCCATATTCTCCGCGTTGGCCTCGCTCCAGGCTGACATGTCGCGTGTGCTCGACCTCTATGCCGGAAGCGGCGCCCTGGGAATCGAGGCGATCAGCCGCGGGGCAGACTGGTGTGACTTCGTCGAGCAGGACCGCGCAACTTGTGAGACTATCCGCCAAAACCTGCGCGCCACGGGCTTCGAACATGAGGCGCGGGTATACGCCCTGTCGGCCGTGCGAGCGTTGGACAAACTCGGTGGGCCATACACGCTCGTGCTTGCTGACCCACCGTATGAGGACGAAAGGGCGGTTGGCGTATTGGAGTCACTGTCCCAAAGGGGCCTGGTTCGTCAGAGGGAGACGCTTCTGGTTCTCGAACACAGCGCTCGAAATGAGGCGAAAAGTGAGATAGGCGGGCTGGCTCTCGTCAGCTCCCGACGGCATGGCGACAGCGGAATATCGATCTACCGCTAGGAGGTAATGCTTGCTAATAGCCGTCTACCCCGGCAGATTCGACCCCGTCACTAACGGCCACGTCGATATTGCTCAGAGAACGTCGACGCTATTCGAGCGTCTCGTTATCGCTGTGTACGATATGGACGAAGACAAATGCCTGTTCAGCACAGATGACCGAGTGAGTCTGTTCCGGGACGCGGTCAAGCACCTTCGCAACGTTGAAGTGAAGGCCTTTGCGGGGCTTGTTGTCGATTTCGCCCGACGTGAGCAGGCAAAGGTGCTGGTTCGCGGAATCCGCGCGGTGACTGACTTTGAAGCGGAGTTGGACATGGCGTTGATGAACAAGAAGATGGCACCTGAGATTGAATCGGTATACATGATGGCCAGCCTCGAACACTTATATGTCAGTGGGCATCGCATCCGCGAGGTAGCCAGCCTCGGCTATGACGTTGGAGAACTGGTACCCCTGCATGTTGGCAAGGCACTTGAAAAGAAGTTTGCGAAATAGGGGAAGGAGACCCGGGTTCGACCCCCTGGAGTCCTGCTCTTGGATATTCTGCATCTAATTGACCGGCTGGAGGAGATGGCCTCGGAGGCGCGGCGGTTGCCCGTCGGCGGCGGCCTCGTCATTTCGCGACAGCGTCTCGTCGATGTGATTGACCGCATGCGAGTTGCCGTTCCTCGCGAAGTGTACGATGCGCGCGATGTGCTGGAACGCCGTGACCACGTGTTACGGTCGGCGCAGGAGGAGGCTGTACAGTTGGTTGAGCAGTCCAAAGCCGAAATGGAGAAGCGGCTTGCACAAACGGAGGTCGTTAAGGCGGCGGAGGACCGCGCCCGCGAGGTCGTTGCCGAAGCGCAAGCGCGGGCTCAGGACCTCCTGAGGAGCGCGGAGGAGCAGGCTCGCGGCCGCCTCGACGACGCTCAACAGTCGAGCCGCTCACAAATGCGGGAGGCCGATGTTTACGCCTTGCAGACTCTAAAGCGACTCGAGCAAGAGCTCGATGGATTCATGACGACCGTCCGTAAAGGCATAAACGCGCTCGAGCATCGCGCTGCGGACCGCCCCGGCTAGACCGGCGAGAATGGGTTCTCGCGCTTGCGGCGGGTCCAGATGGCCGTGCCGATCCCTCCGGCGCAAACAGCGGACACGAGGGCGAGCCCTAACAGCTTACGAAACGCCATACCAGATGTAGCCTGCGCCTTCGCCCCCGCTTGGTTGGCGTGATTCAAAGACTCCCGGAAATCGCCTCGTGCGAAGGCTTCGGATGCGTGAGTCAAATCATTGTTGGGATCCGCCCCCACCAGTCCGAGCCGCTTCCACAGACCGCGCCTAGCGTCTACTTGCTCGCGTGATGAGGCATAGGCGTCTACTGCCAGGACCGCATCGGCGAGCATTCGGCGTCCCTTGTCGAACTCCCAATTTTGAATGGCATCGCTGATTGAAGGCGAGAGTGAAAGGCCCTGAGCTTCAGCATCACTCGTAAGGTCAGATAGCGCTTGTTCGAGTTCCTCATAGCCGGCGAAGTCTGATTCCGCCTTATCCGTCGCGGCGATCGCGTTGTCAAACCGCCAGGCATCAATATTCGCGCGTATGTCGTCGGGCACATCGGTAGACAGGCTCTTGTCCGCCGCGCGCCCAATTAGTTCCTGCAATCGCTCCTGCGCTAATCGGCGTTTTGCGAGCACCGGTTGGATGGACGATGGAAATACCCACTTCGCGAAGAGATCGTCCACTCGCTTTCCGCCAAGCTTCTCGATTAGGTCCAAATAACGCTTGCTATCCGTGGACGTTCCCGAAGCTGCGAGGGCGGCATTTACCTGCCGGAGCGCTTCACCCCCCACTTCGGCTTCTAGAAGATGGACAAAGCGCAGCGACCGATCGTACCCGGCGTTCTCGACATTCAACGCCGATTCGTTGGCGCCAATCAGAGACGCGACGTTGCCCCATTCATCCAAGCGAAGGTCCGTAGGGCTAGGTTCCTTCTCCGGAGGCTGGCTCGCCACGAGGCCCGCAGGTAGCGCGCGTGCCGCTTCCTCAGCGATGAGCTGCGCGAAGCCTTCCGAAAGCCATCGTTTTCCGTAGATGCCAGACCAGAGATGGGCCAGCTCGTGCAGGACCGTTATATCGTCTGCAGCGGGTGAGACGATCACGCTGCAGTTGGCGGCTTGACCGCACGACGTAATCCCTTCATATCCGAGGACGGCCTGCTGCCCTCCCTGGGCGACTCTTAACTTCGTAGGCCCCGGGTATGGAAATCCGTAGAGTTCCTGGATCAGCGGAAGGCCCGTTGTCACAAGATCCTTCATGTGTTCCGCCACCCCACTCTCCCCCTGAAAGTAGCTCATCGTCACTGAAATGTTCTTGGGCCCAACCGGCACGTCGAAGGCTAAACTTGCGGTTGCGTCGGGTTTGCTAACTTCCAGTACAGCGGCGAGGAATGCTGCGTCGGCGCCAGAGCAGGTGAAGGTCGTTCCATTTTGAGCACATTGACTCGCTTCAAGAGTTACGTTCCAGCCATTGGATGCCGGCGATGATACGGTCACCGTGGACTCGTCTCCGCCTGCAATCACAGGCAAATACACGTATGACGGTGTAACGAGTAGCGAAGGCGCTCGCACTTCAGCAAGTTCGTAGCTCAGGCTGAAGCTATAACTCTCGCCGTAAAATACAGCTCGATCGAACGAGACGTAGGCTGAAACGGTTGCGCTGCGTCCTGGTTCGCCTAGACTGACAGCCAGCGGCTGCCCCGACGAGGATATCGCCGAGACTGCAGAGGCGCCACGCAACACCGGGATTGTCAGGTTTTCGTAGAAGAATACCGTATCTTCACCCTCCGCGGTTGTCTGCGGATCGTTGTTCTCGAACGTGACATCCCACGCCACGTGTACAGGCTCTTGGCCGGGTCGTACATCATACGAGACGTGGGATTTGATGTGCACGGCATCCTCGGCTGTGGCAGCGGGTGCAGGCCTCACGGCTAGGAGCAGCGCGAGGGAGGCAGTGGCGAATGTCAACCAGCGCCAGATCCGCATGTTAATCGGTGGCAGGCGTCGCCTCTTCCTGTGGTTCGTCCAACCCCTCGGACGGCAACGCGGCTTCGAGCTTTTCGAGCGCTGCACTCAAGCCTTGCTTCTGGTATCCGCGCCAGAAGAGCAGGCCGAGGGCCCAGCCCCTAATCCCATGGGTGGAGGCTCTAGCGCTAAGGTCGACGCGCGTCGCCCCCTCGCCCTCCGGCTGGAGGCGGAACGCCTGGGATTC
>WNGI01005082.1_pt1 | contig 11810 bp, 13 predicted proteins | sample 5400621 | NCBI WGS metagenome assembly WNGI01 (sample SAMN13153374, study PRJNA577476) | soil metagenome | isolation source: 20 cm soil or saprolite under Garry oak tree replicate 1 | place: USA:California | collected 2016-06-15
GTCGTGTTATTTTATAATTCATCATGCATGACGTAGGGCAACATACTAGCGCGGTTAAGCATGAAGATCATGTTCTCTCCAAGAGTTTTACTCAAATTGAGACGTAGCATTAGAACCCTTAGAATACGGTTTTTCGACTCCTTTTCCTGCTGCGTGGCGGCAGGGTTTAGAGAGGCGACCATGAACTGCTCATTCAGGGCAGCCTACTTCACATCAATCATCTAGTCAAGAAGTAATACCACGTTGCGACTCACGATAAACTTGATAACGGAATAGTTGAACGTCTCATCCTGCATATGTCTAGTCTGCTCCACCAAGTCGAACAAGTAATCAATGAAATTATCATCAAAAACTCCTGAAAGCAGAAAAAATTGGTGTGTGAAGACACTCCAGACGTGTGTTACTTACTTAAATCTGCCAAAGAAAGTTTCTGCACCCTGCACACCTCGTAGAGTATTTTGATGCTTAAACTCCGCAACTTTGCCTCGATAGGCACGGGAACGACAGAGCCTGAGCTAGAACCGCCAGCGGCACCAAAATAGGTATCCTCTACATCGGGATCAATGTCCACAAGGACGTGATCCATCAGAAGAGGCAGTAACGGCTGCCACCGCTTCTGGTTGCGTAAGAACGGTGCCCGACGTTGGCCATAACTTAGGAGGACGTGGAAGAATATGAATTGTGTATGGGGATCTGTAGTCTTTAGCTCAGATAAGCACAGTGCACATGGAACACCAAAGCAGCAGCGCACGCACCATTTGAATATCCGTCATGATTATACTACACATTCGTTCCGAATGAAACTGGAACAGTTCAGAATCCAACAACAGGGTACACGCGTGGTCCAACTGCAGCGGTGTCTGGAGATATTGTTCTAGAAAGTTGTGAGTGGTCAGAAGGCATACATGAGGGCAAAGAATGGAACACACCATGATACGCGGCACTAAGCGACAGAAACCTTCTAAGAGCAGAATCCAAGATGGACAAAGTAGCGGAGTTGTCTGTAGGCAGTTGCAACGAGTCTTCCAACTCTACTCCGAAAGATGTGAAATGAACAGCCTCGTTGCCATTTGACATGAAGCATACGAACCTGACCAGAACTGTTGAGGAGTTTCGATAAGATAGACGATTCCGAGCTCGTCCTCCATGGGAAGAGCGGAGATCAAGGACTCGTTAATGTCTGCCATGGCGGAAAAGAGCCCATACAGGAGTAGAGGAGAGCAGTGAAGTGGCGGGGGCACCGCTGTGTGGAGCTGATCGTTGACCCTAACCCCAGCGCTCCCCATACGCAACTGTCGGCGTTGCGAAAGTACGCTATTACTAAGATTCCGGCATCCGGTCCGCTATGCCCGCTGCTCATCCGTCAAATCCACAATCCGAGCCACCAATCGCTTCATCACGTCCGCCTTTTCTTTGCCCTTTGCAATCACCTCTTCATGCGACACAACAGGCAGAGCGGGCAACTCAACCCGTTTGCCAGCAAGCTGTGGCGTGATCGGCGTCAACGTGCATGAATCCCGTGGTCTTCGCAAGTACATACCTCAGCTGCAACTTCTCCTTTTATACTTCGGTACTTCTCTGGTATAACCACAAAATTCGTCACCAGGCTCAGCACCAACACGTTCATTCCTTCTTCGCGTGCAGCCAGGACCTCGGGAATGGTGCTCATTCCCACCACGTCCGCACCCACCGACCTCAGAAATCTTCCCTCCGCAGGTGTTTCATAGGTTGGGCCGCTAACCCAGGCATATGTCCCCTCCGCCAGTGCGTCGTCGTCCAGAGACAGTTCGTGGGCTGCGAGAAACGCGTATCGCCGTAAGGAGAGAGAATACGCGTCAGACAAAGGCAAAAATCGCGGATATGAGGGAGAGACTTGGGGTCCGATAAGCGGATTCCTTCCGGACAGATTCGGGAAACCTATATGATCCTGTATCACCACAACTGGTCATGCAGCGTCTGTTTCAATTGGAAGCCCCATATAACTTTGCCGACGTACTGGTTCCAACCGGGATCTTGGGGTTGACGGAGCCAGAGGCATTCGTAACTGTCAGCGAGGTTAGACGGCTCTTGACCAGATTAATTGTCCATGTGGGTGCACTCACTGATAATACTCTTCACACCTAAACGTGCCATAACCCGAATTGGATACATGATGGCATGGAAATCATGTCCTTCGTAAAAATGGAACTTGTGCACAATTCAACAATCTCAATTATCAGGAACGTAAGGCTCACTCTGCCAAGCATGGCCACGACCGGAACACCTACGCCTTCCCCCATCAGTCCAAACGCTAAGGCACTTTTGTGTCCAACCACTGATAATGACACCGACGTTAACCACCCCAGATGAACATCGGAAGACAATAAACCTACCGGTGCTCTTCGCAAAGCCTGGTAGTGTCTCGTATGGAATCAACACTGTCTCGCGTAGGCTTTCCACCAATCCGCTTAGCCCCGATCCACATACGATGCCCACGCGTGGCCCCCTCAACAACTCTGGTAAACGAGGTACGATTGATTCAATCGTCGCCCCAAACGGCAAATTCAAGCCATGCCCTCCTACGTGAGTTGATGGTATCTCCATTCCCGTCCTGGACTTTGGAATGAAACACAATCTGATGGTATCGGGTGTGTTCTATGAAATGAGTACGAGATGAACGGTATAATTCGGCGCTGTCAGATGTCCGTCGTTGGTCTGTAACGTGGTATAGCAACTATCACTAGAGATTAATTGGTTAAAGGACGAGACGGGTACTGACCGTATTGAATGCGTGGACGTTGAGTCGTACCGGCAATTCCCATCTAATCTAATACAGCTTCCGTGTTGCTTACGTGTACACCGGCCTAACCGCTCTCGTTTGGGAAGGTCTCGAGGATCTGTTGCCTTAAACGTACACATTCTGGCGTTCATTTCGCTTACCCCCCTCTGTTGCAAAGGAATGATACCAATGCAATTTTTTACATTCTTGACAGATCGCCGATTCTCCATGGACCTCACCCGAATTCCCAAACATCATAACCGCGATTGAACTAGGCGAAGAACGACTCCTATTCTGACATCGAGTGGGATTCGATTCAATAAGTCTCACCGCAGGACGTAAGTTATTCTCCAGGGGTTATGATGGTCGTTAGTTTGAGAGTATTAAACAGTAATTAATAGCATAGGTACTTGACGTGATATTCGCCACTACTAACCTTTGTGCTCAGATCTGGTGAGATCCGACATGAACTCGAGCGCTGGGAAATAACTCTATTGGGTCGAAGTTGCTAACCTCTTTACGACACTCAATCTTTAGGGTCGAATAAAGTTAGTTTTCATGTCAGACGGACTTCCGAAAAGGTGAATAGCCACTGTAACCACGATTTGTACAGCGATTTCATATTAGGTCGTCATACGTTTCTGACCTGGTGTGGGACGTAGTTAAGCTATGGGCAGCTGTATACCGTAGGAGAAAACGGCAGAGCTATCGGCTATGTCAAAGTTGTAGGTCCCCGCTGCTAACTCTTCGGACTCCCATACCGACTCATCGGTTCAAAGTCAAATTCTCACCTTCATTTGATATTTCTGAAGTTCATGATTGCCAGATGGAACCACTGCTTTGTTATTTCCAAATTGAACTTGCATCCCGGACTCTTCGAACATTTCCAGTATGCCACTACCTGTGCTTGTCTCCTTTCAATTGCGGCGGACGGACCAGTAGTTAACGACTTGTGTTTAAAGTTCCAATTCATGGTTCAGTTAATTTTTCTCGCGCGAGGCTGATTGGAATGTAATCTAATCACCGATTAGATAGACATCAGACTTAAACTCGTCAATCATAATGGTAGCTTTGCATGCTGGCCTTATATACGTAGTGCCACGGTAGAACTCCGAGACAAACTGATTCAGCCCGACTCGTATCAATCCAGTCCTCAATTTTCTTATCGCCTATGAATTCTTCGTGCTGCAACTGGGACTTCTGATGATCTTGCAATTGACCACGGCTAATTGGGTTAAAGATTGGCCTGTAATATCATCAAAACACAGTCGTAGTCCGTAAAAGCATACTATGTACCTAGTATGATAAATAGATAGAATGTAAGGAGCGTATAGCACATGTTATTGTAATTAAATGTCGTCCTGGTGGCGATAGTGTACTCATTACATAATTATCTAGCCTATTTATTTATAAATTGTCAAGGCAGGAGCCATCTGGGGAACTGTCCAGTATTGTGGAGGCTGCGAGGCAGAGGTAGAGGCAGGTGCAGACTGTGAACAAGCAACCTCAAGGCCGCCGTACAAGAAATCATTCCCGTTCTCTAATCTTCGTCGTTGCCTTTGCCTCGGTGAATCATCATCATTGATCGAATTTTGTAATCGTGTGCCATGCGGCTGCTGGTCAACGCGCAGATTTTGCTCTTGGTCTGGAAAATGGACATCTGATGCCTGTTGCTCCAATGCGGATGCAGTATCTGATGCATGCGGTTGCCCGGCAGCTATCGCGCGGAGTATTTCCCCGACTTTATCTTGCCACTCATTCGATGGGCTAGATGGTCTAAATAACTGGGCGCTTTTGCAACGAACGATACTCACTGCATCGAAGTTAAATCAATCTTTGGGCCATCCGGTTTATTGCCACCATCGCCGTCCGAGTCATTAGGCAATGTTAAATGACTGAAACGCGTCTTGGACCCTGAGTTGCTGCCACTCCCGCGTTTACGACCCTTTGCACCATAGGGCGAGTTATCGACACGATTGATAATTTCCTTGGCTAGGGGATCCTGGAAATTTAGGTTTGCATGTCAGTAAACCTGCTGCCAACATGCGTTAATTCACGTCGTGATAAAATCAAATCATGTTCCGTAATCGGATCCCGTAGGGAGTGGAGATGATGTAGCAGACCGCCGGCAGTTCAGCGGAGAGCGGGCCGGATAAACTCACCTGTGCAAGGTCTCGCAACAGGGTCTGAGCCCGACTATCACTCGACGAAATGAGAATACCGAGTAAAGCCTCGGTCTGGTGTAACCTGGCTTCAATGGCATCAATGTAGCCTTTTGGCGGTCCGCGTTTGCGTGATGGGCCTAGAAATGTACAAGCTATTGTCGGGCGCATCAGTCGGTTACTCAATTCAATACAATAAAGAGCCAAGAGTTGCTAATAAAAGCCACATAAACGACGCAACAAAAAGGCCTTCATGGGGGCGAGTGTAAAGATAAAGGAACGCAATAGATAAAATCTACAAAAGTTGGGAATGATAACTCACGGACTGAGAGCATAACACAGCTCTTGCATGCTTCGCCAGGATCATTACGCTCGCATTTGCATTTAGACTTGCGACACTGATCACAGGCTGTGAAGTGCCAGGGTCAGGAACATGTGGGGTCGGGTTGAAGTGACAGCCAACCTTTGGAGCTGCGGCGCCTCACAGCCTTCTCTGCTCCCGACGATGATGCCGAACATGAAACATCGGTCAGGGAGGACGAGTCGCGACCTGGCAGCGGAATTTCCGCGAAATCGACTTCGTCGTAGTCGTCGAGGTACTGAAAGGGCTGAGACGCAGAGTCCAAGTCGTATCTCGCATACCCATCAACATGGCCAGATACGCTCGGGGGACTGTAGCCAGTCAAGTTATTGTGATGATTCGGCCAAGTAGGCACGAAACTATGAGAGGCGTTTGAGCCAAAGCGGTAGGCCTGGATAGATTGCTGTGAGATAGAAGCGAGATGGTCGGAAGACTTTAACCCTTGGAACGACGAGTGCTGCTGATGGAATCCGAATGGATATTGCAACGACGAGGGCGTTGGCGACAGATCAGGAGAGGCCGAGTCCTCAGTCTTGACAAGAACCTGATGGTCAGCCTGGGTATAGTCGAGGATAGCTTGTCGAGACTCGAAGAAGGTCCTCATCTGTGGGTGGAGAAGAAAAAGACACGGCGGCCAACATCTGTACCTGCAGAGTACCTACATACAAATAGTACTACGTGAGGCGAAATCCCCGAAGGAAATGGCCTCAGCCACACTGCGGAAGTCGGCCACCCGGCGTCCCGTTAGTGTACGGGCGCCGGTTTGCCCATGGGATACGGACGGGCCGGCCACGCTCACTGCTCTAAGGTATACTGCTTTGTGCTGCCGATCCTATTGATCGAGATTCATACTTTATCACATTCTCACGCCTCCGCCCAACCAGAAAATTTCTATTTGTAAGAACATCTGATCATGTTCGATCGATCGTACAGTTTTTGCTTCCCGCCTGTGCCTCTCCGGCCTCCTTCCCCTCATGTATTACTAACTTCTTCCATAGCTAAACGTGACTGACTTGACCTAACCATTTCAAGCAATTGCATCACCCGCTCTCGATAGCAATCGATAAAACAAAGATTTAGTCCAATAAGCAAAGTCGCAATATTAAATGGCGTACGTTACCAAGGCGTCGCTAAGTAACTACTCGAACGACGAAATAGACAATTGAATTAGCACAAGCGTATGAACATACATGGGTAAATTGTTATTCCTTCCCATCCAACATCTGAGGCACGCTCATTTTGGTCGACGCTGATGACGTATTCACCCCAGAATTGGGTGTAGGAGGTACTGGTGATAACGAGGCTGGAGTAGTTGCCGTTACAGGTGTTGGCGAAGCTTCTCGCTCTCGTTCTCTCTCACGTTCCAAAAATACGGGTCCAGATCTGGATGTCCCTGGCATAGTCGAAATCGAAGGTAGAGGTGTGATTAAGGATGTTGGAGAACCTCCAAACTTGCGACTGTCCCTCGGCGACAAGGGTCTAGAACCCACGTTGGCTGCTCTCGGTGAATAGATACTTGGACTTCCATGACCGGTCAACGGAGGTGGTGAGAAAGCAGTGACTCCTGCTCCTTTGGGAGACCCCGTCGTGGAAGATGGTAAAGATGGTCCTCCGAGTTGTTTATTAACGAGATGAACCAAAGGAGACGATGGACGGATCTTAGTATTGACTGTAGGCGACCGTAATGGTGGAGGCGGCTGACCTGATCCCGTGGTGCTGGTATTGACAGGTGACGCTGATCCAGGTGTAGTGGACGACATGTGTGAAGGGCCGGGTGGCGGGCCATATCTTGTCGGTGAAGGATATACTTGAGCTAGGTACAAAATCAGAATGAATCAGGAGCGCGAGAAAAAAGATTTCAACTTACTCAGTGGAACTTGCCTTGACCGCGGCGGCGAGTGTGGCATGGAGGGATTGGGTAGAGATCCTTGTTGGGGCGCCGGAGGTAACGGCGCGCTACGAGAGAGAAGGGAAGCGCTTGGTCCAGCATAGCGGTGGCCGTCTGGAAGACCATGGTATCCGGGAGGCGCAGACGAAGCTGGGGGTGGTCCTCCCATACAGTATGAGGGATCGCGTTCTCTTTCTTTCTCCCTTTCCCTCCCCCTCTCTCGGTCTCCCTCTCTTTCCATTTCCCTATCTCTCTCCCACTCCCTTTCCTTCTCCCTGATTCTGTCGAACTCCCTTTCGCGTTCAATGTCTCTTTCCCGTCCCATCCCCCGCTCTCTGTCAAGATCTTCTGGCCGAAGCCATCCAGACCTCGGCGATGCTCCACCACTGCCGTGGATTCCCGGTGACGGTCCCGTATGAACACTTGGACCGGACGCTGATGAAGGACCCATCGCATGCGAAGAAGCCACGACAAAAGGGATTGCCAATGGCCTTTCACGCTCATCCGGGGACACTCCAGGATGCCCGTGCTTCGACTGCATCTCCCTTTCTCGTTCCCGCTCCCGCTCGCGGTGTTCCACGTGTTTGTCAGCCTTCCAGTGCGCAGGTACATTTGACTTGTTCGTCGGTAGTTGAATGACTTCAGCGGATAATTGACCTGGGCCTGGAAGCGGCCTCCCAACATCGTATTCTCGTGGCTGAGGACTGAGCAGAGCGCCGCTTGAGCTAGGCGGCGAAGAGGATGTCCCGTGACCGGCTGGCCCAGTAGACGTTGGCCTTTGTCCGTGATGACGATGTAGAACGTGGTGGTGATGATGATGGTGAGATCCAGTAGAATGATGGTGGCCGTGGTGACCTGATGTCATTGGATGCATATGTTGGTGCTGGGAGGACGGTCCATGTCGATGCTGGTGTTGCGACGTTGGTTGAATGTGATATTCGCGCTTCCCCATCCCTTGTTGATACTCGCGATCCGCGTCCCTTTCCCTGTCTCGGTCGGTTTCTCGCTCGTTTCGCTCCCTCTCGCGTCTCTCCCGTTCCTTGAGTAGCCTCTCTTCGTCATCCACATCCATCACCTCACTGCGCCCTTCATTGCGACCACCATACCATACGCCATGGTCCGTCCAGGATTGATTCGGCGGTCCGCCCACATTGACAGGTGAGATAGACCTTCTGCCTTCTTCTCTCACATCGCGTGCTTCCCTCGCGTCTCGTAAATCCTTCGCGTCCCTGTCCCTACCCTCCAGTGCCTCTCTTCCATCCCGCCGTCCTGATGTCTCGCCAGGCACGTTGTGAGGATACCCATGTATGTCGCCGGAATCTCTTGTGTCCCGAGGAATCCCGTAGTATGGAGATTGTACCATCATGACTCCACCAGGTCCAGGCGGTATTGTGACACCGGAGCCAGTCTGTTGTTGCGGATGATGCGGTAATGGATGCGGCACCTGAGGCTGCTGTTGCTGCTGCTCTGCCTCATCTCGCCGCTGCGATTCTCTCTCCCTCTCCCTCTCCCTCTCGCGCTCCCTATCTCTCTGTTGTTGCTCAAACTCGTATTCGGCATCACGATATCCATGCGCCCGCCCATACCCGGATGGACCATGTGCGCTTGGACGCGCGCCACTGCCACCTGTTAGCGGTCCTCCTGGTCCACCAGGAACCGTAGGGCCGTTGGATGCGCCGTAAGAATTTGCGAACGGAGACATGTCTCCAGGATGCTCCCGCTCTCTATCTCTCTCTCTCTCCCTGTTCCTATCTCTCTCCCTTGGATTATGTCCACTGTGAACAAGTTGTTGATATCCTGGAGCAGAGGCTGACTGAGATATAGGTGGGGGTAACGATGCACCCCCTATTCCTCGTCCCCCTGATGCAGGACCTGCCCCAGAACCGGCGGATCCATACAGACCCTGTCCACCCTCAGGATAATCTCCAAAACCAGGCGGCGGCGGCGGCGGCCCCGGCGGTAGAGAGGCTGATTGGTGTTGAAGCGGATGTGAATGATGGTTATGTTGATGAGGACGGGAATGGGCGTGTTGGTGAGGATGGATTGGCATATGTTGTTGATGTTGATGTATTGAATGAGGCAGAGGGGGTCCGTGAGGCGGAGGTGGCCCATGAGAGTGTTGATGTGGTGCTCCCATCGCAGGTGGCGCGGTATTAGGCAAGCCAATCCCAACGCCGCCTATTCCTCCCATGTGGTTCAAACCAACGGGCATCCCAACACCTACAACCGGGGGTAAAGTGCTCATACCCCCTGGGCCAATAATCCCCACACCAGGTCCTGGCCTTCCTGACCCCAGGATATGATGACCGCCATAAAGGGGTGTGGGGACGTCATATAATGTCGGCGTCAATTGAGAAGCGGGAGCTAATTGGGATTGATTAGTTGGTAGTCCTGCGCTCAGAATCTGTCTTCGTTGTTGAAATATCAAGTCTATATCACTGGCGACATCCATCGTTGAGAGCGGCGTAACTTCAGGATATGACGTTTGTCTCGAGTGGGAATATTTCTTGCTATTGGGCCCTTCGTGAATGCTATCGCTGAACGGAAAAGATTTGAGAATTTTGCGGAGTGAGGGGGCGGGACCAAGAGGGACGTCAAATAACTGTTGAGGGATTCGCCGAACTGCATTACCATATCAACAACAAATGCTATCAAGTGCACAATCTGACTTACCTGGTTGTGGTCTTTCGAAGGCCCTTCTCTCCCTCTCCAGCCTTCTTCTTTTCCTGTTCGTCTCGGCAATCATGTCTGTTTGCAGCTCGTCCCTGGCGTTCTAACCAACCGTCGACTTCCATCTTCTCGCTATGAAACGAAGCACCTACCATCCACCAGCTCCAAACGGCATCTTCGTCAACTCTCCTCCGCTTCTTCGCATTTGCAATCTCGTAATCGCGCTTTTTGAACGCCAATTCGAGCCTTTTCGCCTTCCTTTTCGTAAGTTCCTTTTGCAAATGAAGTAGCTCGGGATGGATTCCTAATCGTCGTGATTACCAACCATTAACGGCCAAAAATCTTCAATTACATACCCTCAATGACCAGTTCTTCTTCCCATGCCAATCCCTCCATCTTCTCGACATATACCCTCTCTCTTAGCAACGCAAACTTCAGTTCGATGCTTGCCAAGACATCCAACGCCTCTGCTCGGTGCGCAGGCTGCAAGTCGCTCTCGAGCATGTCGACTTCGAGATCCTCGTCTTTTTCCTGATCTGGATCTTGGTCCTGGTCTTGTTCGCCTTCTTGGTCTTGATCAGGTTCCTGTTCCTGTTCCTGTTCCTGTTCCTGTTCAGGTTCAGCCTCTTGGTCGTTCTCCTGGTCAGGTTCCGGTTCTTGTTCGTCCACCTCTTGCTCCTGCTCCTGTTCTTGCACCAGTTCTGCCTCCTGTTCCTGGTCTTCGTATTCGTCTGCATCCCTTTCGTTGTTTGTGGGGTTCTCTTCGACAGCGGAACCATCTTGGTGTTCGTCGACTGGAATATCCGGGTCAATTGGTTCCTCTACGATTGGCACAGCCACGAATTTGCTTTTACCAGGGGAGCCGCTGGTCTTGCGCGTTGGACTACCCTCCTGAGCTAACACTCCCAACGCCTCCGCTGCTTGCCTCCTGGCAGATGATGGGCTTGTATCCAATAAATTGAGCGAACCCGTCAACTTCGCGGGAGAAACCCCGGAGACCGTTTGTAGAGTGACGGGTGACCTGATCTGTTCGCTGGAAGCATGTAAAGATTGCGACGTCATTCTATTGGACACCAGCGGAGACTTGTGCATAGCGGCAAGCGATGCGTTGTGATTGGTGCCTTTTCTGGGCGGCGTTGCTGACCCAGACGTGTCGGAATCAGACGACGGAGGAGCGGCAAAGGTAGGTGCTCCTGCCATAATACTAGAAATGGTTGCAGAGGTGGCGATATAACCTATCTCTCTCGCACGAGGAGCCGTCGCGTCCAGAGACGCGGGCTTCACGTCGTCAGCGTAGTCGATGTCACTTAGAGGTGACTCTATAATGTAGCGCATACCATTAGTCATTCGTAGTATACAAGTCCACAATTGAAAAATGTTTTACCTCTCGATTCCTCAGCATCCTGCGTATTGGGAAGTCTTCTCTTCTTGGCGGTCACCCAATCACCCCTGGCTATCCGTCTGTCTCTCCGTACGACCTCTTCAGTCGTCATCCTCCGCATCCTCTTCAGGGCGGGATAACCAGTCGATGGCGAGGGAGGAAGATCCCAGTGCCAGACGTAGTCGTCGTCGCTGTCCGTGCTTTGGCCTGGTCCGATAAATCGGTAATCCCCGCGGTACTTGGAGTGCCTTGTTTTCCGCGTAGCTTGCTTGTGTTCTTCATCGTCGTTAGAATCATTGTAGGCGTGAGCACCGCCCATGTCTCTAGTTTTGGGCTCTCTCTTGGAAGAGGAACCGGCACCAGATCTACGCGCCGCCTTTTTTTGCTTCCTCGTTCCAGGTTCACTGTCATTCCCTTCAGCGACGTAATCGTCATCTCCGTCCTCCCTAGTCCGGTCCTTCTTGCGGGAACCGCCGCCGCCGCCTCTGTGCATTCTCCTCCCAGACCTCTTTGGCGCGCTATCTTCTACCTCTTCCTCGGAAGCAGAAAGAGGATCGGCGTCGCTTGCAACAGGGTCAACTTCGGCCCCG
>WNGI01005085.1_pt1 | contig 11803 bp, 23 predicted proteins | sample 5400621 | NCBI WGS metagenome assembly WNGI01 (sample SAMN13153374, study PRJNA577476) | soil metagenome | isolation source: 20 cm soil or saprolite under Garry oak tree replicate 1 | place: USA:California | collected 2016-06-15
TTCGGAAAATAGATGTGCCACCGATTCGAGACCACCATGGGACGCATCCACATCCAGCACAACCAGACCAGACCCCGTAACGATTGCCACGCCTGCGTCAGGGTAATCAGGGGCTTGGGTGTAGTCACCCCACCAACGTCGAATTTGCGCTTCATCGGTTGTTGCCTCCTGCTGCCACATCACTAGTGGTAGCTTGCCCCTGACGGGGAAGACCTTCCACCCTAGCTTAGCGTAGGTGATGGCAGAAGCCACGATCCCGGTCTCTTCAGGTCGGCTTCCTTGTCCGGTGGATACAGTCGGCGGAACTCTTCCATCGTTAGAACCTTCGGAGGAAAGTACGTTTGTTCCGTTGGTCTCTTCGGGTCCTCCCTCGACTGCTTGGCCTCCGTCGCCAATCTCTTCACCACGCGCTTCTCGCGCCACGTCTTCAACCATAATTCATACTTCTCCACTTGCCATCTTTCGAGCGTAGCAAGAACGGGGGGTCGGCCATGTATTCTCTTCCAAGCAGCAAGACACGACCGGCACCAATGATACACTGGCACCAGAGCCACCCGTTCGGGATCATCAGCAGCAACGTCGTCACTACCACAGAGTCGCGGCCGGATGCCAAGGACTTCTGTGGGAGCAATGTGGACAACTTCGGTAGGTGGTGTGTCATCCAGAGTGGGTGACCTCCTCGGTCGAGTAACCCGTTTCGTCAACCCAGAAATCGGTGATCCGTCCTTCACTGTCTTCGACAACGTGGACCGCCGGTTCGTCTTCAAGGGCACCGACGACAAGGTCTGCGACTCGACTGGGGTCGGCGTCAAGGGTGATTCCTGCGGCGTAGACGCCGTGCTCCTCGCGTACTTCGAGAGCTTTCCCATCAGTCGATGGCTTTCTTGCCATCATCGCCACGATCAGGTCCCACTGGGTCCACAGGACCAAGGTGCTGAGGTTCCCCCACGACACCACCACTCCGCTGTTCGTCTTTCGGAACGAAGGTAGCCCGACCATTTGACTTCTCCTCAAACGTTTCTAGCGCCTTGCATAGACGCCGATCTACATGGATTCTAACACTACTGTTGCCACGGATAGGTGAGAGAGCTTGGTTCGCTCTCTTGCCCTCAAACATCAGGCCGGGGAGCAGCCCCTTGTGGCACATCCCGCACACGACGGGAAATGGTCCGCTCACCTGCTTCGAGAACTTGGTGTGCTTCACCAGTCTTCACAGTAGCCGGGAGCGCTGTGTTTACCAGTATGACCTGAAGGAAGCTCACAATGCCACCCACGATGTGACGACGTAAGGCCGAAGCATTCCTCTTGGGAAGGACGACCCTCGCGCTCCCATAAACGCCTTTTACGATTCTCTGGCGTTTCCGCTATCTGAATTGATCTCTCCACGGTCTCTGCTTCCGTGGTCGCTGTTTCCGTGGTCGCCGCTGCATCCATTTTATCTTTCACCATTTCAGCGCCATTGATGTTGAAGATGACGGCTGAGGCATGATCCTCGTCGATCTCACCGTAATACCATTGCATGAAGTGGCGAAACGCGGATGTCTTGAATCGAAGATACTCAGCCTCGCCTGTAGCCTTCAGCCAATTATCCTGTCCGTACTTAACGGCACCCATAGTCAAGTGAACCGCGTAGCGCATCAGCATCGGTCCAGAGGCTACTAGATGCCAGAGCACCTTGCCGTTCTGGGTATCGCGTACCATCCCAGATGCGAACTCCATGCGCTCGCCGCTATCCTTGACGATGAAGTCTTTTGGCATAGGTGATGACCTCCCCCCATGTTCCAACTGATTTAATCCTAGGCGGACGAGCGAACTTCAGCGGTGGTTGCACCTGTTCGGGAAGACCGCGTTCGTCACGCTCATCGTCTCCGAACGCGTGATACTCACCGGACATGCAGTCCCACCCGATGTTCGATTCCTGTCGCATGAGCAACGGAAGACCGTCTGTGTTGTCGTTGAAGTCGATGCAGTTCTCAGGCTTGTCGTCCACGTACATGTCGCATTTCACCTGAGACTTCGGCTCCATATTCGTAAACACGTAGGCTTCAATGATCGGAAGTCTCATATAAGAGAGCCAGTCGAAGGTGTCCTGTACAGCGCTGCGAGGACGGTGCGTGAGAACGATCACGTCACCGATCTTGTCGAGTTCGCGAACAGCCTCGATGCTGCCCGTGAACAAATGACCGTAGCGGAATAGACCGAGCCTCACGCCCTCAGACCAGAGCCACTTCCAGTCTTCTCCCGACACTTTGTCCTTGATCTCGTTCCAGTAGCGAGACGGCTGACCAAGGACTTCACGACTGACACCACGTTCGGTGCGGAGCATGTAGCGGGCAGTCTTGTCCCACATATACATGACGCCGTCGATGTCGATACCGAAGCGAAGTCGGCTAGCCACTACTTGTCGCCCGGATCGACTTCATTGAATCCGAACGGTTCGAATGGAGGTAGTCCCTCAGTATCAGGCACGTCTACCATCGCATTCAGTTCAGCGGCGCGAGCCTTGTCCTGCTCGGTAACAGGGGTAAAGATCGGCTTTGGAGGCTCTGGCGGAATAGTGGCACCGCCCTCATCCACCAAAAACGCAACGACACCCTTCGGCAGTTTCCCACCCTTGCTCAATCCGATCTTGTGGAGTCCTGCAAGGAAGTCCCCCCACTTGTTCTTGAAGAAGACATTGCGGTACCCCTCATTGCTGAGTTCGACCACCATCTTCTTGCCCTCTGGCAGTTTGTTCGGCACTATCTTCCTCCTCGGGTCTGCGGACCCTGATACGATCTCTTGCGCGCGTGCGATGTCGAACGCGATGTGGGACGACCGCGCCTACGTTCTAGTCGAGCTTTCTGCGCCGCCTTCGTTCTCGGCACGGTTGATACTCCTCTCTTGCGTGAACCCATCCGGATACCGCTTCCTCAGTTTCACAACGTTGTATTCAGCGATGTGGCTCAGTGGAATGCCGAGCGCCCGAGCGCCGCGCGCGATATACCACAGAACGTCGCCAAGCTCCTCACATGCCTTGTCGATGTTAAGAGCATGGCCGTGGAATATATGCTTCTTGACGAGATCAGCGAACTCACCGGACTCACCTGCCACACCAAGCCCTGCGAGTATCAGCCCGTCCCTATCGCCCACGTCTGGGCCAGCCGTACGACGAACTTCGATCTCGTACTCTTTAAGAGTGATTGAGCCATCGAATTTCAGATCATTCACTACCTTCTCCTACGAATTCGACGTAGCCATTGTGTTCTTCCGCGACGTGCTCCACAAATTCTCCGTATGCGGCTCGAAGCGAACGCCACAGCCACGTCGCGTAATCACAATCAGGACACTCAACAACGAAGAAGTAGGATTGCTTAGACCGCTTCGGACTGCGACTGCTTTTCTTTATCACCACAACACCTTCCTGAACCGAGATACGGACAGTTCCGCACTCGCCAATCATCCTTCAACTTTGGGTCGCCCTTCTTGAATCCGAACTTAGCGCTCGACTTCTGGTAGAACTGTGGCTCGCCCTTCTTGTCGGTGATGTGTTCCTTGGGCAGCTTGTCGGGAAGTGTGCCGTTCCGATCATACTCCTCGGCAAGGACCTGAAGGCGCATAAGCTTTTGCTTCACCGCAGCACGTAGTTCGTCGGTCACGGTAATGTCGTAGACTTCGATACGACCTTCCTGTCGGTCGATATACGCGATCTTCCCCCACTCAGCAGGACCAACCATGCCGATGTTCTGGCACATGACACACTGTGGGACCATTGACTCGTATCCACGACACTCTGGACAGTCGATCTTGAAGACTTGATACAGGATGACCTGAAGGATGGCATCTGGCTTAGGAAGCTTGAAGTTGAACGCTTCTGTCCGAACCGTCTTGTACTCGTATACACCGAAGACACCGTCAGCGAGAACCAACCGGAGGGTGTCCAGTCGGCCGGAAACGCGGTACGTGTCATCGCGCATTCCGACTTCGTTCCACACTTGATCGGGAAGTTTCTTCGCGATGCCCATCTGCACAGCGTCGTGAATGATGTCCCCCAACCAGAAGAACATCACATCGTCGTCGGTCAGACCTTTGCCCTCAACGCCAAAGTGAGAAAGTATGACACGCCGTTCGCACTGACCCATCGCGCTCGGGTTAAAGTAGTCGAAGATGCAAAGCTCACCACAGGCCAGATGCTTGTGCTTGTCGCCGCGAGGGTATGGCGGCTTGTCTTCGCGCTCGCGAGCAACCTCAATGAGGATACGCTTCAGCGACTTCTCTTCAGTCACTTGTAATCTCAATGCTTACGACATTTTCGCGAGGCACGACTAGAGTTACATTTTTACCTTCCAACTCACCTGTGGCGTACACGTAGCTCTCGTCGCGACCGATGGTGTAGTTGCCAACGAACGTGAACGTGGTGAATGTGGTACCGGTTTCACGATACCTGATCCTCAGATTTCTCATCCAAACTTGATGAAGAGGGATCGTGCCCTCACCGCGAATGACAGCGCACGGTCGATCAGGATCACAGCTTCCTGACCGTCAACGCCATCCCGAACGTTGTTGATCTCATCCTTCGCCATGCGAAGAAGATCGTCGATCTCGCGAGCGATATTACCGTCCATCAAAGACGCCGTCCTTTCCCGAAATCGCCTTCGCGCTCACGTACGATGTCTGGGTGATGACGTTCTAGACGGTCGATCCTCTTGGCGTCCTGCTCCTGAGTGACGAGCAGCATAAGTCCAAGGATCAGGAGGAAAACACCAAAAATCGACAACGCAAACTCAAAAGTGTCCATCAGTTCATCTTCGCCTTTCTCTTGTCTGAATCCTTATCATACTCCACGGTACCTTCAGGTTCATCAGGGATAACCTGTTGAACGATGATCGGAATCACTCGGTAGGTGCAGGGATCGCCCCCCTGCTCGGCAGAGTGCTCTTGGCTGCTCTTGTTGATGGCGGCGCTGAAGCGCTCGGCGTCCATGCGAGACGAGGAAGGGCCGTACGCTTTGTGTAGCTTCTCACAGACAACAGCCCACATCATGCGCGGCTCAGGGTGTGCCACTAGACCTACTCCTGTCTCCCCTCTTCTTGGCTATTTTAGCCCGTTTTTTCTGCTCGTATATACGACGTTTTAGCTTCTGAGCGGCCGTTCTCCAACCACCCTGCGCGACCGCGCGCGCCTTTCGCTTTGCATTCATCTCATCGCGATGCTCTCTAAAATACTGCAATTGTCGCCATTGTTGAGATTCTTTCACGCATCGTGGGCACAGCCGGTGGCCCTTCTCGACCGGTGAATCGCAGATGGGACACGTCTTAGTTGCTATGATTCTACGCGCATATGCGAGTCTACGCCGTGATCGAGAAGCCGCCAGCCTTTGCTCATACTCCTCGGGCGTCCACGATAGGTACCAACGCTTCGCGTAGACAGCGTGCGCGGCCTTCAAACATGGAGGGCACGACCGAAGAGAACGGTGTACGTGCCCCGGTGGGAGCGTAAAGACTGCCGGGATCAGCGGCTCAGCCACGGAACAACCTGATAACGGTACCCATGAGAAAGCAAAGAGACCCGACGAGGTACAACCAGTCAGTCACGATAGCACGACCAGCGATGCTGTAGCCCGTGCTGCCACATGTACGCGGCCACGCGCGACGCGGCCACGGGATCGGTCCTCAGATCGCCTGTGTACCCCAAGAAACGGCTCTCCTCGCGCCAAGTGTCAGGATGGAACTGGAACAGCCCTACGGCCAGCCCTGAGTCTCCTACGACCTCGGGCCGGTAACTCGACTCACAGAAGGCCACCTGCTTCATCACCACCGGGTCTTGATCGAACTCGGCGGCAGCGGCCTCGACGATCTCGGGGATAGTGCTCACCTTTGTAGGCATTTCGATCACTTGTTCAGAAACGCTCACAATAGTAGGCGCTTCTGTGTCGATGGCCGCGACTAGTGTCTCGTTTTCAGACAGATATTCCTCCGCGATCACGTCCATTTTCAGTGACAGGGTGATCGCGGAACCGAGGACGAACGCGCCGACGATGCTACTCGTCTTCATCGTGCGCCCTGTGGCATCGTTCGGTCGGCCCTCCGTGCTCTAAGCACCACGGCCACCGCTCGTACCATTCGAGTTCCACTCACGGCTCACGCAGCACTCGATCAAGCGGGTCCTCGTATTGCTCAATGTGCACTTCAGGCTCCTCTTCCTGCTGTGGCCTCCATCCGAGCTTATCGAGTTCGAACTCCACGATAGCCCTGTTTGCCTCAGCAACACCAAATCGTGATGAGATCATTCGCAACGCCCGTGCCACGTTGTCGATGGCATGCGGCGCGCCCTTCGCGAACACATGCGGACGCGCTGTCGCGATCTCCTCGCGTAACTCTTGCAATGTCTTTTGTCGGTATGGTTTATTCACTGGTTTTCTCCAAGGAACTGAGTTCATGAAATGAACGATACACCCTGTTGACACATGTGTCAATGCTATGGTAAGATCACTCAGCCACACCGGGCCGGGGAGCAGCCTCTCGGGAAGGAAGCACCGAGAGGACCCCGGCCGAACGAGATTTGTCGAAAGGAGGAACAAATGGCAGAGCGCAAGCTCACTGAAAAGCAAGTTGAGGGAGTTGTTGCAACCCTCACCAAGATCAGGAATCTCTTCGGACGGAAGGGAGAACACTGGATCAAGGGAGAGGAAGCAGACGGCATGGGCAACTTCTGTCTCCTCGGCGCACGAAAGGAGATCGACGGAAGGCACGAAAGACTCGCCAGCGACCTTCTGAATCTCGCGGCCACCAAAGACGACGTTGTAGATCGTCTTTACTACCGCTACGTTGATGTCAACGATAACCAAGAGACGACCTTCGAAGACATCAAGGCACTGATCTCGAAAGCCAAGCGGCTCGCAAAGAGCGGCAAGGTTCGCATCGGTCCAGAAACCATCTCTGTCGTCTAACCCCCTTTCGACAGCAAAGGACCCCCGGCCAGCCTTTCGGCCACGACCGGGGGTCTCATGCTAGCTAGGAGGCTCGTTGTTTACGGCTGAACGACTGCTGTTGGTGCAACAACCGAAGGCTTGGCAGCAACGATAGCTGCTTCCTTCTTCGCGTCACTGGCCTGCTCAGCGAGCATGTAAGTGACGAGCGCTGTGAACACGCCGCCAAGAGCCACGGGGATCGGGACTCCGCTCTGAGCGGCAAGATACGCCGTCAACACCGCTGCGAGCAACGCCGCTTCGGGCGTGTTCTTCGTGAAGAACTTCTGAGCGAACGCAAGAATCAAGATCGCCTTCGCGATAATCGCTCCTGCTGCCTCTGTGATCTTTTCCACCTTGTAACCTCCCATCTTACTGACTTAGCTTCGCGCCGATGGACTTGATGATCGCCGGAACGTCTACCGGCTGTGGTGCTGTCGTACCAGCAGCTTGCTTAATAGCCAACCGTGTCTCAGGGTCCTGCTGAATCATCACTCGCACGTCAGCCTTAACCCATTCCTCGGGGCGGTCAGGCCCAGAGTAGATGCGCTTCAGTGCCGCGAGCAATTCGTCGTCTGTCATGTCTTCCTCCACTCCGGGCCAACTTCCGCCAATGACTGATTTGTCGTAGTGGTGACCCGTGAACAACGGGTTCGCATACTGCTTGGCGACCGTGCCGGGGATCGGCGTAGGATCACCATCGTAGTGAGCTACCCAGTAATGCGGTTCCGTAACACCTGCGCTCTGAAAGGCAACCCTTACCGCACCGTGACTACCATCTGCCTTGACAAAGTCGCTGATTCCACAATAGATAGTAGGATCAAAGCCGGAGGCACGACGAGTCTGAACCCACGCTACGCCCTGAGTAGGAGTAGCATCACCAAGTTCTACGTCGAGAACATGACCATCATTCACGTATGCGAATACATTGATCCGTACTTTGACCTCGCCGGGGAACCGCGCCCAGTCTGCGACAGACCATTGGTAATCGCCGTTGATGTAACCACCGACGAACTCGAATTGTCCGACAGGAATGTCGATTGCCTTCGTACTATCGGCCATGTATCGCATCAGAGTCCTCCGCGTTGATCGGGGTCGTGACGGATCGTTGGCGGCTCAGGCGGCGGCTTATGCCTACCAGTCTTATGCTGTTTCTGATAGAAGTCGCATTCCTGATCGTGACAGGGATGTTGCAAATTCGTAGGCCACACAAGCCATACGACTAGAGCTAACCATCCAGAGATTAACGCGATACTAAACGCTAGATCGCTACTCATGTTTGCTCTCTCGTACGACCGCTCGAAGAATTTCTGTTTGCGCTGCGATGCCAGTGGAAATCTCGCGAAGGACCGTACGGTTCTCCACGAAATGATTGTCGAGAGCAGCGGTCAGAGCAAGCTGAGTCTTCAGAAGTTGCTCCTGATTTCTAGCAGCCTGCTCCGCTACCGCTGTTGCGATCTGCGCGTTCGCAGAAATTTGGTCAGACGCCAGCTTCGCCAGCGCTCCAACGGCAAGGCGAACAACACCAATGATTGCCGTTACGACCGCAAGGACACCAAGAATTACTTGGAGCCACGATTCACTTAGCGGCATTACAGCACATTCTCGAAGCCGTTGATGGTGATCGTGACCATCAAGGTCACATCGGCGTATGCCTGAATCTTCTCGGCTGCGATCATATTCAAGTCAGGATACCAATCGTATCCCATCTTGGCTGCGATCACGAAGTCTTTGAAGATTCGAGTTCCCGCTGCGTCTGCGCCAATTGAAACCGTCACCGTATGGGATGATCCATCCCCATTGAAGAAGTGGATCATCCTCACCTTCGCCGTTGTGCTCGCTGGCACAACGTACGTGTCTGCGGCGGCTGCGGTTAGTAGGGCTGGCCCGTAGAGCCGCTTCTCTGTCTTACCCATTAGGCAAGACGCAACTGTCGTTCATGCCACATGATGCCTGTGATGAATGTCTCACCAACGACATTAGCAAGAACCTGCGTTGCGAAGAATCGTCCCGGTGGGACGACGATACGACCATTGACTTCGAATCCGGCACCATAGCCGGGGGTCGCGACCGCGTCTGTCTTGATCGCCTGTGGACCAACCGCCATCCAGAGTCCAGCGATACCCGTTGTCGCTGGGAGGGCCGTTCCTGTCAGAACTGTTCGAGCAACAGTATCCTTCTTGCCAACTCCATTCAACTGCTGAATCACCAGTGCGGCGTCTGTTGGCGCTGTCTCACGAACCTGTCCAATGAGAGCCAACATTTGTGCGTGTGCCACGACCGCCGTGGATACGACGTTTGCGAAGTAAAGGTAATCAATGACGTACGAGCGGCCGTTTTCCGGCTCGTTGTTGTACAACTGCAAGTTCGCAGTCGTCGTCGGGAACGCGACGACAGCAGCAACCGCCACTGTATTTCGTACATGGAACGAACGTCCCGAGCGTGTGATTTCCTCATACGGGGACGCGCCCGCCGCTGTGTACTGCTCAAGCTGATCGTTTAGCGTTGGCTGCTGAGCGGTATCCGGCGAGGAACCGTCAATGCCTTCGAGTGTCTTTCGCACTCGAAGCAGAATGTCTTGCTGTGATGCCATTTTGTTTTCCTTCCTTAGATGTCATCTAGTTTTTCGAAGATGTCTGTGAGCAAGTGAATGATCTCGCCAAGCAGTTCCTTTGTAGAGGCTTCCTCTACATTGATAGGCTGCCCCCGAATCACCACCTGCGAGGGTGAGATCGCTTCAGCCATGATTTTGGTTCCTCCCCCTCTCCCTTACAGCGTTTCGTAGTAGAAGATCGTGAATTCCACAGACCCGCCGATAATGTCAGCGAAGAGAACACGGTCATTGCCGCCGATCACGGCAATCTCTTCTACCATCACCGCGAGTTCAGCTTCTCCGGCCACTGGAATTATGAAACCACCACCCAAGGTGGAAACAACCGTCTGAATCCCCAGTGGTGCCGCGCCGGAAACACCAGAAAGCGAGTAACCTCCAAGATTCTCGGCAGTTGAAACAGACAAAAAGTTCAAGAACGAAGTCTTAGTACCAATGTCAATAACAACAGTGGGAGCAGCGTCAGGAGGGGGGCCACCGTAGGCCCATCCCGTCAGCACCTTAGTCTTCACGCCAATGAGAATCGCACCCGCTGGAATGGTATTCGGGAGATACTTACGTCCAACAGACGCAGCGTCACCTTCGTTGTCTAGGAGCAATCCACCATTGTTCTCTGACACTAGATCAGCGTAAGCCACGGTGAAAACCATTGTCTTGATAGTTTCGCCACCAGCGGCCACGCTGTCACTCTCGACGCCGCTGATAGTCAACACTAGCGAGGACGAAGTTGCCCACGCATCAATGAATTCTCCGGCCGCAAGAACCTCATTGCCGGTCCATTCGAGCGAAGACTTAGCTGGAATCTCCACGTAATCCCATAGACGTGTGCCCACGGCATCGACGCCGATAGAGAGTGTGAAGTAGATCGAGAAGTTGGTTCCGTTCACGGCACGCAGAGAACGCATCGTCCCGACCTTGCCTGCCCCGACCTTGTAGTAGCCGGGGGTTCCGAGTGGAGACGACGACAATGCTACCGGACCAACGAGCCTCTTCAAGGCATCTGTCACTTAGTCCACTCCAAACTTTGCGATCATCGCGTATGTGACTTCGCTGCCACCGCCACCTACGCCACTAGGACCAGCAGGACCGACAGGACCTTGAGGACCGGTAGGACCCGTAAGTCCAATAGACCCCGGAGGACCCGGAGGACCCTCACTACCGTCTTGTCCGTCAAGAGGAAGAGGGTGATTATGCTCCTGACCAATTGTGACGAATGTCTCGTAAAGAGACGGAGGACTGCCGGGGGACGAGATACCGGAAGGGGCAAGATGACCGACGTTGACTACACCTTCTCGTAGACGGTCGCCACCAACATCCTTGATCTTCCCAGTGTTCCCTGTCGCAAGCTGATCGCCCCTACGTGGCTTGCGTCCCATTATGGGCACACTCCAACTTCAACCAATGTCACCCTGTAGTCAAGAGACAGGTTCGTCACAACACCAGAGATGGGATCAACGTACCTATCCAACTCTGGGAAGAAACGGCTAGGCCATCCAGCAGTAGGATGATACCCCACAGACTTGACGAGAACCTTGTACGTCTTGCCGTCGATGTCTTCGAAGCAGACGACCGTATTCCACAGGGCATCCAGATCGGCCTTGATCTGAATCGAGGTACGAGTCTCACTGACCCCCTGACGAGTGAACTGTCGAGCCTTTGTCGGGTCCTTGAACCTTGGATTGTCGAATCCTTCGACCGCGATCTTCAAACTCCACTCGCGCTTGATGTCGGCATGATCCGTAGCAACGATGTATGCAAGGGCCACATCGTATAGAGTCATCGCAGCACCGTTCGCGTCACCGTTGACGATCACCTGAAGATATGGCGTCGTGAAGTTTGCGGGAGCAGGAATCACCTTGCTAAGCGCTGCGAGAGTGCTGCTTGTCCCCCATGTCACAGGAGTAGAAGTATGGTCGATTCGAGTTCCAAGCGTGATCGACTGTCCCGCTGCTAGCGCAGAATGGTGCAGTTCCCCCTGCGGCCATAGCTTCTGAATGTTGCGCTGATCCGCGCCAAAGACTCCGGTACGAAAGTAGAACGTACCCGGTGTCGTTGTCTCATAGATTCCAGAGCCAGTGATCCCAACGTATCGCTTTCCGGCGAGCGCGGCAATCCCATTGGCAGTCCGACCAGCAACATATGGTGCCACATTTGCAACATAGAACCCAAGGGCTACGTCTGGTGATTGATCGAGACGGGGGTCCCACACGCCAATACCAGTCTTCCCTGTATTTGCGTTACCGGTA
>WNGI01007996.1_pt1 | contig 11803 bp, 13 predicted proteins | sample 5400621 | NCBI WGS metagenome assembly WNGI01 (sample SAMN13153374, study PRJNA577476) | soil metagenome | isolation source: 20 cm soil or saprolite under Garry oak tree replicate 1 | place: USA:California | collected 2016-06-15
CCGGCATGATCGCCGCCGACCCGCCGCCTATTGTCGGCGGCAGCCAGGACGATCTCCTGGAATGGACCTTGCGCGAATCCGGATCTGGTTTGGCATCGCTCACTGAAGGCACCGCGCGCGGCGTCGATCGCCTGCAGCGCGGCGAGGTGACCGCCGCGGCCATCCATTTCCACAGCGATGAAATATCCGAAGGTTCAGCCGGCGACGCCAATATCGCGGCAGTGCGCGGGATGTCGGGCCTGCATGATGCCGTGCTGGTCGGATTGGTGCGTCGCGAACAAGGCCTCGCGCTTCCGCCTGGCAACCCCAAACATCTGCACAATCTGGCCGACGTTCTGGCCTCCGGCGCCCAAATGGCCGTCAGGCAGCCGGGCGCCGGGGCACAGATGCTGCTCGAGATGCTGCTGAGGCGCGCCGGCGCCGAACCGAAGGATCTGCACCGGCTCGAGCCGCCATGTCTCACCGGGCCCGACCTTGCGGTCGCGATCCGCGCCGGCTGGGCGGACTGCGGCATCACGACGCGCGCCGCGGCAAACTCGGCGGGGCTCGATTTCGTACCCCTGCTTTGGGAGAATTTCGATTTGCTGATGCGGCAGCGTAGCTACTTCCGCCCACAGGTTCAGGCGCTGATCGGTTTTATCGGGCAGAAGAGGCTGAACCAGCGGGCCGCGGAACTTGGTGGTTACGACCCGGCACCCGCCGGCCAGATCCGGTTTGCCGCCTGATACAGACACACCACTTCCGTTGACGCAGGCCGCCGAATAATTGCAAGAACGCGGGCCGGCTCAGCCTCAAGCTCCCGGCCAAGCAGCAGGGCCAATGCGCCTGATGTCACGGGAGAAGACAAAATGCTCGCCAGAAATATCTCCATGCCTGGAGCGCTCGTGGCTTTGATGCTGGCAACGCCGGCTGCGCTGGCCCAGGTTTCAGACGATGTGGTCAAGATCGGCGTTCTCACCGACATGAACGGGCCGGCATCGACGCCCACCGGCCAGGGCTCCGTTACGGCCGCGCAGATGGCGGTGGACGATTTCGGCGGCAAGGTGCTGGGCAAGCCGATCACGGTGATTGTCGGCGACCATCAGCTGAAAGCCGATATCGGCGCCGGCATTGCGCGGCGCTGGTATGACACCGAACAGGTCGACCTGATCGTGGACGTGCCGGTGTCGGCAGTAGGCCTCGCGGTGCAGAATATCGCCAACGAGAAGAAGAAGCTGTTCATCACGCACTCCACCGGCACCGCGGACTTCCATGGAAAATTCTGCTCGCCTTATGCAATGCAGTGGGTGTTCGACACCCGGGCGCTCGCGGTCGGTACGGCCGAGGCCGTGGTGAAGCGCGGCGGCGACAGCTGGTTCTTCATCACCGACGATTACGCGTTTGGTCGCTCGCTTGAACGGGACGCCTCCGCCGTCATCGCCAAGAGCGGCGGCAAGGTGCTCGGCTCGGTCCGGCCGCCGCTGGCAACGCCCGATCTGTCATCCTTCGTGCTGCAGGCGCAGGCCTCCAAGGCCAAGATCATCGGCATCGCCGGCGGCCCGCCGAACAACATGAACGAGATCAAGACCGGCGCCGAGTTCGGCATCTTCAAGGGCGGGCAGCAGATGGCCGCCCTGCTGGCCCTGATCACCGACATCCATTCGCTGGGGTTGCCGGCGGCGCAGGGGTTATTGCTGACGACCTCGTTCTACTGGGACATGGACGACAAGACCCGCGAATGGTCGAAGCGTTATTTCGCCAAGATGAACCGGATGCCCACGATGTGGCAGGCCGGCGTCTATTCATCCGTGATGTACTATCTCAACGCGATCAAGGAGAGCGGAACCGACGAGCCGCTCAAGGTCGCGGCCAAGATGCGTGAGAAGCCGATCGAGGATTTCTTTGCCCGCAATGGCAAACTGCGCGAGGACAATCTGATGGTCCACGATCTGATGCTGGTGCAGGTCAAGAAGCCGGAAGAGTCCAAATATCCGTGGGACTACTACAAAATCCTGGCAAAGATTTCCGGCGAGGAAGCGTTCGGGCCGCCCGATCCGGCGTGCTCGCTGGCGAAGAAGTAATTTCAAATGCGGAGATAATTCCGACGTCGTCCCGGCGAAGGCCGGGAGCCATACCACGGTGCCGTCTCGCGGCGGCACCATGGTAGAGACCTTTTGTAACGATCGCCGGTGGTTGATCCCGGCTCGCGCTGAGCCAGTCATCGGGCCGGCCGAAGGCCGGACCCGTTGGCTTGGCCGGGACGATAGGGAGAAACTACTTCGCCACCCCGATCTCGCGGAAATACTTCATCACGCCCGGATGGATCAATTCCGGGTTTGGCGCCGCCGCAACCGTGTTCGCCGACCGTCAGCGGTTTGAGAAATGCGTGCTTGGCCCTGATGCGCGCGATCTCATCGGCATCCGGTGCAATAAACCGCGCACCGCCCGGGCTTGCCGCCAGCGCCATGAATCCGGGCCAGCCGATGCCGGCGCCCCACAGCGCCGCGGCCCGTCCATCGAGCACCATGGCCGGCCCATCGCCGGCGCGGTCGAGGTAGATCGATTGAAAATTGTCGTCCTGCTTTAGGCCGAGACCGTCAAGCACATAGCGCGAGAGGATCGGAAGGCCGGAGCCCTTTGCGCCGAACGCGACCGGTTTGTCGACGAGATCGCGAATGGTCTTGTACGGGCTGTCGGCGCGCACCGCGAACATGCCCGGGCTCGAATACATCGCCGTCAGGATCTTCAACTTCGATCGCGGCTGCCTGATTCCCATAAACGCTTCGTAAGCGGGCTCTCCGGCGACCAGCGCGGCGTCGAGTTGGCCTGCTTCCAGCAGCGGAATATTCTCGTTGGAGCCTTTGGTGTTGCGCGGCTCGACCGACAGCGTCGTATCGGCCCCGTTGATGATCTCGGCAAAGGCATTGCCATAGAGCGGGAAGCCGCCGCCGGGCGTCGCCGTCCCCAGACTGATCGTGGTCTTTTGAATGGTCTTGCCTCCATCTTGCGCCACCGCAGCGCTACCCGTCAGCAGCAAGGCGCTCATGCACACGATACGCACAACGTTCATTTGATATCCTCTGACATCCGCGCAACCAACGCGACCGCATACCCATGCTGGAACATTGGGCAGAAGGCAATGTAGGCAAGTCCTGAATTGTATGAAAGCATGGATGCGACAGAAATCAAAAGCTCAGACGATGTTGTGTTGCGCGGCAACAACAAGAATATGACGGGAGAGATTATGATCGGATTATTGCGTACGGCCCTGTTCAGTTTGGTGTGTTTCGCGAGCCTTGCGACCGGCACCGCGCCGTCATCCGCTGCCGACTACCCGAACCGCCCGGTGCGCTGGCTGATCGGCTTCGCCGCCGGCGGCCCCGTCGATATCGTGGCGCGCATCATGAGCCAGTGGCTGTCGGAGCATTTCGGCCAGCAATTCGTGGTGGAGAACCGCACCGGCTCCGGCGGCAATATCGCGGCCGCCGCCGCGGTCACCTCGCCGCCGGACGGCTACACGCTGCTGTTTGTGGCGCCCAACAACGCTATCAGCGCCTCGCTCTACAAGAAGCTGCCGTACGATTTCATCCGCGATACCGTGCCGGTCGCGAGCATCATGCAACTGACCAATATGCTGGTGGTGTCGAACGCCATGCCGGTCAAGACCGTTCAGGAGTTCATCGATTACTGCAAGGCCAATCCGGGCAAGGTCTCCTATGCTTCGTCGGGCAATGGCACCTCGGTGCATATGTCGGCGGAATTGTTCAAGGCGCTGACCAAGGTCGACATGGTCCATGTACCCTATCGCGGCTCGGCGATCGCGTTTCCCGATATCATCTCCAACAAGGTGCAACTGATCTTCGACAACCTGCCGTCGGCGCTGGAGCAGGCGCGCGGCGGCACGGTGCGCGCGCTCGGCGTCACCTCGCCGCAGCGCTGGCCCGGCGTGCCCGATGTTCCCGCCATCGCCGAGACGGTACCGGGATTCGAATCCGTCGGGTTCTACGGCATCTCGGCGCCAAAGGGCACACCGCCCGAAATTATCGACGCCCTCAACAAGGCGGTCGGCGAGGCGCTAAAGGATCCGAAGCTGGTGGCGCGGCTCGCCGAAGTCGGCGGCATCCCGAAGCCGATGACGCCGGCCGAGTTCGGCAAGCTGATCGCGGATGAGACCGAGAAGTGGCGCAAGGTGGTCGAGTTCGCCGGGGTGTCGGTGGATTAGATCGAAACTCTCGCTGTCATTACCCGCGAAAGCGGGTGATCCAGTATTCCAGCGCTGTTAGCGACAGAGCCGCAAAGTGCTTCTCCCGCTACCCACTCACCGCCACCAACACAGGCATAAGCTCGCTGTGATACACCGCCGAGCTGACCACATAGGCAAAACCGACCAGCGCCAGGAAGCCCAGGAAAAACAGCGCAAAGAAGATCAGCGACAACCGCTTGGCGAGTGCCGAAACGCTGGTTAGCCCGAGGCCGCCCGCGATCAGCGAAATAACCAGACAAATCACAGCCCAGCGAAACATCGTCGCCCCCTGTCCAATCCCGCCTTGAACTCCCGGCGGCATGCAAAAGTTCCGGGATGGGAACGCGGCATTGCCGGATCGTCGGCCACATTGTAAGGGGTACCGGCACCGTTGCCTGCCGCTGATGCGGCACGCCGGCGGGGCCTGTAGCTCAATGGTTAGAGCCGGCCGCTCATAACGGTCTGGTTGCAGGTTCGAGTCCTGCCGGGCCCACCAGCCTTCGCTCGCGAAGCGAGGAAGGCTGCCACGCCGAAGTCCACTTGGGCGAAGGCGGGCTGCTCGGCCCGCGAGCTACGGCTCGGCAAGCCACGCAAGCCATTTCGTGGCGAAGGCTGCCACGAAGCCCATCGGGCGAAGGCGCGCGGCGTCCCGCGCCCAACCAAAATATCGAAAACAACCCCATGCAAAGTAGCCGGTGGCCGCCGGCATGGGTGCTTGGAGCGACCTTGCGAAAAACATTTTGACACGTCGGGCAAATCAGCGGCACAATTACATCGTCCCGCAATTTGAACGCCCCCGGCCCTGCCCAACAACGGACCCTCCGGCGCGATCGCAGGCAAAAATCCTTACCCACAATCGAAGTCGCATCCGAAGTTGCATCGGCTCGCCAAAGCGGATGATCGCCTGCGCGTTGCCAAACCGGGCGCTTCCGATGCGCGTGCCCGAGGAGATATCGACTGCGAACACAGCTCCCGACGCACAACCGATCGAACCAAGGCTTTCGCAGCCCCGCAGATACTGGATCGATGCGAAGGCAAACGCGATCCGCGCTCACCTTGCAAGCAAATAGCGATTATATGGCCGGGCGTGTTGCATGATTTTTCAATGAAAAAACTTGCAAAAATGGCGTTCCAAGCGTATATTGTCCAGCATGACAAAGCTCGACGAATTCAGAAAACAGCTAAAGCCAGGCCGCGCCTATCGGCGCGAGGAGCTGGCGCGCTGGTCAACGTCCGTCGACCGCCATCTCAAACAGCTCGTCGAGCGGGGCGTCCTGAAGAAGCTTTCGGGCGGGCTCTATGCCTATCCGAAAGAGACGGCCTTCGGTCCGGCGCCCGCTTCCGACAAGGATGTTGTGAGGGCGTTCTTGAGGGATGACCGGTTTCTGCTGGCTTCGCCGAATGCCTACAACAGCCTCGGGGTGGGCACGACGCAGCTTTACGATAAAACCGTCGTCTACAATCACAAGCGGCATGGCGAGTTTCAGCTCGGCGGTCGCAAATTTGCCTTTCGCGTGAAGCCACGTTTCCCAAAATCGCTGACGAAGGAATTCTTGCTGGTCGATCTCGTCAACAACGTGGACCAGCTTGCGGAGGCGAAGGACGAGGTCTTGAAGCGCGTGATGGAGCGCGCAGCGCCGTCGGATAATCCACGCTTGCGCCGCGCCGTGCGCGAGTATGGAAACGAACGGACGAAGAAACTGTTCGAACGCGCCTTGCGACCGGACGAACTGCACCATGCCGCGTGATTTCCTCCACAATCATCCGCAATCTGCGGATCTGATCCGGATTGTGGCGGAAGAAAAGGGCATTGATCCGGCCTTGGTCGAAAAAGACTATTGGATCATGCATTGCCTTTACGGGCTTCAGCAACTTGGCTTCAAATTCCAGTTGAAGGGCGGCACGTCGCTGTCGAAGGCCATCAGATCATCAACCGGTTTTCGGAGGATATCGATATTCTCATCGAGCCTCCGGCCGGGCACGTGAAGATCGGCAAGAATCAGAACAGCGCGGCGCAGATCAAGACGCGAACGGACTTTTACGACTGGCTCGCGCAAACGATCAAGATCGACGGCATCTCAAGCGTCGAGCGCGACACGGCGTTCGATGACACCCCGAACTACAGGGGCGCTGGCATCCGGCTGAATTATGAGAGCGTAACCGAAGCACTGGACGGACTTCGGGAAGGTGTGTTGCTCGAGGTCGGCTTCGACACCGTGGCTCCCAATAACACCGAAAGACATCAGTTCCTGGATGTATGATTACGCCGCCGGCAAGGTCGACATTATCGACAACCGCGCGAAGGCGGTGCCTTGCTATGATCCCGGCTACACCTTCGTCGAAAAACTTCAAACGGTTTCAACCAAATTCCGCAATCAGCAAGCGGACGGCAGCGATCCAGTAGAGTTCATGCGGCATTACTACGATATCTATGAGCTACTCAAGCGGCCCACGGTTCAGAAATTCATTGGCGCTAAAGCCTACAAGGATCACAAGCAGGCGCGTTTCCGGCAAGGTGACAATCAAAACATCGCCGAGAACCAAGCCTTCCTTCTGAGCGACGCCAAAACGAGAGCTCTATACGCGAACGCCTACGAGCGTAGCAGCGCTCTTTATTATGAAGGCAAGCCGACCTTCGAGCAGATACTCGCCGAAATTGGGAAGCGGAAAGACCGGCTCTAGCTATTTTTTCATTTTTGCGGCGGCCCGTCTCACGGCTTCCTCACTAACCTTTCCAGTTCTTCCCTCATCGTGCCCAGCGTTGTATTCGGTGAAAACTGAGCCCGCTGCTTCCCACACAGGGGCCCCACGCTGCATTGGTACGGGAAGGCAACGTCGGCGGAGGCAGCAAAGATGAAGTCCCGCATTATCCCTTTCGCGCTCGCGTTAGCCGCAACCCTCGGCCCGGTTGAGACCGCTGCAGCCCAAGGCACGTCTGGGGGACAGGGAGTCGTTGCGTCAATCCCTGGCAGCGTGGTGAGGGGGCCCAAACCGAGCCCCGGCCTGTTCAGTATCCTTGCCGGCACTCCGACGCCAAATTACGGTGCAGATGTGGCTCAACGTGCTCGCCGGGCACAAAGTCACACGACATCCGGGCAGACGCGCAAATACCCGCGCGCTCAAGCCGGGACCAGCGCACCGCCTCCCCAGCCAGGAGCGATCGGCGCCAACGACCGGCTTCCCGTTGGGCCGCCGCCAAACTGAAGCACGAACAGAACCGTCTGATGGCCCGGAACAGGGTCGCTCCAGCGCAGGAATGGCCCAAAGGGCAATATCGAAACGACGGCGGGTGTGGTGTCCTACCCACGCTTGATCTCGCGCTACGACGGGGCCAGCCCGGACACATACAATAGCCGCTGCATCAGCCTGTTTTCGCTGCAACGCGATCTCTATTGCGATGTCCAATCGGAACGCTGGGTGTTGCCGGCCAGCACATTGCCCCGAGGCATCGCGTCGCGGCGGCCACTTCTTGGAAGGATCATCCAATGAAGAGATTATTTGCGGCACCCCGTCACCGCTATCTTGCGATTCCGGCGGCGATCATTTCGATCTACGTACTGGTCAGCTATCTGGTTTTGCCAGCAACCTGGGCTCGTGTCGAACATGAGCCCGGTCTGTCGAAGCGGGCCATGGTGACGTCGACAGCCCAGGCGATACCGGGCGACCCGATCAATGTCGGCCTGATCGGGACAAAAGAGGAAGTGGTTTCGGCGTTCCACGCCGCCGGGTGGTATCCGGCCGATCCCGTAACGCTGCGGACCAGCGTCGAAATCATCGGAAGTGTGCTGCTCGATCGCCCGTACAACGACGCTCCCGTCAGTCCACTCTATTTCGACGGCCGGCGCGAGGACATGGCGTTCGAACAGCTTGACGGAAAAAGCGCCGACCGCAGGCAGCACGTCCGCCTCTGGATGGTTTTAGAGAGCGGCGCCGATGGCAGTCCCGTCTGGCTCGGATCGGCAAGCTTCGACAGCGGGGTCACCCTGAGCCGCGATACCGGACAGGTTACGCACAAGATCGCGCCAAACGTCGATCAGGAGCGTGACCGCCTGATTGCCGGATTGGACCTCGCCCGTTCGGTGCTTAGCATCTATCAGATCAGGGGAATTGGTCCAACCTTGAACGGCCGCAATGGCGAAGGCGATCCCTATTACACCGACGGCGAGATCTGGATGGCAAAGCTGGTGGCGCGCGGCGAGAAAGCTGCGACACCGGCCAAGCTGCTGCCGGCTCCGGCCCTGATCCAGCTGAAGGACAAGATGTTCTCCTGGGCTTCATCCTCTGGCTGACGTCTGCTGCCGCACCGCAGTGAATGCTGCGTCAGAACCGTCAGCGAGCCCACTGCCCCATCTCTAGACACGTCCTGAGACTGACGTAGCTTGGCGTGCCGCCGATACTCTCCTGCGGAATGCACTGCGCCTTGCTGGAAGCGGAATATTTCGACCATTGGCGCACTAGCCGCTGTCGCGCCCTGGTTTCGTCTCCGATGCAGGTCTTTGATGACTGATCGACTGTGAGCCCTGCTGTCGCCGCCAGGTCGAGCCTGCAGCTTCGCGAAATATCGAACGCCGGCACCCCGTCCGCGACCGCCACGACCAGCTGCGAACTCACGAGGATCATGGAAATGGATATTGGCATCTTCGCTCCTTGTATGTTCCTTTGGCTCGCTCGAAGCGCGGCGCGTGATCACCCCGCGCTACTTTGTGCTCCGCGTCCCGACCGCTTTTCGGATAGCCTCAAACAAAGCCTGTTCCTGCAGCGGCTTTCGAAGGCCGGCCACAAACCCTGGTTTGTGCTCGTTTAATGCGACGTCGTCGTGTGCGGAAATCAGGATCGTTGGAATTGTTATGCCGTTGCTTACGAGATGCTGCTGCAGTTCCAAACCGTTCATCTCGGGCATCTGGAGATCGACAATCAGACACTCGGGAAGACCAGTTGGCAGTACCGCGAGCAATTCCTGTCCGGATACAAAAGTTCGCGCATGAAATGAGTGCGTACGCAACAACCGGCTCAAAGCCTTGAGCACGGCCGGATCATCGTCCACAATCGCAATCCACGGGGAAGCTTCCACCATAAATGACTATTGCTGGTGCGGCGAGCGCGCGTCGAGTTGGCCCTTGGGCCAATGTTCCGCTATTTCGGAAGGCTGAGCTTCTCTGCCATGCGAACCAGGTCGGCCACGGTGCGAATGCTCAATTTCTTCATCATCCGGCTGCGGTGAACCTTGATGGTTTTTTCGACCGTACCCAGGTCGCCGGCGATCTGCTTGTTGAGGCGACCCGCCACGACATGGGTCAGAACTTCGCGTTCGCGCGGGGTCAGGGTATCGACCTTCGCCTGCATCGATTCTAGCTCAGAATGAAGCCAGCGCGACTCGGTATCCCTGGCTTCAGCACGGGATATGGCCTCGAACAAATCGACGTCCTTCACGGGTTTGGTCAGGAAATCGATTGCCCCGGCTTTCATGGCACTCACGCTGGTCGGGATATCACCTTTGCCCGTGACGAAGACGACGGGACGATGAAAGCCATTTGTGACGGCCAGCGCATGCTGAAGCACCAAACCGTCAAGACCAGGCATCGAAACATCCAGGACCGCACAGCCGGGAACGGCCACGTCGTGCTCCTCGAGGAACACAACCGGCGACGAATATGCCCTGACGTCATAGCCCTTCGCACGGAGCAGCCTGGACAAGGCCTTGAGGACTCCGGGGTCATCATCGACGAGATAGACTGCGAATTTATCCGTCATGCGGCACCGAATGAGGCCTTCTGAACTGGTAGCGAAAATCCCGCAATGGCCCCTCCGCCCTCACCGTTCACCAGAGTCAGCTTGCCCTGATGCGCCTGGATGATCGTCGAACAGAGGGCGAGACCCAGGCCGAGCCCATGGTCCTTGGTGGTATAAAATGGCTCGAACAGGTGGCCGTTTACCTTAGGCGGAATGCCATGTCCCTGATCCTTCACGCGCACGTCAACCGTTCCAGCTTGCTCTTCTCGCGTTGAGATGAGGATAGACCGTTGAGCCGGCGGGGTCGAGGTCATGGCGTCCATTGCATTCATGACAAGATTAAGCAGCACTTGCTGCAGCTGAACAGAATCGCCCCGTGCCAGAAGCTCGCTGTTCTGCAGATCAAGCCCGACATTGATATCTCGGCCGATCAATTCGCTGTTCAACAGGTTGATTGTCGATCTCACAAGGTCATTGATATTGACGTATTCCGCTTTCCGTTCGCCTTTCTTCAGAAGACTGCGCAGACGGTGGATCACCTCGCCGGCACGATCGTCTTCATGAACAATCTCCTGCAGGGCGTCATGAATTTCGGCGAGGTCCGGCGATTTCTGAGCCAAGAGATACAGAGCCGCTTGGGCATTTGACAGGATCGCCGTAAGCGGTTGGTTGATCTCGTGCGCGATCGAGCCGGACAGTTCACCGAGTAGGGAGACGCGCATCAGATGCGCAACCTCCTGTCGCTGAAGGGCAGCTTCAGCCTCGGCTTCCCGCCGACGGCGGCCCTGAAACAGAACATAACTGATAAGAATGGACTGGAGTGGAATGACCGCCGCGACGGCCATGATCGGCCAACGATAATGCTCCCAAATGGACGGCTGACGAAAGTGCAGGACGCTCCCGTGCGGCAGTCGAGCCTCGCTGATGCCCCACCGCTGCAATTCCCGGCTGTCATACGCCGGCGGCCCGAACAGTACGGATGGCGGATCGAGGGCGCTTGGCTTGTCTCCCTTAAGTACTCGCAGGGCCGCGGCCGCTCCTTGCTGGCCCAGAGCCTTCGTTTGCATCAAGGGACCACCCACGATGCCACGGCCCAATTGATAATCTCCCATCCCGAAAATCGGTACGGCAGAAACTTCGCGCATCGCCTCCAATGCGCGATCTTCCGAATACGGAACCCCGGCGGCGTCTTCCGAAAGCAGAAACCAGAAGATTACGGACTGAGCCGGCATCCCGGCGGCCCGCTCCTGCATTTCGCTCAACGTCAAGTCATTGAACCAGGTGATGTTTACGCGGTCCGCGAATTGCTCAAAGGCACGGCGAAGCTCCGACGTCCAATATCTTTCAACCGGAGAATTTCCCACCACCACAGCCAAATTCTGCGTTTGCGGGAGCAGCTGCAGGATGTTTTCCACATAGGCCGGAAGGTCGAGATCCAGAAGCACGCCGGTATCGTACTCGGTACGTGTCGCGCCGGGGATGCGACGAATATCAGCGCCGAGAATCAGCACGGGCACCAGTGGGAATAGTTGTGCTCGATTCCGCTGTAGGAAAAATGCCGCCGGCGCACCCACCGGCACGATCAGATCGGGCGGCTGCCCAGAAAGCAGCGCCTTGATGTATTCGGTGAAAGGCCCGTCGTCGCTGGTTTCCTTTGCGCGCGTTGTATCAAGGGAAACCTCATAGAGGTTGATCGGCCGTGGAGACCTCTTGATGATTTCCGCCCGGAAACTCGCTGCCATATCGCTCCACGGCGAATAGGCATGACCAAAAGCGTGCAGCATCAGCACGCGTTGAGGCTCTGCCGCGCGCGATTCCACCGCGAGCAGAAGAAGCAGAATTACGCTCCAC
>WNGI01005086.1_pt1 | contig 11802 bp, 14 predicted proteins | sample 5400621 | NCBI WGS metagenome assembly WNGI01 (sample SAMN13153374, study PRJNA577476) | soil metagenome | isolation source: 20 cm soil or saprolite under Garry oak tree replicate 1 | place: USA:California | collected 2016-06-15
GTTCACATAGCCCGTCTTGCCCGAACGCGCCACACGAGTCCTGCTGTTCACACGCAGCCAGTGGCCGTCGAGGCGGAAGGAGAGGCGCGGGTGCGGCTGGAGAATGAGCTGCGCCAGTCCGCGCCGTCGACGGCGAGCTCCACGTTGCTGATCCTCCGGAATCACATTGGGAGTTCGTCGGCGAGTAGTGGTCGCGAAGTAGTCGCCACGGCAGCGCCCTCCTCGCCGCGTTCTCCTAGAAGACCTTCATGAGGCCGACGGTGGGCTGGTAGTCGAACGGCTCGGGGTGCGTCACCGGCAGGTCGATGCCAGCGAGCAGGTAGAAGTTGGCGCCGAGGTAGTCGCGGAACCCAGGGGTGAAGACGAGCGTCGTCGTGTTGGGTCCGCGGTCGTCCGTCAGCTGCGTCAACGTCGTGGCCACGTGGAAGACGAGGTCGCCGAAGGGCGCCGCGTCGTGCGGCGTGAAGTAGTAGCCCGCCGCGAGGTTGCCTCCGAACGAGGTGCGCGCGTTGACCTCGCGGATCGACTCGTGGCCGAAGGGGACGAACATGTCGGCGCTGCCGCGCACGACCATGCCACGCCAGACGTTCGCCCAGAACTCGTACGCCGGCGTGATGGCCGCCACCGAGTTGCCGTTCTCCTGGGCGCCCGTCGGCGTGCGGAACGTGACGCCGAACGACTGCGTGAAGTCCTGTGACTCGGAGAGGATCACGCGCGGTGCGATGCTGAAGTCGCCGAAGTTCGTGTGGTACGAGTTGCCGGAACCCTTGTTGTTCACGACGAACGGGATGTCGTGGCGTAGCTCGAAGCGGCGGCTGAACGGCGTGTAGAGCGTGAGCGTGCCCGCGTGCTCATCGCCGTTGTCGCCGACGTCGTGGGCGTAGGAGTAGGCCGCGAGGCCGAGTCGGTAGAAGACGCCGTTGGCCGCGCCGATCCATCCTTGGCGCGGGGCGCCGCCCGAACCCCTCGTCGGGCTCGCCCAGGCCTGGTCCCAGCCCTCGGTGAAGAGGGTTCCCAGCGAGAGCGGCCGCCAGCGCGACGGCTCGGCGTAGACGTCGCCGGTGAGCGACTTGACCGCCGCGTCGAGCACGCCCACGTGCTCTGGCTCCGAGCTGGGTTCCTTGGCCGCTGCCGGGCTGGCGAGCCCGGCGCTCAGAATCACACTCAACATCACGACGCCGCAGCGAGACACGTTCCGCATCGTTTCCCCCCTGGATCGTACGATGTTGGTTCAGACACCGCGCGTAGCCGGTTTACTCGCCGAGCGCCAGACCCGTGCATTGCACTTCCAGGAGGGCTGTAGGAGCGTCTCCGCACCCCCGAGGCGTCTTGACCGGCGCGCGGGCGAACCGCTTCCTAACCGTCTTCTAACCGCAATCTGACGGCCGTTCGATGGTCCGGCCGGGCGGCGATCCCTATCGTCACGCCCATGGCACGGAGTCGGAAGAGGTCGGTATCGCGGCGGGGCGTCGACCTTCGCAGCATCCCGCTCCAGTTACCTCCCGACCGGGCGTTCGTACTGCACCTCGACACGCACGCCCTCCCGCCGCGACGCATGCGCGGACGGGTCGAGCACGTCGCTTCCGGGCGGGTCGCTCACATCACGTCTCTGGGAGGACTCGTGGCCTTCCTGACGGACGTCCTGTGCGACGAAGCACAACGGACCGAGACGAGCGGTCTCAGCAACACTGTCGGAAGGAGACGCGAGCGATGACCAGCGACTTCGAGCTGATGCCCTGCGCTCTGGACGCCGTCTTGCCGGCGCAAGTGTCCGGGGGCGTGCGCTGGGATGCCGATACGTCAGGACCGCGTGCACTCATGCTCGCCGTCTTGGAGGACGCGGTGCGGTGCATCGAGAACGGACGCTGGCAGCGCCGCTTCGGCGCGCGCCGGCTGGCCGCCGAGGCGGAGGCGTGGGTGCGCTCCGATCGCGCAGACTGGCCCTTCTCGTTCCTCAACGTCTGCGAGGCCCTCGGCATCGACGTGGACGCCATCCGCAGCCGGCTCCTGGAGATCACACCCACGTGCGAGATCACCATCGCCCGGCGCCAAGCGTGTGCTCATGAGTGATCACGAAGGAAGGAGGTGACGCGCAACGAGGGAACACGAGGCTCTGCCGGTAACCGCAATAGGGAAGTCCATCACAACACTCGAAAGGAGACTGACCGATGACAACGATCGCTCGAATGGCCCTCACGTCGATCCTCGGGCTGTGGCTCGTAACGCCCGCCTACGCAGATCTCTTCTCCTTCAGCACCGGTACTCCGGACGGGCTGCTCGGAGCGCTCTCCCAGCCGACCGCACCCGGGACGCTCGAAACCGAGACAGCCGATGACTTCATCCTGTCCCAGTCGACGTTCATCAGCGGCGCGGTCATCGTCGGCTTGATCCCGCCTGGAACGCCGCTGGCGGACATCAGCAACGTCGAGGTCGAGGTGTATCACGTCTTCCCCACGGATTCGGATGTCGGACGCACCTCGGGGCCGCCGACGTTCCCGACCGCGGAGGTTCCGGCACGCCTGAACTCTCCCGCCGATGTCGAGATCGACGATGCCACGCGCGACGGGAGCGATGGCACCCTGAATTTCTCCGCCGATCTGCTGAGTGCGAACTTCGCGGTTCAGAACACCGTCGTCACGGGCATCAAGAGGAAGCCGGATCAAACCACTCGCGGCGACGGTCCAGCGACGGGCGAAGAGGTCCAGATCAGCATGGTCTTCACGCCGCCGATCCTTCTGCGGGCAGATCACTACTTCTTCCGCCCCGAGGTGCAGGTGTCCGGCGGCGAGTTCCTGTACCTGTCGGCGCCGAAGCCGATCGTGCCGCCCGGAACGCCGTTCACGGGAGATCTGCAAGCCTGGATCCGCAACTCGGACTTGGTGCCGGACTGGTTGCGGATCGGTACCGACATCATCGGCGGCACGCCTGCGCCGACCTTCAACATGACGTTTTCGTTGATCGGCGCCACCATCGCTGGAACGCCCGGGCACGCGCGCTGCCGCGGCCAGAGCATCTCCGGCCTGTCCGAAGACTTCGGAGGAGAGCTCGATGCAGCCGCGTCATCCCTGGGATTTCCCAGCGTGAAGGCGCTGCACAACGCCGTCGTGGCGTTTTGTGAGGAATAGGAACGGACGCTGTCGAAATCGGCGGTCGCTCTCGGCGGGTTGGCCGTTGATCAGTGACGGCCGAAGGTTTCACGCGCGTCGTCTCGGGAAGCCAACCACCGGATCAAACGCCTGCCGCGGCGGCATCCGAGGGAGAGGCCGCGGCAGGCCTTCGGATTCTTTGCATCCTTACGCGTGGCTCGCTCGTAACGTGCCCGACGACAAATTCTCCGGGCTGGATCGGAACGGCGTCCAGCCCGGCCCCGACGTCCCGTAAAACAGAAGAGGAGTAGTGTCTCATGCATTCGCGACGTTCCAGTACGATGACGCCCGTATATGGTCTTCGGCGGACGATCGCCGGTCTCGCAGCCGTGGGAATCCTCCTTGCGGTCCCGGCGGCGTGGGCGGCCTTTCTGCCGCTTCCGGCCAACGGCTCGCAGGTGAACGACGATCTCGCCAACGCGATCGCCCCGAACCAGGACGCTGGCGTCTCCGACGTCGTCGGCGGCGCGATCACGGCCGGCGAGGTGCCGGTCCCGTGGGCGACGTTCGAGCAGAAGCTCGGCCGGTCGCAGCAGATCTTCGTCCGCGCCTTCAAGAACGGCCAGTGGGTCACCCAGGGCTCACCGGCGTCGCTCAACATCGACCCGACGGTGGAGGCCGAGGCGCCGTCGACGATCCACTACCGCGCCGTCGCCGCCTCCGACTTCGCGACTGTCGCCGGGGCAGACGCGACGGTCACCATCGTCAACCTGCCACCGGTGGTTTCGATCGGCCAGCTCGACGCGGTGACCCACCTCCGTGACCTCGGTCGCCCGCCCATGCTCTCGCTCCCCCTCGACGTCGACGAGCCGGCGACGGTAACGATCGAGCTCCTCAACAGGAATCAGAAGGTGGTCAGCCAGACCACGGTCACCCGGTCATCCGCCGGCGCGTTCGTGGCGCCACTCTCTGTCAGGCACCTCCACGGTAATTTCACGCTCCACGTGTTCGCAGTCGATCCGGAAGGCGCGATGAGCGCACCGGTCGAGCTCACTCTCCGCATTCGCCGCTAGATCCCCGCTCCGCCCCACCTTCCCCCTCGGCGGAGGCGCCCCGGCCGTACACCACGCCGGCGGACACTAGCGGGGTCCAGGCGCCCAAGACTCAGCGGCTTGGGGCGAGTTCGCAGGAGCTGACGGGATGCATTCGTAGGACGGCGCGCGTCTTGCCGGTGACACCGCTCGCGATGAGTCGTCGGCCGGACTCGTGTGGCGCGTTCGGGCAAGACGGGCTATGTGAACCAGGGTACTGAGGCACGGAAGGCTGAATCATGCCCGACCAGGATCCCTGATCTGTAGTGAGGTTCAGCAGTATCACGGCGGCGTACCGCCCCAGGCCGGAGGCTGGATACATGAGGCAGACTCGAGGCGCGCTCCTCGTTGTTGCCGTGCTGGGCGCGGTGATCGTTCCATCTACCGCGCCCGGTGAGGAGAACCGGGCCGCCGCCCGCCTCGAGGCGATGGCGACCTTCCTCGCCAAGGCGCAACGTCTCAGCGTGACGATCGACTGCGCGTACGACGTGGTGCAGGACTCGGGCGAGAAGATCGAGTTCGGTGAGCGGCGGGTGGTGGCGCTCAGGCGTCCGGACCACGCGCGCATCGACGTCACCCGGCGCGATGGGTCGCGCCGCGGGCTCCTCTTCGACGGAACGCAGCTCGCGGTGTTCGATCTCGACGAGAAGGTCTATGCGACAGTGTCGAAGCCAGGCACGGTCGACGCGGCGTTCGACTACTTCGTGAACGACCTGAACATGCGTCTGCCACTGCGCGAGATCCTGAAGACCGACTTTCCCCGCGAGCTGAAGGACGTCCTCGGCAGCGCACGCCTCGTCGGCGAGGAGCAGCTCGGGGGCGCGGCGACCGACCACATCGCGTTTCGAGGTCACACCACGGACGCGCAGCTCTGGCTCCCGCGGGATGGCGACCCGCTCCCGAAGCGCATCGTCATCACCTATCGCCTGGCCGGGGGGCAGCCGCAGTTCGAGGCCGATCTCGGGGCGTGGAACCTCGCTCCCGACCTGCCCGACACGCTCTTCACCTTCACACCGGCGGCGGGCGCGGAGCAGATCCCCATCCTGGTCCCACGTCGGGAGAAGAAGCCGTGACCGGCGCGCCGCGCGGCGCCGCGGTGTGGGTCACGGCACTCGTGATCGCCGTGGCGGGGGACGTCGCTGCGCGTGGTGGTGGGCGCGGCGGTGGCGGGCGCGGCGGGTACTCGCGAGGCGGTGCCGCGGCCGCGGGCTCCTTCGGTCAGGGCCGCGCAACGAGCGGGACGCAGCGAGGCGGGTATTATGGCACGCAGGGGCCGGCCGCCAGCGGTACCTTCGCCGGGCGGTCAAGCGGCGGGAACCGGCAGGACACGCGTCACGAGGGCATGGAGCAGCGTCGCGAACAGTACCAACAGAACGCCCAGCAGAGGCAGCAGCAGCGCAACGAGGCACGGGAGGATTGGCAGAACTACGGCACGAACCGGCGCGAGGACTGGCAGGACTATGCCGACGATCACTACGACGACCACTACGACAGCGGCGAGTACCCCTACGGCGCGGCCGTGGTCGCGGGCGCCGCAGTCGGTGCCGCGGTGGGCACCGCGGTTGCGACCCCACCGTACTGGACCCTGGACTGCATCCCCAACACGGTGGTCGTCGGCGGCACCACCTACTACCAGTGTGGATCCGCCTGGTACGTCCGCGCATACAGCGGCGGTGACGTCGCCTACACCATGGTGAACCCACCCACCGGATACTAACTAGCTATTCGACCCACCTGGATTTGCGTACCCGTGATGTGTGCAACGGCCGCGACGCCGCTCGTAACGCTCATCCATGGCGTCGAGCCCCTAGGCGAGCCCGTCTCTAACTGGGTCGGTTCGTCGGGTGACATGGTGCCCGATCTCGGACGGTGGTGTACTGCCCCGTCGCCACAGCCGGGCCGCCTTCGGGATCTTCGCTTCGCAATTCTCGGAAACGGAGGCCACGTCTTTCTCGCATCGGGGGAAATGAGCGCACCTCGCGCAGGGAACCGATGCTGCACGGGGGGCCTGCTTGTTGCTCCAGGGTCTGCTCTTGCTCTAGGGTCTGTCGTCCGAACGAACGCCGCACCAAAGGAGGCAGCATGCAACGAGAGATGAGTTTTCGACGAGGCCTGGGTGTCTTGGCCGCCGTCCTGATGCTCGCTGGCGTCGCGCCGGCGTACGCCCAGACGCAAGGCATGGATCGGCGCGACGATCGCCGCGACAACCGGGCCGGGGGACGGGCCGCGAAGCAGGCGTGCAAAGCCGGCGACGAAAAGACCCGGGCAGAATGCCGGCAGGTGAAGCGCGACACTAAGCACGGGACCAACCAGGCACCCGCGCCGAAGCCGGAGCAATAGCGGCCCGAGCGAATGGACCTGGCGAAGACGGCGGAGTTTGCCGCCGATCTCGGCAACGTGGAGCGAGTAGAGGTCCTGCCGTTCCACCAGATGGGCCGCTACAAGTGGGAGCGGCTCGGCCTCGACTACACCCTGCGCGACGTCGAGCCCCCGACGACGGAGGCGGCGGAGCTGGCCAGCGAGATGTTCAGGAAGGCAGGTCTGAGGGCGTCCTAGCGGAGCTGGATCAGTCCGACCGGGCAGATGCCCGAACGCTTCCCCACCGCCGCGCGGTGAGAGGAGGTCCGGGGAGGACCGCACCTTGATACACCGCCGCCGTTTCATCGTCACCACCATCGCCGCGCTGCTCGCAGCGCCATTCTCTTCCGACGCCGGCTTCACCAAGGGCCGCGAGCTCGCGCCGTTTCCGAAGGAGTTCAAGGCGGGCGACTACATCTGGCACCCCGAGATTTCGCCCGCGGGGCCGGTCGTCATTCTCGTCAGCCTGCCCGATCAGGTCCTCTACGTCTTCCGTAACGGCGTGCGCATCGGGCGCTCGACGGTAAGCAGCGGTACGAAGGGCCATCGCACACCGACCGGCGTCTTCACCGTGATGCAGAAAAAGGTCGACCATGAGTCGACCATCTACAAGGGCGCGAAGATGCCCCATATGCAGCGGCTCACGTGGGGCGGCATCGCCATGCACGCGGGGCAGCTTCCCGGCTATCCCGCCTCGCACGGCTGCGTGCGGTTGCCGGTGGACTTTGCCGAGAAGCTGTATTCCGTGACGGAGATCGGCACGACGGTGATCATAGCCGACAACGAGTCCGGACCGGGCACGACCACGAAGCCGGGGTTGCTCTTCGCCGGAGACATCGGGCAGGCGGGGCCGGCGGGCGCGGTCGTATGGCAACCGGAGAAGGCGCCGGAAGGGCCAGTCTCTGTCATCCTGAGCGCTGCCGACCGCGCCGCCTACATCTATCGCAACGGCGTCGAGATCGGTCGCGCGACGGCTGGCGGGCTCGAGCACATCTCCGGCACGCATGCATTCTCCGCCCTGTCGACGGAGGATTCGAGCGGGCGGCGCGACTGGCTGTCGATCACCAGCGTCGGCGGCGGCGCACCGGATCTCAAAGAGCTCGCCAGCCGCATCTCGGTCGATCCCAAGTTCCTCGCCGACGCGCGCGCGTTGATCACGCCCGGAACGTCGCTGATCGTGACGGATGCGCCGGTCAATGCGAACACTCGCAGCGACTCCAACTTCAGCATTCTCACTACCTCGGCCACCCCATAGTCCGCGTAGGGAACCGCCGGCGTGTGAGAGCCTTCCCGCAATACGGTCGCGTGTACTTCATTCTTGGCCACGGCCTCGTCACTATCGCCGTACCAGCTCCCAGCGCCCATCCCCATGCACCCGAGGGCGATGGGGAACACCGAAGGACCGCGCGTGCCCAGTCTCACGTCGTTCGTCGTCTTCATGTCTAGGACCCTCCGTTCAGATCTCGAAGTAGCGCCCGCGCTCGAGATCGGCGATGAGACCCGGCTGGTGTGGGTGCCATCCAAGCCGCTCTCGCGTCTTCGTGCTCGAGGCCGGAAGGTCGAACGCGAAGAAACCCGCGAGCCAGGCGAAGTGCGCGGCGGCCTGCTCGGGGGGCTTCGAGACGACCGGCACGTTCAGGCGTCGGCCGATGACGTCCGCGATCTCCCGCGTCGGCACGCCCTCGTCGGCAACGCCGAGAAACGTCGCACCCGCAGGACCCTTCTCGAGCGCCAGCCTGTAGAGATGCGCGGCATCGAGCCGGTGCACCGCCGGCCAACGGTTGCGCCCGTCGCCGACGTAGGCCGAGACGCCCTTCTCGCGCGCGATCTGGATGAGGACCGGAACGAAGCCGTGATCGCCATCGCCATGCACCGAGGGCGGCAGGCGCGCCAGCGACGCGCGGACGCCGCGCGACGCCAGCGCGAGCGCGGCACGTTCCGCGGCCAGGCGGTGCGCAACGGGGGAGCCGGGATCGGGCGCATCGTCCTCTGTACCGACGCGGCCGTCTGCGAGGACGCCGATTCCGGACGTGACGACGAAGGGTCGTCCGGATCCCGCGAGCGCCGCGCCGATTGCCTCGATCGCGAGCCTGTCCGTCTCGCCGGCGGCCGTGAGGTTCGAGAAGTCGTGGATGAAGGCGGTGTGGATGACGCCATCCGATGCAGCCGCGCCGCGTTTCAGGCTGTCGTGATCGTCGAGAGCACCCCGATGCGGCTCGGCACCGGCCGCGGCGAGCGACCTCGCGGCCGCATCCGAGCGAGCCAGGCCGAGCACCTGATGGCCCGCGCGGATGAGCTCCTGCACGATGGCAGAGCCAATGAATCCTGTAGCGCCGGTGACGAAGACGCGCATGGCAGTTGTCCTCCTTTCAGCTTTTCCTTTTGCGTCCGTGAGGCCGGTCCGCGTCCGGCCGAGCCGGGGCGTCCGCGAGCGTCGTGAGCCACTGCTGCATGAGGGCTCGTTCGGTGTCCGTGAGCGAGGTCGGTTCCGTCCGGAGCTTGCTGCTCAATGTCGCGGCTGCGGCAGAAAGGGCGACGCCGGTCGGCGGCGACGGCGTCTGGACTCGAGAGCGCTTTGCTCCGCTCGCGTCGGCCGGCGCAGAGATGCCGGCGATGACGGCCTCGCGAAGATGCGTCGCGAAGCGGTCCTCGGCGAAGAGCTCAGGTCGCGAGATGATGGACAGGGCGGCGCCGGTCGCAGCCGCCATCAGCATCCGCGCGGCGGTCTCGATGGAGACGCGTAGGCGGCCGCGCTGGGCGCACCGCTCGAGAACGGCGATGAGCATCTCGTGCCCCTCGCGGAGCGCCGCGCTACCCGCGACGACGCCCGCCGACCACATGAGGCGGTAGAAGTTCGGGTTCTCTCGCGCGAACGCGAGATGGTTGTCCCAGCCGCTCCGGATGTCATCGAGGGGGTCGTCATGTGCGCGGGCGGCGATGGCCCGCTTGCTCTCGAGGAAGCGAGCCCAGCCACGGTCGACGACGGCGGAGAGCAGCCTCTCCTTGTCGCCGAAGTGATGGTACAGCGCCGGCGCCGTGATGCCCGCGGCCTCGCAGACCTCGCGCGTGGAGATTTCTGGATCGGCCGAGCGCGAGAGGAGGTCGACCGCCGCCTCGAGGATTCGGGTCTTCGCGTCCACGAGCGCGAAGCTAGCCCGTCCTATAGCGCTAGTCAATAGGACTCTGTAGCATCGCTATGGATACGCCGACTCGCACGTTCGGGGTCCCCTTGACTCACGAAGCCGCCAGCGGGACCTTGCCGGTCACACCGTCTCGACCAGGAACGCCTCTAGCACAGGCCGTCAATGTTCGACGCCTCGCATGCGTGCCGGTTCGCGTGCTCGCGCAACGACAGACGATTTAGGCAAGCGATCAGCATCGCGTACTCTACGCGCGAGGGCGTGCTGGTGCAGATTGTTCCGGGGTACTTATCAATGCGCTCGGGGCCAGTGACGCTGCGAACAAGGGGCGGTACGCCGGACGATGGGTCCAAGCAAGGAACATTGCGAGCGTCGCGACGAGAACGGCAAGGGGCAAACCCGCCGGCGCCAGGAAGACGTGGAACTCAACGATGTGGACGATCACAGGCGCGAGGATGACAACCCCGAGCGGCACCATGCCGAGCAGCAGCAGCGCTCCGCCGACCAGCTGCGTGGCGAAGAGCGTCGGGAGCATGAAGCCGCTCGCCGCCAGGCCGCCGAAGAAAGCGATGGCCGGTTGTGGCATCGCTGGCTGCGGAAGGAACTGAAGGAAGCCATTCAGCCCAAACACGACGAAGATGACACCGAGCAGGATTCGCGCGATCAGCACAGCAGTCTTCATTGGATCTCCTCTCTGGCCCCCAGGTTGCGGGGCGAAATGGCGCCAAGGCGGCCGGCGGCCGCATCGTCGATCGCCTGCCGGATCTCGGCGCGGTTGTTCATGACGAACGGGCCGTACTGCACGATCGGCTCGCGGAGCGGTGCGCCCGCGATGAGAAGGGCACGGGACGGTGCGGCCGTCCGCAGCACGACGCCGTCCGCGGCCGGGTCGGTGGCGAGGATTCCCATCCGCCCCGCGGCGACCGGGATGGCGCGATCGCCAACCCGCACCACACCCTCGTAGACGTAGACGAAGGCGTTGTGCCCCGTCGGCAGCGACGCGGCCCAACGGCGGTCCGCCGGCAACTCGACGTCGAGGAACACAGGCTCGGTGACCGGCTTCGACACGGCACCCGTGACGCCGCCGATCTCACCGGCGATCACCTTCACACGGACGCCGTCCGCGTCCGTGAAGATGGGGATCTCCGCGGCGGGGATGTCGCGGTACGTGGGCGCGCTCATCTTGTCTCTCGCCGGGAGGTTTAGCCAGAGCTGAAAGCCCTGCATCAGTCCGTTCTCCTGCTCGGGCATCTCCGAATGGACGACGCCCCGTGCCGCCGTCATCCACTGGACGCCTCCCGCGGAGACGACGCCCTCGTGGCCGGCGCTGTCCCGGTGCCGTATGCGTCCGGCGAGCATGTACGTCACAGTCTCGAAGCCGCGGTGAGGATGATCGGGGAAGCCGGCGATGTATTCCTTCGGATCATCCGAGCCGAAGGCGTCGAGCAGCAGAAACGGGTCGAGACGGCGCTGCAGATCGTGGGTGAGGACGCGCGTCAGCCGGACACCCGCGCCGTCGGACGTCGCCTGCCCGGTCACCTGGCGTTCGATCTCTCGCGAGCGACGGACCATGGATGCTGGATGGGTCATAGGACGTGTGCTGCCTCCTCGAATGAAAGTCGTGGACTCCGCGCGTGCAATCGCGAGCGGTCGCCATAGCCCAGGTTCACAAGGAAGTTCGACCTGAGCCGGCCGTCGGGAAAGAACTCGCGGTCGACCTTCTCGTTGTCGAACCCGGACATGGGGCCGGCGTCGAGGCCAATCGCGCGAGCGGCGAGGATCAGATAGGCGCCCTGAAGGGAGCCGTTCCGGAACGCCGTCGCCTCAACCAGCTGCTCGTTCCCCACGAACCACGAGCGGGCATCGACGTGCGGGAAGAGCCGCGGAAGTTCGTCGTAGAACCGGACGTCGTGGGCGACGATCGCGGTTACGGGGGCTTGGAGCGTCTTCTCGACGTTCTGCGGCGCCAGCGCCGGCGCGAGCCGCTCCTTCGCCGCGCGGCTCCGGAGGAAGAGGATGCGTGCCGGGCTCGAGTTGGCGCTCGTCGGGCCCCACTTCATGAGGTCGTAGATCCGTCGCAGCTGGTCGTCCGTCACTGGCCGGTCGAGCCACGCCGAGTGGGTGCGC
>WNGI01005087.1_pt1 | contig 11802 bp, 11 predicted proteins | sample 5400621 | NCBI WGS metagenome assembly WNGI01 (sample SAMN13153374, study PRJNA577476) | soil metagenome | isolation source: 20 cm soil or saprolite under Garry oak tree replicate 1 | place: USA:California | collected 2016-06-15
GTATGGTCTGCCATTCACGATCTGCCGGCCGTTCAACTGCGTCGGCATCGGCGAGCGTCGGGCCCGCAACGATCGCGAGATCCTCTCCGGCAACGTGAAGCTCGCCATGAGCCACGTCGTGCCCGACCTCGTGCAGAAGGTGCTGAAGGGTCAGGACCCGCTCCACATCCTCGGCGAGGGGAACCAGGTACGCCACTACACCTACGGCGGCGATCTGGCGCGCGGCATCCGCATCTGCCTTGAGCACCCCGCCGCACTGAACGAGGACTTCAACCTCTCCACGGCCACGTCGACGACCGTCCTCGAGCTGGCCGAGCTGATCTGGCGCAAGATCCACGGTCCGGCGCGGCCGTTCCGCTACGTGCCCGATGCGCCCTTCAAGTACGACGTGCAGAAGCGCGTGCCGTCGGTGGAGAAGGCGAAGCAGCGGCTCGGCTTCGAGGCGACGACGCCCCTCGACACGGTCCTCGACGAGGTGATCGTGGATCACGACGCAGGTGAAGGCCGGGCTCATATGACGCGCGCGGCCTCGCCTTGCACCGCGCGGCCGAACATCTCGGTCGAGGACAACGCGCGCGAGATCGACCGGGGCTACGACCTCATGACGCCGGCGCAGTAGGAGAAGGTGCGGCGCGACGTCGAGGCGGCGCTCGCGCTCTGGCCGACGCACGGCGACGGCAAGAGGAAGAAGAAGCTCCTCGGGCGCGACGCCATCGCCGTCGTTGCCACACCCAACCTGAACGGCGGGGCTCCGAGCGCTCGCGCGACCTCGACGGTCCGGTCGCGGGATCCGCCGTCCACCACGAGGATCTCGTGGCGGCAGTGGAGACCCTCGAGAACGCGCCCGGGCCGCGGAAGCAACGTCGCGACGTTGTCGCACTCGTACGGTCAGGTCGATGTCGTTTGCGACAATGTTCGCGAAGCAGCGCGGTAACCGAAAGCTCGAAAGCCAACGGTCGGCAAGCGAATTCCGCCGCATCGATCCGCCTTGAAACGCCGCCCGCTTTCGTTGTTTGAGGAGCCGGTGACCGCCACCGATGCGGCTGTCTCGGCGCCGGCGGTCGGCGGCGACGACGTCAGCCATCGCCTGAGCCACCTCTGGTCGACGCTGGCGACCGCGTGCTTCGTCGTCGGTGTGCTGGCGCCCGTGGTGGCGGTCATCACCGCCGTGCACCGGCATGCCGTCAACCTGCCGTACTGGGACGAATGGCAGCTGGTCCCGCTGCTCGAGAAGCTGCGGGTCGGGACGCTCCGCGTGTCGGACCTGTGGGCGCAGCACAACGAGCACCGCGTGCTGTTGCCGAGAGTGGCGCTACTCGCTCTCGCCTCGGTTTCCGGCTGGGACGTTCGGGACGAGCTCTATGCGAACGTCGCGCTCGCCGTGGTTTCGCTGTCCCTCCTGTGCGTGCTCTTGGGGAAGTCGGTGGGAGGGCGCTCGGGCCCGTTGAGCGTTGCGGCCTCGGTCATGATGTTCTCGATGGCGCAGTGGGAGAATTGGAGCTGGGGCTGGCAGATGTCGTTCTTCATGAACGGTCTTGCCGCCACCACAGCGGCCGTCGCGCTGGCATACTGGCCGGAGAAAAGGTGGGCCATCCTCGCGGCGTCGATGGCCGGGGTAATGGCGACGCTGTCCCTCGCGAGTGGGATCGTGTTGCTGTGGTTGGTTCCGGCCACCGTCGCGCTCTGCGGCGATAGGCATCGCCGTATCGACGTGGTCTGGACGGCGCTGGTCGCCGGCGTCCTGTCCGCGCTGTACCTATGGGGATATCACCGGCCGGTTCACCACCCGGCTCTGGGGTACGACCGTCCTCTCGACCTCGCCGTCTATCTCCTCGCATACCTCGGCTCTCCCTTCGCGGGCTCCAGCGTACGCTCGGCGGCCATGTTCGGCATGCTCGGCGTCCTGATGCTCGTGTCCGCGGCCTGTTCCATGTGGCGCCGCGGGGGCGCGGCGCGACGGGCCGCGACGCCGTGGCTGTTTCTCGCGAGCTACGTCGTCGGGACGGGAGCGCTGACGGGGCTCGGGCGAGTCGGCTTCGGAACCACGCAGGCGCTGGCCAGTCGCTACACGACGCTGTCCTGCCTCTTTTGGATCAGCACGCTCGCGGTCGCCGTCGTGGCCCTGGAGCGCTACTTCACGTCTTCCCGCCGCAGGGGAAGGCTCGCGATGGCCGCCGCGCTGGCGTCATTCGTGGTTCTGGTTGGCCGCGGCTACACGGATTCGTACGCGGCAGGCCACCGGCTGTTCAAGGAACGATTCGACGCGTTCCGCCGGGCTCGCCGCTGCGTGATGACATTCCGCACCGCGCCGGACTCGTGCTTCGACGTGGTCTACCATCGTCACGACGTCCTGCGAGAGCGTCTCGAGATCCTGGAACGCCTGCGACTCGGTCCATTCCGTGCGGCGTGATCGTCCGCCTTGCGTGACGGCGGATTTTCTTGTTTGAGGACCCGATGCCCTCAGCGATCCGCGCGCGCTCCGACGGGGGCCTCGACGTCCCCGATCAGCCCATCATCCCCTTCATCGAAGGCGACGGCACGGGGCCCGACATCTGGCGCGCCAGCCAGGCGGTCTTCGACGCCGCGGTGAGCAAGGCGTACGGCGGCAAACGGCAGATCACCTGGAAGGAGGTCTACGCCGGCGAGAAGGCCTTCAACCGCTTCAAGGACTGGCTCCCCGAGGACACGGTCACGGCCTTCAAGGAGTTCGTCGTTGGCATCAAGGGGCCGCTCACCACCCCGGTCGGCGGCGGTATCCGCTCGCTCAACGTGACGCTCCGCCAGGTGCTCGACCTCTACGTGTGCCTGCGACCGGTGCGTTACTTCGCCGGCGTCCCGAGCCCGGTCAAGCGGCCCGAGCAGGTCGACGTGGTGATCTTCCGCGAGAACACCGAGGACATCTACGCCGGCATCGAGTGGCCAGCCGAGACCCCTGAGGCGCAGAAGGTGATCGCGTTCCTCGAGCGCGAGATGGGCGTCAAGAAGATCCGGTTCCCGAGGACGAGCGGCATCGGCGTCAAGCCTATCTCGCGCGAGGGCACCGAGCGGCTCGCGCGCGCCGCCCTCGATTACGCGCTGCGGGGCGGGCGGCGGAGCGTCACCTTCGTCCACAAGGGCAACATCATGAAGTTCACCGAGGGCGCCTTCCGCGACTGGGGCTACGCGGTCGCGACCCGCGACTACCGCGATCGGGTCGTCACCGAGCGCGAGAGCTGGATCCTCGGCAACCGGGAGGCGAGGCCGGACATCTCGGTCGAGGACAACGCGCGCGAAGTCGACCCGGGCTACGACCTCATGACGCCGGCGCAGCAGGAGAAGGTGCGGCACGACGTCGAGGCGGCGCTCGCGCTCTGGCCAACGCACGGCGACGGCAAATGGAAGAAGAAGCTTCTCGTGCGTGACGCGATCGCCGACATCACGCTCCAGCAGGTGCTCACCCGGCCGCGCGAGTTCGACGTCGTCGCGACGCCCAACCTGAACGGCGACTACCTCTCGGACGCGCTCGCTGCGCAGGTGGGCGGCATCGGCATCGCGCCGGGCGGCAACATCAACTACCAGACGGGCCACGCCATCTTCGAGGCGACGCACGGCACGGCGCCGAAGTACGCCAACCAGGACAAGGTGAACCCGGGCTCCGTGATCCTGTCCGGCGAGCTGATGTTCCGTCACCTCGGCTGGAACGAGGCCGCCGACGCGATCATCCGCGGCATGGAAGGCGCGATCACCGCGAAGACGGTGACCTACGATTTCCACCGGCTCATGGACGGCGCGACGCTGCTGACGTGCTCCGGGTTCGGGAAGGCCATCGTCGCGCATATGTAGTTCCAGGCGTGGCCGGCGGCACGGGCCGGTGGTAGGGTCGGCTCGTGGCGATCGGGAAGCGGCGCGCGACCTACGAGGACCTGCGCGAGGTCCCCGACACGATGGTCGCCGAGATCATCGACGGCGAGCTGATCGCGACACCGCGTCCTGCCTCGCCGCATGCGTGGGTGACCACGGTCCTTGCAGGCGATCTCGGCGTCCCGTTCAACCGCCCGCCGGGTGATCCGGACGGACCGGGCGGGTGGTGGCTCCTCTTCGAACCGGAGCTCCACCTCGGTGAGGATGTCATCGTTCCGGATATCGCGGCCTGGCGGAGGACACGGCTCCCCGTGCTGCAAAACGTCGCCGCGTTCACGATGGCTCCCGACTGGGTCTGCGAAGTGCTCTCGCCGTCCACCGCGCCTCTCGACCGCGGGCGGAAGATGGGGGTCTATGCGCGCGAACAGGTCGCGCATCTCTGGATCATCGATCCGATTCTCCGTACGCTCGAGACCTACCGCCTCGACGGCGAGGCGTGGGTCGAGGCCGGCGCGCACGCCGGTCGCGACGTCGTCCGCGCCGAGCCCTTCGATGTGATCGAGCTTCGCCTCGCGCGCTGGTGGCTCGAAGCTTGAGCGGGTATGGTGCGTGCGTGGACCCTGACGACGTCCGCGCGTTTCTGTCCCGCGACCACGCAGCGATAGAGGCGTCGAAGCGCGCGTACCACGCGCGACGGTACCGTGAGCGGGGTGCGGCGGCGGGCTTCGAGGCGGGTCAGGCGCTCTGGGAGCACGCCCGCCGCGTCCGGCCCGACTGGCCGACGCCGCACGATCGCGACGACGATCTCGCGCACCACGTCGCGCTCAAGCGGCAGCTCGACCGCGCGACCGATGCGTTCACCCGTCGCTGAGCTACTCGGTGCGCTGGGCGCGGCGCTCGGCCGGCTCGACGTCGGGTGGTACCTGTTCGGCGCGCAGGCGGCGCTGCTCTATGGTGCAGCGCGGCTGACAGCCGACGTCGACGTCACCGTCGACCTCGGCGCGCGGCCAATTTCGGAGCTGATCGCGGCGCTGACGGAAGGCGGATTCGCCGTCCGGACGCGCGACGATCTCGACGACTTCGTGGCGCGAACCCGGGTCGTGCCGCTGGTGCACGCGGCGTCGGGCGTCCCGGTCGACATCGTCCTCGGCGGCCCGGGGCCGGAGCAGCTGTTCCTCGCGCGCGCCCGCCGGCACGTCATCGACGGCGTGCCCGTGCCCGTCGCCGGTCCCGAGGACGTGGTCGCGATGAAGCTGCTCGCGGGGCGCGGGAAGGATATCGACGACGCGCTCGCCATCCTCGCGGCGAACCCCGCGCTCGATGCGGGCCTCGTCCGTAGCACGCTCGCAACGTTCGAGGCAGCGCTCGACCGGAGCGACCTGGTACGGCCGTTCGAAGATCTTCTCCGCCGGTCCCGGTAGCGGCCCCGAGTCGCCCGCGCTTGCGCCGGGTGGGTTTTTCTTGTTTGAGAACCGGCTCATGGCGAGGAAGAAGATCGCGCTCATCGGCGCCGGCATGATCGGCGGCACGCTCGCGCACCTCTGCGCACTCAAGGGTCTCGGCGACGCCGTCCTCTTCGACGTGATCGAGGGGGTGCCGCAGGGCAAGGCGCTCGACATCCTCGAGGGCGGGCCGATCGAGGGGTTCGACATCGCACTCACCGGGACCAACAGCTATGCCGACATCCGGGGCGCCGACGTCTGCATCGTGACGGCGGGCGTGCCGCGAAAGCCGGGGATGAGTCGCGACGACCTCCTCGGGATCAATGCCAAGATCGTCGGTACGGTCGCCGACAACATCCGCACGCACGCCGCGAATTCGTTCGTCATCGTGCTCACGAATCCGCTCGACGCCATGGTGACGCTCATGAAGCAGCGCACCGGCTTTCCGAAGCAGCGGGTCGTCGGCATGGCGGGCGTGCTCGATTCGTCGCGCTACCGCTCCTTCCTCGCGGCCGAGCTCGGTGTCTCGGTCACCAACGTGCAGGCGATGGTGCTCGGCGGCCACGGCGACGACATGGTGCCGGTCCGGAGCCACACGACCGTCGGCGGGATCCCGGTCGGGTCGTTCGTCGCCGCCGACCGCCTCGACGCGATCGAGCAGCGGACGCGGCAGGCGGGCGGCGAGATCGTCGCGCTGCTGAAGACCGGCTCGGCGTTCTACTCGCCGGCCTCGGCGGCCATCCAGATGGCGGACGCCTACCTGAACGACCGGAAGATGATCCTGCCGTGCGCCGCGTACCTCGAGGGCGAGTACGGGCTCCGCGGCCTCTACGTCGGCGTGCCCGTCCAGATCGGCGCGGGTGGCGTCGAGCGCGTCATCGAGATCGCGCTGACCGACGGCGAGCGGAAAGCGCTCCAGACGTCCGCCGCGCACGTGCTCGAGCTCGTCGAGGCGATGGGGCGCGTGCTCGCAGCCGCGGATAAGCCGGCGTGAAGGCTATCGCGAGCGCTTTTCATTTTCCCGTCATCGGATGACCCGCTAGGGTGGAGGCCGTGAGCGACCGTCGCGGCTTCTACCTCCGGCGGCTCCATTCCCTCTCCGGCATCTTCCCGATCGGCGCGTATCTCGTCGCCCACATCTTCCTCGAGAACAGCTTCATCCTGGCCGGCGCCGAGCGCTTCGCGCTCGTGCCGCAGTTCTTCTCGACGTTCCCGGGCGCGTTGCTGCTCGCCGTCGAAGTGCTCTTCATCTGGACGCCGCTGCTCTTTCACTCGGCCTACGGGTTCCTGCGAGTCGGTCAGGCCGAGCTCGAGAACCCGCTCCGCAACGACTATCTCGGCGCGTATCTGTACACGTTGCAGCGTGTCTCCGGCGTGCTCGCCTTCTTCTTCATCGGCTACCACGTGTGGAGCACGCGGATCCAGTACTACCTCGGGAACGCAGAGATCAGCTACGCGTTCATGCACGCGAAGATGATCGACCCGCTCGTGTTCGCGGCGTACCTGATCGGCGTGCTCGCCTGCGTCTTCCACTTCACGAACGGCATCTGGACGTTCTGCATCACCTGGGGGATCACCGTCGGTCCCCGCGCCCAGCGGACGCTGCGCGCGGCGTGCCTCGCGTTCTTCGCGTTCATGTACGGCACGGCGCTGGCGATCCTCATGGCCTTCCGCGCCTGACGATGGCACGGCCGCGCTTCATCGTCGTCGGCGGCGGGCTCGCGGGCCTCATGACCACGATCCGCATCGCCGAGGCGGGGTTCCCCGTCGACCTGTTCTCGCTCGTGCCGGTCAAGCGCTCGCACTCCGTCTGTGCACAGGGCGGGATCAACGCCGCCGTCAACTGGAAAGGCGAGGGCGACTCGCCGTGGCGGCACTTCGACGACACGATCTACGGCGGCGACTTCCTGGCGAACCAGGCGCCGGTGAAGGCGATGTGCGAGGCGGGGCCGGCGATCATCTTCCTCCTCGACCGCATGGGCGTCCCGTTCAACCGGACGCCCGAAGGGCTGCTCGACTTCCGCCGCTTCGGCGGCACGCTGTTCCATCGCACCGCCTTCGCCGGCGCGACGACGGGGCAGCAGCTGGTCTACGCGCTCGACGAGCAGGTGCGCCGCCACGAGGCGGCCGGTCTCGTGCGGAAGTTCGAGAAGTGGGAGCTCTGCTCCGCCGTCATCGACGAGGCGGGCCACTGCCGCGGCATCACCGCGCTCGATCTCACCCGCATGGAGGTCCACGCCTTCCCCGCGGCCGCCGTCATGCTGGCGACGGGGGGCCCGGGCATGGTCTTCGGCAAGAGCACGAATTCCGTCGTCAACACGGGCAGCGCCGCGGGCGCCGTGTACCAGCAGGGCGCGTACTACGCGAACGGCGAGTTCATCCAGGTGCATCCCACCGCGATTCCGGGCCCCGACAAGCTCCGGCTGATCTCGGAGTCGATCCGCGGCGAGGGCGGCCGCGTCTGGGTGCCGCGCGACGGCCGGCCCTGGTACTTCCTCGAGGACTGGTACCCCGCCTACGGGAACCTCGTGCCGCGCGACATTGCCACCCGTGCGATCTTCAAGGTCGTCTTCGAGATGGGGCTCGGCATCGGCGGCGAGCCGATGGTCTACCTGGACGTCAGCCATCTCGACCCGGTGGTCCTCGAGCGAAAGGTTGGCGGCGTGCTCGAGATCTACGAGAAGTTCGTCGGCGACGACCCGCGGAAGGTGCCGATGAAGATCTTTCCGGGCATGCACTACTCGATGGGCGGCCTCTGGGTCGATGCCGGGCAGAAGACGAACGTGCCCGGCCTCTTCGCCGCCGGCGAGGTCGACTACCAGTTCCACGGCGCCAATCGGCTCGGCGCCAACTCGCTGCTCTCGTGCCTCTACAGCGGGCAGATCGCGGGGCCCGCGATGGTCGCACACGCCACGGGACAGGCGACCGCCCCGGCGGACGGCATCTTCGAGCAGGAGGCGCGGCGGCAGCAGCGGGCCTACGACCGGATCATCGCGATGGACGGGCCGGAGAGCGCGTACCTCCTCGCGCGCGAGATGGGCGAGTGGATGACGGCCAACGTCACCGTCATCCGCGACAATCGGAAGCTCGCCGACACCGAGCAGAAGCTCGTCGAGCTGAAGGACCGCTGGGGCCGCATCGGCATCGCGGACCGCGGCCGCTGGCTCAACCACGATGTCTCCTTCGTCAAGCAGCTCTGGAACATGCTAGAGCTGGCCCGTGTCATCACGGTCGGCGCGCTCCGGCGGGACGAGAGCCGCGGCGCGCACTACAAACCCGAGTTCCCGAATCGCGACGATGCGCGGTGGCTCAAGACCACGAAGGCGCGCTGGACGTCGGACGGCCCGGAGCTCTCGTACGAGCCGGTCGACGTGTCGCTCATCCCGCCGCGGCCACGGAAGTACGACGTGACGGACGCCGCCGAGTCGCATGCCTGACCGCCGGACGATCGAGATCCGGGTGAAGCGGCAGGATGGGCCGGATCGGGCACCATACTGGCAGAGCTTCGCAATCGCCTGGCGGCCACAGCACAACGTGCTCTCGGCGCTGATGGAGATCCGCACGAACCCGATGACCACGGACGGCGAGCGGGTCTCCGCGCCGGCCTGGGATGCGAGCTGTCTCGAGGAGGTCTGCGGCTCCTGCGCGATGGTCGTGAATGGCCGGGTACGCATGGGGTGCACGGCGCTCGTCGACCGGCTCGACCAGCCGATCGTCCTCGAGCCACTTACGAAGTTCCCCGTCGTCCGCGACCTCGTCGTCGACCGCAGCCGCATGTTCGAGGCCCTCAAGAATCTGCGCGCCTGGATTCCACTCGACGGGACCTACGACCTCGGGCCGGGCCCCCGGCTCTCGCCCGAAGTGCAGCAGTTCCGCTATGCGCTCGATCGCTGTATCACGTGCGGATGCTGTCTCGAGGTGTGCCCGCAGATCCACCGCGACGACCCACCGGACACGGGCTTCGTGGGCGCTGCCGCCATCGCGCAGGCGCTCCTCATGAACCTCCATCCGACGGGCCAGCTGAACGCGGACGAGCGTCTCGACGCCCTCATGGGTCCCGGCGGTGTCGCCTCCTGCGGCAACGCCCAGAACTGCGTCGAGGCATGCCCGAAGGAGATCCCGCTCACCCACGCGATCGGCGAGATCGGCCGCCAGACCACCATCAAGTGGATCAAGGACATCTTCGTACGATGAGGTGCCCGTGAACATCCATGAGCATCAGGCGAAGGAGCTCCTCCGGCGTTACCAGGTCGCCGTGCCGGATGGGGAGGCCTGCTTCACGATCGACGGAGCCGTCGCGGCCGCCACGCGGATGGGCTTTCCCTGCGTCGTGAAAGCCCAGATCCACGCCGGCGGGCGCGGCAAGGCGGGCGGCGTGAAGGTCGTGCGCGACGTCGGCGAGGCGGAGGCGACGGCGCGCGCGCTCCTCGGGAAGCCGCTCGTCACCCACCAGACCGGCCCCCAGGGCCGGGTCGTCCGCCGGCTGCTCGTCGAGCGTGCCTGTCAGATCGCGCGCGAGCTCTACCTCGGCATGGTGGTCGACCGCGCCACCAATCGTGCGACGATGATGGCGTCGACCGAGGGCGGCATCGAGATCGAGGAGGTGGCGGCGCGCACGCCGGAGAAGATCATGCGCGAGACGATCGACCCGGCGATCGGCCTCGCGTCGTATCAGGCGCGGCGACTCGCGTTCGGTCTCGGCCTCGCGAAGGAGCAGGTGCCGAAGGCGGTCGGCTTCATGACCGCCCTCGCGCGCTGCTTCGTCGAGTCCGACTGCTCGCTCGCCGAGATCAACCCCCTGGTCGTCACGGGCGACGGCGGGCTCCTCGCGCTCGACGCCAAGATCGGCTTCGACGACAACGGCCTCTTCCGCCATCCCGACCTGCGCGAGCTCCGCGACCCGTCCGAGGAGGACCCGCGCGAGCAGGAGGCCGCGAAGCACGAGCTCTCCTACATCGCGCTCGACGGCAACATCGGCTGCATGGTGAACGGCGCCGGGCTCGCCATGGCCACCATGGACATCGTGAAATCGGCGGGCGGGACGCCGGCCAACTTTCTCGACGTCGGCGGTGGCGCCACGGCGGAAAAGGTGGCGGCCGCGTTCCGGATCCTCCTGTCGGACGCGGCCGTGCGGGCGATCTTCATCAACATCTTCGGCGGTATCCTCCGCTGCGACGTTTTGGCGGAGGGCGTCCTCCAGGCCGCGCGCGAGGTCGGCCTCACGATCCCGCTGGTCGTCCGCATGGAGGGCACGAACGTCGACGAGGGCAAGACGATCCTCGCGAGCTCCGGGCTCGACATCATCACCGCCAGCGACATGCTCGACGGCGCGCGGAAGGCAGTCGCGGCCGCGCGGAGGCGTCCATGAGCGTGAGCGAAGGATACCGATGAGCGTGAGCGAAGGATACCGATGAGCGTGAGCGAAGGATACCGATGAGCGTATACCGATGAGCGTGCTCGTCGACCGCCGGACGCGCGTCCTCACCCAGGGCATCACCGGCGCCACCGGCCAGCTGCACACGCGCCTCTGCCGCGAGTACGGCACGCAGATGGTCGCGGGCGTGACGCCGGGACGCGGCGGGACGGACTTCGAGGGCATCCCGATCTTCGACACGGTCGCGCGCGCGGTCGCCGAGACGGGCGCGGACGCCTCGGTGATCTACGTTCCACCCGCCGGCGCGGCCGACGCGATCATGGAAGCGGCGGATGCGGGGCTCCGCGTCGTCGTCTGCATCACCGACGGGGTGCCCGTCCTCGACATGGTGCGCGTGAAGCGCGTCCTCGAGGGGCGGCCGACGCGGCTGATCGGGCCGAACTGCCCCGGCATCATCACGCCCGGCGAGTGCAAGATCGGCATCATGCCCGGCTACATCCACAAGCCGGGGCGGGTGGGTGTCGTGTCGCGAAGCGGCACGCTCACCTACGAGACGGTCCACCAGCTGACGCTCCTCGGCATCGGGCAGTCCACCTGCATCGGCATCGGCGGCGACCCGGTCATCGGCACCGGGTTCGTCGAGGTCCTTCGCCTGTTCAGCGACGACCTCGCGACGGACGCGATCATCCTGATCGGCGAGATCGGCGGCGCGGCGGAAGAGGAGGCGGCGGCCTTCATCAAGGCGCACGTGCGGAAGCCGGTCGTCGCCTTCATCGCCGGACAGACCGCGCCGAAGGGGAAGCGCATGGGCCACGCCGGCGCCATCATCGCGGGCGGACGTGGCACGGCGGCGGAGAAGATCGAGGCGTTCCGTGCGGCGGGCGTGCGCATCGCGCCGAGCCCCGCGGAGCTCGGGACGACCATGCAGGACGCGCTGCGGGAGGCGAGGTTGCTGTCATGAAGGAACGCACGTTGTGCATCGTCAAGCCGGACGCGATGCGGAAGCGGGTCGCCGGCCGCATCCTCGCGATGATCGAGGAGCGCGGCCTCGTACCCGTGGCCGCGCGGATCGTCACGCTCGCGCCCGGAGATGCCGAGCGCTTCTACGCCGTGCATCGCGAGCGCAAGTTCTTCCCGGACCTCGTC
>WNGI01010286.1_pt1 | contig 11802 bp, 13 predicted proteins | sample 5400621 | NCBI WGS metagenome assembly WNGI01 (sample SAMN13153374, study PRJNA577476) | soil metagenome | isolation source: 20 cm soil or saprolite under Garry oak tree replicate 1 | place: USA:California | collected 2016-06-15
CAGAAGCGATGCTCGACTCCCTGCGCCTGGTGGCGCCGGGAACGCCGCTGCGGGAGGGCCTCGACCGCATCCTCCAGGCCCGCATGGGTGCGATGATCGTCGTCGGCGACGGTCCCGAGGTGCTGCACGTGTGCTCGGGTGGCTTCCTCCTCGACGCCGAGTTCACGCCTCAACGGCTGTCGGAGCTGGCCAAGATGGACGGCGCCATCATCCTCGCCTCGGATTCGTCCCGCGTCGCCCGCGCCAACGTGCACCTCGTGCCCGATTCCAACATCCCGACGTCCGAGACGGGCACCCGCCACCGCACCGCCGAGCGGGTCGGCCGCCAGATCGACGTCCCCGTCATCACCGTGTCCGAGGACATGTCCGTGGTCGCCGTCCACCGCCGCGGCCTCAAGCGCACCCTCGAGCCGATCCCCCGCGTCCTCGGCCGGGCCGACCGCGCGGTCCAGATCCTCGAGCGGTACCGGGTACGGCTCGACGCCGTGAGCAACTCGCTCTCGGCCCTCGAGGTCGAGGACCTCGTCACCGTGCGCGACGTCGCCACCGTGCTCCAGCGGGCCGAGATGGTGCGCCGCATCGCCGAGGAGATCGAGGGCTACGTGATCGAGCTCGGCGCCGACGGCCGCCTCGTCCTGCTCCAGCTCGAGGAGGCCATGGGCGGCGTCGAGGACGACCGCCGGCTCGTCGCCAAGGACTACTTCGTCGACGGGCCGGACTGGGATCTCGTCGACGTGATGGTCAAGCTCGCCGACCTCGACACCGAGTCGCTGCTCGACCTCCGGGAGGTCGCGTCGCTGCTCCACCTCCCCGCCGACGTGAGCCTCGACGCCCCGATCCAGCCGCGCGGCTTCCGGCTCCTGCACAAGATCCCGAGGATCCCCGAGGTCGTCGCCGACCACGTGGTCGAGCGGTTCTCGAACCTGCAGAAGATCATGCGCGCCGGCGTGTCCGACCTCGTCGAGGTGGAAGGCGTCGGCGAGGCCCGCGGCCGGGGGATAAAGGAAGGCCTCTCCCGCCTGGCCGAGACGTCGATCCTCGAACGCTACGTGTAGAGGATGGGCGCGCTCTCTCCCGGACCGCACGAAGCACGCTCCGAACGGTTCGTCCTCGTCGCCGGCGACGGCACGCCCGTCGACGCCATCCACGCCCGACCGACGACACAACCGGAAGCCGGTCTCGTCGTGCACCCCGACATACTCGGCGTCCGCGACCTGTTCGAGGATTTGTGCCGCCGGCTCGCCACGCACGGGTTCGCCGTTGTGTGCGCCGAGCCGTTCGCCCGCTTCCCCCGCGAGGTGCGCGAGGCCTCGGATGCGACTGTGCGCATGTCGCACATGAAGGAGATGGACGACGACGCCCAGCTCGGCGACCTCGCCGCCGCGGCCGCCTTCCTCACCACCGGCGACGGCGTCGACCGCGTGTCGATCATCGGGTTCTGCATGGGCGGCATGTACACGCTCAAGGCCGCCGCCACCGGGACGTTCGCGCGCGCCGTGCCCTTCTACGGGATGATCCGCTTGCCCGACGACTGGCGCGGTCCCGGGCAGCGCGACCCCCTCGCCACTGCCGCGCAGGTGTGCCCCACGCTGGCGATCTTCGGTGGCAAGGACCCGTGGACCCCGCCCGACGACATCGACGCCCTTCGCGCCGCATGGCGGGACCGCGACGACTGCGAGATCGTCGTGTACCCCGAAGCCGAGCACGGCTTCGTCCACGGCCCCGAGCGTCCGGCCCACCGCCCCGACGACGCCGCCGACGCGTGGGAGCGCGCCCTCGCGTTCCTGCGCCGCGGGTGACCGGCGCCGGTCACACGGTGGCGCGGTCCTCCAGGGCGGGGCGGTCGAGGAACTTGTAGCGGCCGCGGCCCTTCACCTCGAGCCAACCGAGGCGCGCGAACAGCGCGAGGGCTTTGTTCACGCGCTCGCGGGAGGCGCCGACCATGCCGGCGAGCTCTTCTTGGGTGACGGGGAGCTTGAACTCGTCGTCGCCGCCGGCCAGCTCGAGCAGGCGCTTGGCGGTGCGGCCGGGCACGTCGAGGAAGACGGCGTCGGCGAGCGCCTCGTCGGTGGCGCGCAGCCAGCGGGCCAGGAGGCGGGTCACGGTCCAGAGCAGCTCGGGGCGCGCCTGGAGCACTTCGCGGACGGGCTCGTACTCGAGCACGATGACCCGCGACTCGGTCAACGCACGGGCGTCGGCGGAGCGCGGGGAACCGTCGAAGAGCGGGAGCTCACCGAACATCGCTCCGCTCTCGAGCACCGCGAGCACCGACTCGCGACCGTCGGGGGCCTTCGTCGCGATCGCGATGCGTCCGTGCTCGATCACGAAGAGCTCGCCGGCGGTGTCGCCTTGCGTGAACAGCAGCTCGTTGCGGTCGTACGTGCGGTTCGCTGCCTGCTTGCGCAAGTCGTCGAGCACGTCGGCGGGCAGGGCCGTGAACAGTTCCGTCGTGTCGAGCAGCCGTCGCTCGGGCACGCGCCTGCACCTCCTCTGTCGGCTGCACGAGGCTACCCGTACGTAAGGGTCCAAAGGTCTGTCTGGTATCCTTGTTGTCCTTCCCGCCTCGTCCAGGAGCCGCATGTCCTTCCGCGTTGGTGACAAGGTCGTCTACCCGCACCACGGGGCCGCGACCATCGAGAAGAAGGAGAAGAAGGACGTCTTCGGCGAGAAGAAGGATTACCTGATCCTCAAGCTCGCGTACGGCGACCTGACGCTGATGGTGCCGGCCGACAACGCCGAGGACATCGGCCTGCGCGACGTCATCAACGACGAAGAGGTCGAGGAGGTGTTCGCCGTCCTTCGCAAGAAGGAGGCGCGCATGCCGACGAACTGGTCACGCCGGTTCAAGAACCACGTCGAGAAGCTCAAGAGCGGCGACATCTACCAGGTCGCCGAGGTGGTCCGGAACCTGTCGATCCGCGAGAACGACAAGGGCCTCTCGGCCGGGGAGAAGCGGATGCTGGCCAAGGCCCGCCAGATCCTCGTCTCCGAGCTGACGTTCGCCCTCAACGTGAACGAAGAGGCGGCCGAGGGGCGTCTCGACCAGGCGCTCGGAAAGTAGAGCCTCCCGCGGGTTCCCGGTGCCATCCTGACGGCGTGGACAGCGGTAGCCCGACCTGCGGCATCGTCGTCGCCGGCGGCTCCGGGAGCCGCTTCGGTGTGCCCAAGCAGTTCGAGACCGTTGCCGGTGCGCGCCTCGTCGATCGTGCCGTTGACGCCGTGACCGCGGCGTGCGACGACGTCGTGCTCGTCCTCCCCGCCGGTGTCGCATGGGACGGACGTTCGGTGGCGGCCACCGTCCCCGGCGGATCGACCCGCTCGGCGTCGGTGCGCGCCGGCCTTGACGCGGTCGCGGGGTGGGCCGCGGTCGTCGTCGTGCACGACGCCGCCCGTCCGTTGGCGCCCCCGGCCCTGTTCGACGCCGTGATCGACGCGGTGCGCGCCGGCGCCGACGCCGCCGTGCCGGGCCCCGCGCTCGTCGAGGCGGCGGGCGGACGCGTCGTGGTCGTTCCCGGTGACCCGCGCAACCTCAAGATCACGACGCCCGCCGATCTCGTCGTCGCGGCTGCGCTTCTCGTCGCCGCGTCGGAGGAGCAGCGGTGAGCACGACCCGGATCGGGCAGGGCTTCGACGTGCACCCGTTCGGCGACGGGGGCGCGCTCGTCCTCGGCGGCGTCGAGCTCGACGGCCCGGCGCTGGTCGGGCACTCCGACGCCGACGCCGTGACGCACGCGGTCGCCGATGCGCTCCTGGGCGCGGCCGCGCTCCCCGATCTCGGGTCGATGTTCCCGGCGTCCGACGACCGCTACCGCGATGCCTCGTCGATCCGGTTGCTACGCGAGGTCGCGGGCCGGGTCGCGGCCAGCGGTTGGCAGCTCGGCAACGTCGACGTGGTCGTAGCGGCCGAGCGTCCGACGCTCGCGCCGCACGTTCGCAGCATGACGGACAACCTGTATCACGCGCTCGTCCCGCTGTTCCCGGAGCCCGGCGCGCGGAACCTCGTGTCGGTGAAGCCGAAGCGCGGCGAGGGGCTCGGCGCGATCGGCCGCGGCGAGGGCGTGGCGGTATGGGCGGTCGCGTTGCTCGAGAGCGTCGCTACCACATGATCCGGCTGCACGACACGTTCTCACGCGAGAAGGTCGAGCTCGTTCCCCGCGATCCCGGCCGCGTGTCGATCTACGTGTGCGGTCCGACGGTCTACGAAGTGCCGCACGTCGGGCACGGCCGCGCTGCGCTCGTGTTCGACATCATCCGTCGTTACCTCGAATGGCGCGGTCTCGACGTCACGTTCGTCAGCAACGTCACGGACGTGGAGGACAAGATCATCGCCCGCGCCGCCGAGGAGGGAAGCACCGAGCCGGAGGTGGCACAGCGCTACGAGGCCGCGTACTGGGCCGAGATGGACCGCATCGGCGTGCGCCGCCCCGACTCGCTGCCGCGGGCCACCGCGTACATCGATGGCATGGTGAAGCTCATCGGCGAGCTCGTCGACGCCGGCCGCGCCTACGTCGTCGAGGGGCAGGGCGTGTACTTCGACGTCACCTCGTTTCCCGAGTACGGCGAGCTCGCGCACCGGCGCCTCGAAGACCTCCTCGGCTCGGCGGGCGCACGCGTCGACGTCGACGAGCGCAAGCGCAGCCCCGTCGACTTCGCGCTCTGGAAGTCGGCCAAGCCGGGCGAGCCGGCGTGGGACTCGCCGTGGGGCAAGGGTCGTCCCGGCTGGCACATCGAGTGCTCGGCGATGTCACTCGACCTGCTGGGGGAGGGGTTCGACATCCACGGCGGCGGAGACGACCTGATCTTTCCCCACCACGAAAACGAGCGCGCCCAGGCCCAGGGCGCCGGTCATCCCTTCGCGCGGTACTGGGTCCACAACGGGATGGTCATGGTCGGCGCCGAGAAGATGGCCAAGTCGCTCGGCAACTTCACGACGCTGAAGGACGCCGTCGACGCGCACGGCCCGCGCGCCATGCGCATGGCGGTGCTCCAGACCCGCTACCGAAGCCCGGTCGAGATCGGCGACAGCGAGCTCGACGACGCCGGTGAAGCCGTCGCACGGCTCGACGCGCTCGCCCGCCGGGCGCGAGTCGCGGGAGTCGCGACCGACGCGCCGTTCGACGAGGACGCCGTGGCCGAGTTCACCGCGGCGATGGACGACGACTTCGGCACCCCGGAAGCGATGGCGGTGGTGTTCCGCCTCGCCCGTGACACCAACAGCGCGATCGACGAGGCCGACCTGGAGCGGGCCGCGGCCGGGCTGGTCACGGTGCGGGAGCTGGCCGGCGCGCTGGGGCTCGAGCTCGACGACGGCTCGGGCGCCGACGATGCCGAGATCGACGCCCTGGTCGAGCAGCGCAACCGCGCCCGTGAGCAACGCAACTTCGCCGAGGCCGACCGCATCCGCGCCGAGCTCGCCGACCGCGGCGTCACGCTCGAGGACACGCCGACCGGCACGATCTGGCGCCGGTGACGCCTCGAAGGAGCGCCGCGGTGGGCGCACCGGGCGTGGGCGGCGAACGGGTAGAGGGACGGCGAGCTGTGACCGAGCTGCTGACGGCGGGGCGCCGCCGCGTGCGCACGGTGTGGGTCGCAGCGGGTCGGTCGGCGGACCTCACCGAGCTCGCCGACGACGCGACGCGCCGGGGCGTCCCCGTCCAACGTGTCACCCGCGAGGAGCTCGACGACCTCGCCGCGACCGAGGTGCCGCAGGGCGTTGTCGCGGACGCCGACCCGATCGAGCCCACCAGCGTCGAGACGCTGCTCGCCGCGCCGGACGCGTTCCTCGTCGCGCTCGACGGTGTCACCGACCCACAGAACCTGGGCGCGATCGTGCGCGCCGCCGAGACGGCGGGCGCGACCGGTGTCGTGCTGCCGCGTCATCGCGCCGCGCGCATCACTCCCGCGGTCTCGAAGGCAGCGGCAGGCGCGATCGAGTACCTCCCGATCGCCACGACCGCCGGGATACCGGCGGCGATCATCCAGGCAGGTCGCGCCGACGTGTGGACGATCGGGCTCGACGCGGACGGAGACGTCACGGTCGACGAGCTCGCGGTGGCCGATCGCCCACTGATGCTCGTCTTCGGCGCGGAGGGTCGCGGGTTGTCGCGCCTGGCGCGCGAGCGTTGCGACGTCGTCGCCCGAATTCCGATGCGCGGCCATGTCGCGTCGTTGAACGTGGGCGCGGCCGCAGCAATCGCGTGCGCAACGGTCGCGCGTCTTCGCACGGCTAGCCTTTGACGCGGCGCCGGAGTAGCTCAGCTGGCAGAGCAGCTGATTTGTAATCAGCAGGCCGTCGGTTCGAATCCGACCTCCGGCTCAACCGCTTCTGTCGCCGCCTCCACGCCGTCTCTGCTCCGAAATGCTTGCTCTTGGTGCCACCAGCGACCACTATCGACATCTGATGAGTCTTTCGGCGCGCGATCGCGCGATCCTGGACTTCGAGCGGACCTGGCGCCACCTGCAGGGCCCCAAGGAGGTCGCGATCCGCGAGCACTTCAGCATCTCGCCCTCGCGCTATTACGAGGTCTTGAGCGCGGTCCTCGAGGACGCGGAAGCGCTTTCGTACGATCCCCTCACGGTCAAGCGTGCGCAGCGGGTGCGCAATCAAAGACGGCGAGTCCGCATGGAAGGCCGACGCGCCGACCCGGAGTCCCGGTGACGATGGCTTCGCCGGCGGGTGGTGGCATCAGTGGGCGCGGAGGATCGGGGGTCAACTCGGCGGTGCGAGGCGCCGGGCTCGTCGGTCTCGCGGTCGTGCTCGGCATCGTGCTCCTGCAGGTGATCGACAAGGGGCCGGCCGGAAATGGTGCCACCCCGGCGCGCACGAGCCACGCGACCACACCGACAACGGCACCGACACCGACCTCGGCGGGTGCCCCCGCGTCGTCCCAACCGGCGACCACCGCCAAGGCCGGCAATGCCAAGCCGCGCGCCGAGGTGCGCGTCCTCGTCTTCAACGCCGGCGCCGCGTCGGGTGCGGCCGGCAACATGACCAACAAGCTCCGCTCGCTCGGATATCAGCTCGCTCCACCGGCCAACACGGACGCGCGCAAGGGCACAGCCGTGCAGTGCACGCAGGGCCTCGACAAGGAAGCCGCGCAGCTCCAGGGTGACGTCGGCGCGGGCACGACGATCGAGCCGTTCGCGAATCCCGCGCTGCCGGGAGCCGAGAACGTGAACTGCGTCGTCCTCGTCGGGCAGTAAACCAGCGCGTGGAGCTGCCGGCGCCGCTGCTGCCGCTGGCGGCGCAACCACACGAGGCAGCTGTGCTCGTCGACTTCGACGGGTCGATCTCCGCCATCGTCGACGATCCCGCCGACGCTCACCTTCTGCCGGGCGCGCGCGACGCGCTCGCGGGGCTCATCGGCGTGATCGGCACCGTGGCCGTCGTCAGCGGCCGGCCGGTCGAGTTCCTCGCCCGGGCGATCGACCTCCCGGAGCTCACCCTCGTCGGGCAGTACGGGCTCGAGCGGATGGTCGACGGGCGGGCGGTCGTCGATGACCGCGCCGAGCCCTATCTCGACGCCGTCGCGGCCGCCGCCGACGAGATCGAACGTGAGCTGCCCGGCCTGCTCGTCGAGCGCAAGGCAGGTGTCGCCGTCACGGTCCACTGGCGCACGGCCCCCGAGCGAGAAGCGGATGCCGTCGAGGTCGTCGACCGGATCGCCCGGCGCCATGGCCTCACGGTGTACCCGACCAAGATGGCGCGTGAGCTGAGACCGCCGGTGCCCGCTGACAAGGGCACGGCGGTGGAGACGCTCCTCGACCGCGCCGCCCACGCCTGCTTCGCTGGTGACGACCGTGGCGACCTGGACGCGTTCGCCGCCCTCGCCCGGCTCGACGCAGAAGGACGCCTCGAGCACGCCGTCCGCATCGCGGTCGGCTCGGCTGAGGCGCCGCCCGAGCTGCTTGCTCAGGCCGACCTCGTCGTCGACGGTCCCGCCGGGCTGGTTTCGGTGCTCGAAGAGTTGGCGCGCGCCGCTACGCGCACGCCGCGTTGATCTGCGCCTGCAGCCAGCTCGCGGGCGTGTGCACGGACGCGAGGTCGCGCAACCGCGCGGCCTGCTCGCGCCGGACGTCGGCCGGCATCGACAACGCCGTGTCCAGCGCGCTCGCAGTCTGATCGAGGTCGTAGGGGTGCGCCTCGAGCACCGCGGGGCCGAGCTCGTCGTAGGCCCCCGCCTCCGGAGAAAGGCACACCACGCCGTCCCGGCGGTTCACCATCGGCCCCTCCTTCGCCACGAGGTTGAGACCGTCCTTCAGCGGATTGACGAGCAACGCGTCGTACCGGGCGTACCCCGCCACGCTGCGGGCAAAGTCGTCGCGCAGGTCCATCACGACCGGGTCCCACCCGCGTCGCGCCCATCGTTCGTTGACACGGGCCGCAGCCTGCTCGACTTCTTGCCGGTACGCCTGGTACTCGGGCAGACCCTGGCGGGACTCGTTCAGCATCGCCACGAACACGACCCGCTCCCGCCATGCGGGCGCGCGCTCGAGGAGAAGGTCGAACGCGAGGAAGCCGCGCACGATGTTCTTCGACGGCTCGACGCGATCGCTGCGCAGCAGGAGCAGCCGATCGCCGAGGTGTGTCTCGAGCGTCTCGAGCGCGCCGCGACCCTCGGGCGAGTCGATCGCGTCGCCGAGGTCGGCGGGGTCGGGACCGAGGGGCGCTGCGAACGTCGCCTCCCGTGGGTGGTCGTCCCCGAGGACGACGTCCGCGGATGCCTCGTAGGCGCGGGCCCACCGCCGGCTGTGAAACCCGCAGGGGACGGTCGCCATCGATTCGCAGATCGCGCGGCCGACGTCGTCGGGGAGCACGCGGATCGAGTTCGGCCCGCAGAACGGCGTGTGCGTGAAATGCACGACCCGCAGGTCCGGCCGGCGGTTCCTGAGATCACCGGGCACGAGCGCGAGGTGGTAGTCCTGCACGAGCACGATCTCGCCGTTCGACGCGGTTTCGACGACGCGATCGGCGAACGCACGGTTGACGGCGACGTAGGCATCCCACGCCTCCCGGAAGCGCTCGTCGAACCGTGGACGGCGCGGCAGGTCGAACAGGCCGTGGTGAAGGAACCACAACGTCGCGTTCGACACGACGTCGTAGTGGAGTCGGTGTTGGCGGGGATCGAGGGCGAGCAGCTCGATGCCGATATCGGGGAGCGCGGTCGCGCCCTCGGCCGCCGCCGCCCGGTCGTCGTCGGTCATGGCGGCGGCCACCCAACCGACCGATTCGTCCGTGCCCCCGCTCAACAGCCGCCCGAGTGTTCCGGCCAGCCCACCGGAGCCGCGACGAGCCCGGAACGAGCCGTCCTCGGAGCGGGCGAACGTCGCCGGCCCCCGATGGGAGACGACGATCACCCGCGGAGTTCCGTCAGCAGGCGGAGCCAGTCCTCGAGCTCGCGCGTCGACAGGAAGTTCGCGCGCACGTGCTCCTTGCCCTGCGTGCCCATCGCGTCCGCGCCCACGGGATCGGCGAGCAGATCCACGGTGCGAGCCGCACACTCGTCGACCGAGCCGACGAGGTAGCCGTCGTAGCCGTCGCGGAGCTGGAGCACGATGCCACCGGCGCGCCCGCCGACGACGGGGCGGGCCTTCCAGAGTGCCTCGCTCACGGTCAGGCCGAAGCCCTCACGCACCGACTTCTGGATCGCGACGTCGGCGACGCGCTGGAACGCGTTGATCTGCACGTTGCCGACCTGATGGAGGTTCGAGAGCGTGTGGATGTCGGGGTCGCCCGCCCGCTCCTCCTGCACCTCCTCCCAGACGCGGAACCCTTCGGGGTCGTCGGTGGCCATCGAGCCCGCGAGCAGCAGCTGCGCGTCCGTGACCTTCTCGCGGACTTCGCGAAACGCGCGGATGACACCGACGGGGTCCTTCCACGGGTCGTAGCGGCTCACCTGGCACACGATCGGGCGCCGCACGTCGAGCCCGTACTGCCGGCACAGCTCCTCGGCGAACGGGAGCGGCATCTCGAGGTTCTTCACCGAGAGCGGATCGATCGACGGATGGCCCTCGACGACGCGATCCATCGACAGCGAATCGGGGACGAACTCCTTCATCGTCCACACCGACGCGTCGTGCATCTCGACGTACGGACGGAAGAACTCCCAGACCGACGGGTTGGCGTCGGTGAGGTCGATATGGCAGCGCCAGATCCACTTCGTGCCGGCGGAGCCCAGCTCGGAGTCGCGCAGGAAGCTCCGGAACGCGACCGGCTGCGGATCGTGCGCAACGACGAAGTCCCACTCGCCTTCGAGTCGGAGCGCGTTGTCGAGAACGTGCTCGAGGTAGACGCGCTGCTTGCGGCTCGACCAGTCGACGTCGGCGCCCTGCAGCCCGTTGTGCACCTCCTTCGTGATGCCGAAGAACTCGTCGCTGCCCCGGAGCACTTGCCAATCGGCGTCGATCCCGACGCTGCGCAGGAGCGGGACGTGCGTGGCGAGGATCTCGGCCACGCCACCGCCGTACGCGGTCGCGTTGATGTGCAGGACGCGGCATCCGCGGAGCGGCGCGGCCAGCGCCTGGATGCGCTCGACCACCTCGGCCCCCACGATCGGCACGTACTCGCCGAGGTCCTTCTCGAGGAGCGGGACACGTTCCGGCACTCGGTGCAATCTATCTACCGTGGCTCTCGCCATCGTGGCTCCCGACAAGTTCCGCGGATCGCTCACCGCGGCCGAGGCTGCCGACGCCATGGCTGCCGGGCTGGAGGCGGCCGGGCTCACCGCGCGCCGGATACCTCTCGCCGACGGCGGCGAAGGGACCCTCGATGCCCTGCTGGCCGCACGCGGCGGGTCCACCCGTTCGATCACCGTGACCGGCCCGCTGGGAGAGCCGGTCGAGGCGCAGTGGGCGCTACTGCCCGACGGCACCGGCGTCGTGGAGATGGCGCGCGCCAGCGGTCTCTCGCTCGTGACCGGCCGGTCGCCGTCGCAAGCTCCGGGCATGCGCAACGACCCGTTGCGGGCGTCGAGCCGCGGGACCGGTGAGCTCATCAGCGCAGCGCTGCGTGCCGGCGCGCGGCGGGTGATCGTCGGCGTGGGTGGCAGCGCGACGACCGACGGAGGCCTCGGCGCCGTCGACGCCCTCGGCTGGTCGCTGGCGGGCCACGACGTCACCGTCGCGTGCGACGTCGCCACACCGTTCCTGGACGCCGCGACCGTGTACGGGCCGCAGAAGGGGGCGACGTCCGCCCAGGTGTCATTGCTGACGCGCCGGCTCGCTCGACTCGCCGAGGTGTACCGCGATCGCACCGGTGTCGACGTCACCGCGCTCGAGGGCGCGGGCGCGGCCGGTGGGCTCGCGGGCGGGCTCGCGGCGATCGGCGCGCACCTCGAGCCCGGTTTCGAGGTCGTCGCCCGCGCCGCCGGTCTCGACGACGCCCTCGATGGCGCCGACGTCATCGTGACGGGCGAGGGGCGGCTCGACGCGACGAGCTTCGAGGGGAAGGTCGTCGGCGGTGTGATCGAATGGGCCGCCGAAGCCGGAGTCGGGAAGCGCGTGGTCATCGTGGGGCAGGCGACACCCGAGGGTCGTGACGAGCTCTCCGTGCTCGGCGACGCGGAGCTGTTCACGCTCACCGACCGTGTCTGGCAAGCCGGGGACGCGTTCGCGCGCGCTGCGCTGCTCGTCGAGGAAGCGGCGATCGAAGCCGGACGGCACGCGCTGGCGGAGGGGTGATGCCCTTCCACATCGCGATGGAGCGGTGCGCGGTGTGGCTCCGTGATGAAGCAAGCCGGTAACGAGCAGCTACGCGGTCTGCTCCCGGCCGAACTTCGCGCGGTACTCGGGGACGGTGATCAT
>WNGI01005088.1_pt1 | contig 11799 bp, 9 predicted proteins | sample 5400621 | NCBI WGS metagenome assembly WNGI01 (sample SAMN13153374, study PRJNA577476) | soil metagenome | isolation source: 20 cm soil or saprolite under Garry oak tree replicate 1 | place: USA:California | collected 2016-06-15
CGCATCGCTCGTGAGGTCCTGAGCTATGCCGGAAGCACGATCACGTTTACTGGAGAGGCGTCGCTGACGGCCTCGGGTTGGAACAGCGTGATCACGAGTGTCGGCCGAGGCACCGGGATGTTCGAGGGGCTCAACATTCACGGGCGGTTCTTCCCGACCGCAGACCCAACCGTGTTCACCTTCGACCTGACGCTCATCTGGCACTGAGACGCTTCGCTGAGTGGAGCTAGGCCGGTTTCATTGGCGACTCGGCCTCGTGTGCCCGATATTGCAGCTCGTACAGGCGGTGGTAGACGCCGCGCCCCGCGAGCAGGTCGCGGTGCGTGCCCATCTCGACCACGCGCCCCTTGTGAAGGACGATGATCCGGTCCACGTTCTGAATGGTCGACAGACGGTGGGCGATGATGATCGAGGTCCGCCCGACCATGAGCTTCGCGAGAGCGTCCTGGATGAGGTGCTCCGTCTCGGTGTCCACTGAGCTCGTCGCCTCGTCGAGCACCAGCAGGATCTCGGGGTTGAAGGCGATGGCGCGCGCGAACGCGAGGAGCTGCTTCTGGCCGACCGACAGCGTCGAGCCGCGCTCGGTCACGACGGTGTCGTAGCCCTGCGGAAGCTTCTCGATGAACTTGTCGGCGTTCACGAATGCCGCGGCGGCACGGACTTGCTGGTCGGTGATGGCCGCGTTGTTCAGGCGGATGTTCGACGCGATCGTCCCGGCAAAGATGAACGGATCCTGCAGCACCACGCCGACATGCCGCCGCACGTCCAGCTGTCGAAGATCCCGTAGATCGACGCCGTCGAGGAGGATGCGTCCCTTCTGGACGTCGTAGAAGCGCGAGATCAGGCTGATGATCGAGGTCTTCCCCGCCCCGGTGGCGCCGACGATGGCGACGCTCTCACCGGCCGAGATCTTGAAGCTCACGTCGCGAAGGACCCAGTCGCCCTCGTTGTACGCGAAGCTGACGTTGTCGAAGTCGATCTCCCCCCGCACGTGCGCGAGCGCGCGCGGGTGCGGCGCGTCGACGATCGTTGCCTTCGTGTCCAAAAGCCGGAACACGCGCTCGGACGACGCCATCGCCGCCTGCATGATGTTGTACTTCTCCGCGAGATCGCCGATCGGCTGGAAGAACCGATCGACCAGCTGCCAGAAGGCAAGAAGCGTCCCGATCGTCATCTCGCCCTTCAGGATCCAGAACCCACCCGCGACGAATAACGCCGCGCTCGTGGCGGCGCGCGTGAAACCGACAGCCGGGAAGAACATCGACATCGCGCGAATCTGGCCGCGGTTGGCGTTCAGCAGATCCGTGTTCAGATCGTCGAATTGCTGAAAAGAGGCGCGCTCGCGCGTGAAGAGCTGCACGATCGCCATGCCCGAGAGGTTCTCGTTCAGATAGGCGTTGATGCGCGCGAGCCGGATGCGGATCGAGCGGAATGAGTCGCGCATGATCCGCCGGAAATACATCGTCAGCCAGATCAGAAGGGGAAGCGCGGCGAACGTGACGAGCGCGAGACGGAAATCGAGCACCAGGAGGACGATGGCGATGGTTCCGATGACGACGATGTCGCCGAAGATCGCGACGACGCCCTGCGTGACCATGTCGGTCAGCGCGTCGATGTCGTTGGTGATCCGGGTCATAAGGCGACCGACCGGGTTACGGTCGAAGAACGTCAGCGAGAGGCTCTGCAGGTGCGCGAAGAGCTGCACTCGGAGGTCGTACATGGCTCTCTGCCCGACGTAGCTCGCGAGCATCGTCTGGGCGTAGCGCAGCCCCGAGCCCAGCAGCAGGACCGCGACGTAGGCGATGCCGAGCGGAGCGAGTCGCGCAAACCCTTCGTCGATGCCGATCAGTCCGTTCACGGCCGGCGCGATCGCGTTGTCGACGATGAACTTCGCGAGGACCGGCGGCGCCGCCTCGGTGACCGAGATGCCGAGGATGATCAGGAGCGCGATGATCACGAGGCCGCGGTACGGTCGAAGGTATCCCAGAAGGCGGCGCATGAGGCGCGCGTCGTAGGCCTTGCCGAGGATCTCGTCCTCGTCGAAGTTGCCGCGTCCGCCGTGGCCGCCGCCGCCGTGCATCATGGCTCGCCGCCGATCCCGCCAAGCCGCGGCCGCATCCCGGACCGCGGTTCGTCGTCGGTCTGCGCCTTCACGCGCTTCGAGTGCTCCTCACGTTCCTCATCCACCTCGAGCTCCTCTTCGAGGAGCTGCCGGCGATACATCTGCGCGTAGAGGCCACCATGCTCGAGCAGCTCGCGATGTGAACCGCGCTCGACGATGCGCCCCTCGTGGAGAACAAGTATTTCGTCGGCATCCTTCACCGTGGAGATGCGGTGCGCGACGACGATGCTCGTCCGCTCGCGCATCACGCCGCGCAGGCGACGAAGGATCTCGGCTTCGGTATACGTGTCCACCGCCGACAGCGCGTCGTCGAGAATCAAGATCCGCGGGTCCTTCGCGACCGCACGCGCGATCGCGGCACGCTGCTTCTGGCCGCCCGAAAGCGTCACCCCGCGCTCGCCGATCATCGTGTCGTAGCGCGCGGGGAAATCTTCCACGTCCTTGTTCAGCTGCGAAACGTCGCCGGCCCAGTCGAGCTGAGGATCGGTGAGCTTCTCGTCGAGACCGAATCCGACGTTCTCCCGAAGTGGCACCGAAAAGAGGAACGTCTCTTGCGGGACGTACCCGACGGCGCGGCGGAGCTGGTCGAGCGGCCGACGCTTGACGCTGATGCCGTCGATGAGGACCTCTCCCTGCTGAACGTCGAAGAGCCGCGGGATGAGGTTGACCATCGTCGACTTGCCGGAGCCGGTGGGGCCGACGATCGCGAGTGAGCCTCCCGCCGGGACCTTGAAGGACACGTCGTGCAGCTCGATGGTCTGGCCGTACGCGAAGCTCACGCCGCGGAACTCGACGTCTCCTCTGATCGGCGCTGTGACGGGATCGATCGGGTCGGTGATCTTCGGTACGGCGTTGAAGATCTCCTGGAGCCGTCCCAGAGAGGCCCATCCGGCCTGGAACATGTTCGAGATCCAGCCGATGTTGATCATCGGCATTTGCAGGAGGTAGAGGTACGCGACGAACTGGACGAGCGAACCGATCGAGAGCTCACCGCGGATCGCATCCTGGCCGCCGACGTAAAGGACGGAGAGCACGGCGATCCCCAGGATGAAGCTGATCGAGGGCCAGATGAGTCCTTGCATCGCACTCAGGGAGACCGCGCGGCGGAAATACTCGTAGTTGACCGCCGCGAAGTCCTTGGTCTCGGCATCCTCCTGCGAGAACGCCTTCACCACGCGGATGCCGGAGAAATTCTCCTGGGCCTTGGTCGACATGTCGCCGAACTGCGACTGCAGCTTCTCGAATCTCTGGTGAACGGTGCGTCCGATGTACCAGAACGTCAGCGATGCGAGCGGCATGAGGATCAGCGCGATGACCGTGAGCTTCAGCGAGACCGAGATCATCGAGAGCACTGCGAAGATGAACACCATCACGGTGAACGAGCCCTGCATGATGCCGGGACCCATCATCTGGCGGACCCACGTGAGATCGTTCGTCATACGCGCCATCAGGTCGCCGATCCGCTGATGTTGGAAGTACGCGAGGTGCATCCGCTGGAGATGGGCGAATAGGTCGTTGCGCATGCGGTACTCGGCCTTGCGGGACGCATCGAGCATCACGTAACGCGCACCGGCCCGCAGCCCGGCCTCGACGGCCGCGAAGAGGACGATGAGAAGCGCAAGGTGCAGGACGTCGTCGAATTGGACACCGGGTCGTTGCAGCGCGTCGATGATCTCGCCGATGAAGCGGGGCGGGACCACGGCCGCGAGGGAGCTGCCCGCGGCCAGGCAGACGCCCACCAGGAGCTGAAGTCGGTGGCCGGCGAGGTAATGGAAGAAGGTCGCGCGTGCGGAGGTCACTCGCTAACGAGTTTAACCTTCCCTCGCCGCATCTCACGTGTCGATTTGCCGCCGATCCAGACGATCATCACGATCGTCGCGAAGCCGACGAAGACGGGCGCCACACCCCAGAGATCGGCGATCGGGCCGACCACGACGAGCGGAATGAGACTGAAAATCGAGACCAGCATGTTCAGGAAGCCGAACACGCGACCGCGGATCTGATCGGGCAGCTCTTCCTGCAGAAGCGTCATCGATGGCACCGTGATCAGCGCGTACGACACCCCGAAGACGAACGCCGTGACGGCGACGATCGCGACGAACACCGGAAACGCGCCGCCGAGACCCGGAGACCCGACGCGCGAGAAAAGGTCGGTGAGCGGTCGCGCGGCGGCGAGGAACAGGAGCGCCGAGCCGGCGACGATGAGCCCGGTCCCGATCGCGTTCGGCCGCGGCCAGCGCCGGCCGATGGCGTTGAGCAACCCGAGTCCGGCGATCACCCCAACGCCCGCGGGCGCGACGATGATGACGACGTTCCGCTCTCCGACTCGCAGGACCTCGCGTACGAATCCGGGCGCGAGCGCACCGGCGACCGCGACCAGCGTGTATGTGAGCGCGATGTAAATAAGCGACCAGGTGACGGTCGGCGCCTGACGGAGGTAATGGAACGCCTCGGTGATCCCGGTGGCCGTCTGCGCCACCGCCATCTCCGCGACGCGCCGCGACAGGTGTTCCCGCGCCGGCGGCGCCTTGGGGAGCGTCACGCACAAAATCGATGCCGCCGCGAACATGAACGCGATGAGCACCCAGAGGATCTCGTAGCCGAGCAGGCTCACGACGATCGGCGCAAGGATGATGAACCCCACGAGGAACGCGCCGTTGAACGTGAACGTGAACAGAGAATTCGCCACCATGAGGAAACGACTGCCGACGATCTTCGGTAGCAGCGCCGCCTCGGCCGGCACGAAGAAGATCGTCACGGTCGCGACAAGGAAGTTCACGAGGTACACGACGGTCAGACTCGTACCGAAAAGCAGGAGGGGAACGATCGCCGCCGCACGAAGTGCGTTCGTGATGATGAGGACGAGCCGCCGATCGGTGCGATCGACGATGACACCGCCCGCGATGCCGAAAAGGATCGCGGGCAGCACCGCGAGGAGGATGAGCACCGAGGACGACGTGTTCGAGTGCGTGATCTCGGCCACGAGGATGATGAGCGCGCTGGTGACGGCGTTCGAGGCGACCTGCGAAAGGATCTGGGCACCCCAGATCGCGAGGAAGGCGCGATTGCGGAGGAGGCCGCGATCCTCCGCGGCCATGCTGGTCTCGATCCCGCGCTCCTAGTCGGCCGGGGCGAGCGGCCCGCGCTCGGCGAACCGCTTCATGTCCTTCTCGAGATCGCGCCGTGCCACGAGCACGCGCCGCTCGCACGTAGCACAGCGAAGGCCGATGTCCGCACCGAGGCGGACCACTCGCCACGTGTCGCCGCCGCACGGATGCTGCTTGCGCAAGACGACCACGTCATCGAGGAAGAACGGCACCGGACCCTTCGCGCGCGTCTGCGTCATGGCCGCGAAGTCTAGAGGGCGCTCGACCTCATCTGGCCGCAACCACCTGCGCCGGAAGGTCCAAAGCGGTCTCTTTGGTGACGTCGAAGTGGGTGTTCCGGTAGATGAGCTCGAACTGACCGATGATTCCGCCGGTGCGGGTCATCGCGACGTACACGACGTCAGGGGCACCGATCGCTCGGACCGTCCACGGTCCGCGAAGCGGCCGATTGTCGACGGCGATCGCGTGGTCGACCGTTCCGGTGAAGTAGCTCTTCGGGCCGACGCGCATGTCATTTACCGCGATGGCCTCGGCACCGGCGTTCCGGAGCTCGTTCACGAGGTCCGAAAGAGCGCGCTCGTCGAAGCCGCCGTCTATTCGGATCGAGATGCCGGGGCCGGCGACCGCGCTCTGACCGCTGAAGACGCGGAGCTGCACGATCTGTCGTTCCGCCTCAGTGAGCGTGCCCTTGCCGCTCGACACGGAATCCTGCGCATCGGAGACGTCGCGGCGGACATCAAAGATCTCATTGCGGAGCTCGTTGTTCGTTTCGGAGAGATTTGCGATCAGCGTCGTGAGCGACGAGGGTGTCTCGAGATTCAGGCTCCGCGAGAAGACGTCTTGCGAATGGACCTGTGTGACGGCGGCGAAGCCGAGGAAGAGCGCGATGATCGATGCCCAGATCGCGCCGCTGTTCGTCCGCATCAGTGTGGCTGTCCGTAGCGGACGTTGAGTGCGCCGCTGTACGCCGGGACGTGGATGGCGCTCGCACGAGTGACCCGGAAGCCCAGACCCTGCACGTCACGGCGCTGCTTGATGTCCTGGAGCTGATTCGGATCGTCAAACGCGCTGAGCAACGAGTTCTGCGGCCCGATCGCCGCGACGTTGAACGGCGGCGACATGAGCGTCCCGTTCACCATGATCGTCGAGCCGACGCAGTACACGCTCGAGGAGTTCACGACCCGTTCCTCGTTGACGGCGATCGCCTGCGCGCCGCCCTTCCACGCGGTGTTGACGATGTCGGTGAGATCGGTCGCATGACAGATCGACTTGTCGACGTCCCGCGACGACACGCTCACGTTGCGCGCGTCGTCGAGCTGCACGACGACGCCGTCACCGCTCTGCGGGGTGAGCCCGGCCGTCGCCTTCAGCTCGTCGAGGCGGGTCTGGAGCTCCTTCGCGGCGCCGCTCTGCGAGGAGGCGTTGCGCTGGATCTCGTCCAGACGGGCCCGGAGCTCGGCCAGCTGAACCTTGAGGTCGTTCTGCTCCGTCTGCAGGGCGTTCGCGGCATCGATGAGTGGTGCGTTGTAGCGGACGGAGAGCTCGCTGCGCTCGGCCTGCGTGCGCCACTGGAGCGTGACGAGCAATCCGAAGAGGACGGCCGGCACGAGGAGCACGAGCGAGTGCTCCACACGCCGTTTTCGCGGGGCGGGAGTCTCCGTCACCGTCAAAGTGTCCCATGCCGACGGCGGCTTCTCGCATCGGAATGCGCTGGGGGCTGGGGAGAATCGAACTCCCGACGCCGGCCTTAGGACGGCCGCGCTCTATCCACTGAGCTACAGCCCCGCGTCGGCGTGAGCGTAGCGACGGCCAAGCGGGGAATCCAGGGATGGCTTGTCGGGGCGGAGAGACTTGAACTCTCGACCTCAGCGTCCCGAACGCTGCGCGCTACCAAGCTGCGCTACGCCCCGAAGATGTCTGGGAAGCGTGACGAAGTGTAACCGGTAACCTTTTGACGGATGGCCGAGCTCGCGCAAAGACGGTCGGTGGGGCTGAGCAACCCGGGAGCGTGGATCGGCCACGTGCTCGACGGGGAGAAGCTCTTCGGCTATGTCCTCGTGGCTCCCGCGATCATTTACATCATCCTGCTGGTCGGCTACCCGTTCGCGATCGCGCTCTGGTTCACCGTCAGCAACGCGACCACGGCGCATCCCATCGCCGAGTTCACCGGTCTGACCAACCTGCTGGCCGTGTGGGACGACGACATCTTCCGTCGCGCGCTTGCGAACACATTCATCTTCACGCTGACGTCGCAGGCGCTGCAGATGATCCTCGGGACCGCGCTCGCGTTCCTCCTGCTGAAGCAATTTCGCGGGCGCCGGCTCGTCCGCGGCCTGTTGATGATCCCCTTCACGATCCCGATCGCGATCGGTGCGATGGCCTGGACCTGGATGCTCAACCCGACATACAGCGTCATCAACTGGATCGGCGTGCACGCGGGGCTCTTCACCCAGGGCCCGAACTGGCTGGGCGAGGAATACCCCGCGATGATCTCGATCATCCTCGTCAACGTCTGGCGGAACCTGCCGTTCAGCGCCGTCGTGCTCACAGCGGGGATCAGCGCGGTGCCGCAGGAAATACTCGAGGCGGCGAACCTCGACGGCGCGAACTGGTGGGTGCGCTGGCGCAAGGTCATCGTCCCGATCATCGCCCCGATCCTCTACATCGCCTTGCTCTTTTCGCTGGTGTTCACGTTCACAGACATGACCGTCGTGTGGCTCATGACGAGGGGCAACCCCGTTGGTGCGACGCACGTCATCGCTTCCTACGCATTCCAGACCGGCGTCGTGGCCGGGTCTCTCGGCCGAGGAGCGACGATGTCGCTCTTCCTCTTCCCGGTCCTGCTCATTGGCGCGCTGCTCCTGCTGCGGAACCTCAAGGCGAGGACGATCGACTAGTGGCAGCGGTCGCTCAGCACCGGGTCACCCACTCCACGGCCTTCCGCGTACGGAAGCTGCGCAACCAGGTCCTCTTCTGGTTCGTCATCGCCCTTTTCGTCATCTTCGCCTGCTTCCCCGTCTACTGGATGTTCGTCACGACCTTCAAGGAGGTGAACGACCTCTACAACCTCCAGAACAACCCGCTCCTCTTCCATCTCCCGCCGACGCTGGAGCAGGTGCAGTACCTATTCGAGAAGACGAACTTCGCGACGTGGGTCGAGAACACCGCCGAGGTCGGCGGCGCCGTCGTGCTCGTTACGGTCCTCATCTGCGTGCCCGCCGCCTACGCGCTGGCGCGCGTCCGGTTCCCCGGGTCAGGCAGCCTGGGGATCGGGATCTTCCTCACCTACCTCGTGCCACCGACACTTCTGTTCCTCCCGCTCTCGCAGCTCGTCGCAGGCTTCGGCCTCAACAACAGCAAGTGGTCCCTTGCGCTCGTCTATCCCACCTTCACGATCCCCTTTTGCACCTGGCTGCTCATGGGCTTCTTCAAGAACGTTCCGCGCGAGATCACGGAGGCCGCACGCGTGGACGGATGCAGCCGGCTCGGCGCGATGTTCCGCGTCGTCCTGCCCCTCTCGGTGCCTGGGATCCTGACAATCTGCATCTTCGCGTTCACGCTCGCGATGCAGGAGTACGTGTACGCCCTCACGTTCGTGTCGTCGTCCGACGAGAAGATGATCACCCTCGGCGTGGTTACCGATCTCATCCGCGGTGACGTGTTCTTCTGGGGCTCGCTCATGGCGGGAGCGCTCATCGTCTCGATCCCCGTTGCGATCGTCTACAACCTCTTCATGGATACGTTCGTACGCGGAATCACGGGCGGCGCTCTGAAGTAGCGCCGAGCCATCCCATACGCGCCAGGACCTCACGCGCCAGTTCGGTCTGATGGCGCCCCTCCGTCTCGACGAGGACGTCCTCCACCGGAGATTCGTCCATGGATGCCGCGAGTTCCTCGGCGCGATCGAGATGCCACTGCATACCCACTCCAGTTCCGCGTTGTCGAACCCGCTCGCGGAGGGTTGCGGGCGAAGCGCGGAGGCGTACGACGACGATGTCGGCGCCGGGCACGGCCGCACGGCACCCATCGAGGTCCTTTCGGTCTTCAATGACCCGCGCGATCAGCAGACGATCGGCTCCAAGCGCCGAGTAGTTTCGCCAGAGCGCGGCGAGGTTCGCGAGTCCGAGCTGCGTCCCCCACACGTCGTCGCCCGGGGATCGTGGGTGGCACGCCGTCAGCTGATCGAAGTCGACGGTCGCGTGGGCTATGTCCGCGCGGCGGAGCAGGGCGCTCATCTCATCGACGAGAGTCGTCTTGCCGACGCCCACGGGGCCGGTCACGAGGATCGTCGGCACGCGCACGCGCATACCGTAGCCCGGAAAAGAAGAGGGCCGGGCGGAAGCCCGGCCTTCTTTGTCCCCACCCGCGTCATGCGGGTCCGTTAGCGCCGTGAATCAGACGGGGAATTTCGTCAGTGAGTCCCCCAGGCGCTTCTTCGCGTCGGCGATCGTGTCGTCGATGCTCTTCTTGCCGGTGATGAAGTTCGCGAACATGTCGGTCACGTGGTGGTTGTTGAGCGCGTCGTACGCGGCCTGCGACGACGGCCCGGGATAGCCGACCGGCTGCACGTAGTTGGCGATGTCCTGCAGGTGCGTGAGCTTCGTGTCCGAACCAAGTACCGGCATCGGCTTCTTCTGGTGGGCCTTGAGGAAGGGATTGTTGTAACCCTTGCTCGCGGTGAACTGGGCCTCCCAGTCGTCGCTGTAGTCGATGAGGAACCAGCGCGCAGCGTCGATGTTCTTCGAGAAGTTCCAGATCCCGTAGACGGTGAACTGGATCGATGCGATCTGGTCCTTCGAGCCCTTGAGCGGATTGTCCACGTTGATCTTGGCCGCGAGGTCCTTGTTCTGCGCCTCGATCGTGCGGTACGCGCTGATCGGGTTGTAGATCCAGGAGCCCTTGCCTGACTGCAGATACGTGTTGTTGTCGACGTCGGCCCATGACAGGACCGAGTTCTCCATGTTGGCGTAGAGGTTCTTCGCGAAGTTGAGCACGGTACGCGTTTCGGGGCTGTCGATCGCGACGGTCTTGCCATCCTTGCTGAACTCGTACGCGCCGTTCGACCACATCAGAGACCGCCACGTGTGCTCCGAGTCCGAGGTCTGCGAGACCGCGCAGCCGACGGGGTTCCCCGCGGCCTTCAGCTTCGGAGAGAACTGGAGCAGCTCGTCCCAAGTCTCGAGGTGATCCTTCGTGAAGCCCACCGCGGCGCTCTTCCACACGTCGGTGCGCCACGAGGAAAGGAACGGCACGAGGAAATCGGGGTAGCCGTACCACTTGTTGCCGACCTTACCGATCGCCTCGCCCGCCGAGATCCAGCCGCCGTACTTGTTCGCGGCGCGGTCCGTGATATCGGTGATGTCGACGAGTGAGTCCTTGAACAGCGCGGGGAGTCCGTTTGCGAAATGCGCGATGAGGTCGTGACCTGACTTCGAACCGGCCTCCGCCGCGAAGCGTGCCGGCAGGTCGGCCTGCGGGATGCGGTCGATCTTGACGGTGACACCGTTCGTGTCACCCCACTTCTTCGCCCATCCGTCGAGGTACGTGTCGAAGTCCGGGACGAAGTGGCTCCACTGAAGAATGTTCAAGTTCCCTGAGAGCTTTGGCCGCGCGCCGATCGTGGCCGTGGCCGCGCCCGCCGAGGGCGACGCGCTCGTGCCCCCGCCGGGTCCACCGGCCTGCTGTCCGATGCACGAGGCGAGGACGGGAGCCGCTGCCGCTGCCGCCGCGCCCTTGAGAAGCGTGCGCCGTTTGATGCCGTCGGTCGTCCGATCCTTGGTCACATCCACCTCCCGTACGTGTTCTCGGGAATCTATACCTGCTGCGGGCGCGAAGCGGAACAACGTTTCCGCGATTCGCAAGCCAGCCGCGACCGGGAGGTTACGGCTTCTGGATGGCGATCGAGTCGGCGGCGGAGGCAAGCATGAGGCTCGTGGCAGGCCGGCCGGTCCGCGCGTCGAGGACGGCGACGCTCCTGCCGTCCGCGGCGAGGGCGTAGAGCGTCGCGTTGTCGGGCGAAACGGCCAGTCCGCGGTAGGCGGCGCTCTGCGCGAAGGTCGCGCGCAGGGAGAGGTCGGTCGTGTCGATGAGGAAGATCCCCTTCTCCCCCAGGGCGTAGAGCCGATATCCGTCCGGCGAGACCGCGGCCCCGCTCTGCGGCGCGAAGGCGGCAGGGCCGGGCGCGGGCGCAGGGACCTTGAATGTCGCGGACTGCATCACCTTGATCTCATACGGGTCGACGAGCGCGACCTGGCCAAGCGCGCCGTTCACGGCGTAGAGCCGAGCCACGCTTTGCCGCTGGCCGAGCGCGAGGGACCAGAACGGCTGTTTGGCCATCTCGACGGCGCCCGCCTTCCCGAAGGTTGGCAGGTCGAGAATGCATTCCGCGTAGCGGGCGTGCGTGTTGAGCGCGTGGATGTACGGGCCCTGCGTGGGGTGCTTGTAGACGCTGAAGTACCACTCCCCGCTCGGCCCGGCGGCGGCCGTCGTGTAGCTGCCGTTCATGACCCCGTTTTCGTCGGCGGTCGTCGCGATCTGTTTGATGTCGACGACCGACCCCGGCACAAGGGC
>WNGI01005581.1_pt1 | contig 11797 bp, 11 predicted proteins | sample 5400621 | NCBI WGS metagenome assembly WNGI01 (sample SAMN13153374, study PRJNA577476) | soil metagenome | isolation source: 20 cm soil or saprolite under Garry oak tree replicate 1 | place: USA:California | collected 2016-06-15
GAGGCGGCGGGCGTGTTCACGAACACGCCGAACGCTTGGCCGCTGATCGATTGAGCGACGCCCGTCGCCGCCGCTCCGGCGGCCAGCGCGACGACCAGGCCGAGGGTGCTCTTGATGCTCATCGCTTGGACCCTGCCTTTCAGTGAGCTTGGATGTTCCCGCCGGTCAGCGGCGTGTCCCCGGTGTCACCGTGCCCGAACGAGTTGTCATCCGTGATCGCAAACCGGAACGTATCGGGTCCCGTGCCGGGGCTGGAACCGGGCTCGCCGTTGTCGCACGCACGTACACCGAACGAGTGCTCGTGCCAATCGCCGTTCGCGTGCTTCGCGCGCACCGTGCCGAAGAACGTGACACAGGTGCCCTCTTCGGAGGCACTGCTGAACGACACGCTGTGAAACTTCGTCTGAGACGGATGATGCACCACTTCAAGCTGTCCCTTCAGCACGTTGCAGTGCGGCAGGCCGCGACGAGCAGGGCGACCGCAACGAGGCCCGGCAGGATGGCGCAGATGGTGGGTCTCGGCTTCATATGAGTTCCGGCCTCCTCCGCCTAGATTCGTGACACGTTGGTTGCGTGCCCCCAAAGCAAACGCGGTGCCATTCTATGTGCATCCAGCAGCGTGTTGGCGCGTCGGGAGATAGGTCGGGCGTTGCAGTACCGCGCCGCTGCGGGTTGGTCACGGTTGTTGTCGCGCACTCGCGTGACGCGTGTGCGCGGCGTGTGGAGTTTGCTTCACGTGATGCAAAGCGTGCAACGTAGAAACGTGTCGCGAGCCGGCCTCACCATCACCTTCTACGGCGGCGCCCCCGGCGAGATCGGGGGAACCGAATCTCGCTCGAATGGGCCGCGGGACGCTGACTGCTCGACTTCGGGATACGCTTCGGCCTACCGGCAGGTTCTTCGAGGAGTCGTGCAGGTGAAGGAAGGGGAGACGTGGCGCGCTGGGTCGTAGTCGTGGTGTGTGGCCTGCTCTTCGCCCCGGCGGCTGCGAGGGGACAGGCGTGCGCCGAGCCGCACTATCGCTGGAGCGAGAAGGTCGACACCACGCTGCAAACGCGCCGGGCCGCGCCCGTGGACATCGCTGCGATCCTGACGGCCTGGTTGCCCTTGAGCCTCACGAGCAGAGACATGTGCGCCCCGCGCGGGGGCCGAGAGGACAGCATGTTCGTGCTGGTCGGCTGGGTGCGGCGCCTGAGGCTGCAGGAGTCCGACGGCGACTGGCACGTCGAGCTGACAGAGGGCCGTGCCACGCGGGTCGACTCCTGCATCATCGTGGAGATTCCGGCGGAGCGCTACGGTGTCATCTACAGCAAGGCCCGCGCGGCGCTCGCGAGCCTGGTGGACACCACGCGGCTCGGGCCCCGCGGCGATCTTGGTTCGCCGGTGCGAGTCCGCTTCACCGGTGCCGCCTTCTTCGACGGGTTCCATCAGCAGCAGCCGACAGCGGGCCGGCCGCAGGCGAGCCAACACGGCCGCTGCAACTCCTCGTTGCGCGCGCTGTGGGAGTTACATCCGGTCTACAACGTCAGCGTCGCGACACCGGGCTAGCCCTTTTTTGTTGGAGCGGTTACTGTCTCCTCGGCGAATGTCTCCAACAACGCGCTACATCATTCAGGTGGACCGGCCCGGCGAACGGGTCGACATGACGACGATCCGCTCCCTGCTCGACGGGATTGGCGTCGCGGTGGACCCCGACTACGGCCCGGTCCCGATCGATCCCAAACTCGGTCGCTACGTGGTCCGCGGCGTAGCGTCGCCCGACGCGCGCCAGCGGGCCGAGCAGATTCCGGGCGTGCGCTTCTTCGCCGACGCGATCCAGGAGTCCGCCTCCTGAGGGGCCGCTAGCGGATCGCCTTCGCTCTCGGTCGTGCCTTCGGCTGCCTGTGTCGTGCCTTCGGCTGCAACCGCAGGGCCTTCACCGCCGCCGCCGCATCGATCACGCCGTAGCCCAGGTCGTAGTCCCAGCCGTCGCCCCCCAGGTCCCGCGCGGTTCGCTGCAGCAGGCCCTTCAGCTGCGCCGGCGCCAGGCGATCGGCGGGGCGGGCCTGGCGCAGGGCAGCCGCAACGCCGGCGGCGACGGGACTCGCGGCGGATGTGCCGCCGTCCACCGGGTAGATGCCCGAGCCCTTGAAGTGACTCAACCCCGCCAGGTCGGGTTTGCGAGAGTAGAGCGCGCCGGGCCCTTGCGACGAATAGCCGAGGCGCCGGTCCGTGACGGTGACCGCGGCCACGGTCACGACGTCAGGATGGGAGTTCGCGCCGTGGATCGAGGCTCCCGGGCCGGTATCGCCCGTGCCGCACCGCCCGTCGGGGCAGTCGGCGCCGCAATTCCCCGCCGCGAAGAACACGTCCGCGCCGGCCGCGACGAGCGCGCCGGTGATCTGATTGAACGGATGGTCGGGATTGGCGGAGTAGTTCTGCGCCGAGCCGATCGGTGCGTCGCCGGCACGGTCGAACAACCCCCAGCTGTTGGTGACCACCCATCGCCCCGGAGTGGCGTTCACCCGCTCCACGAGATCGGCGAACGCGGCGATGGCGTCCGAGAGGAACGCGGCCCAGGTCCCCGCGCGGGACGTGAGGAGCGCGTAGTCGAGGAGCTGCGCGTCGGGCGCCGCGATGCGGACGTCGTATGCCACCATGGTGCCGTGGTTCGGCGGGCTCGAGCCGGGCGCGTAGCCCGGTCTCGGCGCCCAACCGCCGGCCACGGGAATATGTGAGCCGTCGATTCCCGTGTCGACGACAGCGACGTGGACGCCGCGGCCGGTGAGCCCGGCCCGCCGCAACGCCGCGACGCCGAGCCGCCGGGCCACATCTGCGGTGGCGCCGACGGGCGGGTCGGCACAGTATGCGCTGGGGAACGGGGACACGACGGGGTCGGTGAACACCCCGACGATGTCGGCCTGGCGGTCGCGCCGCAGCCGCTCGATCGAGTCCTCGCCGTCAGCGTCCACGCGCACGGCGTAGGTGTCCGCCAGTCCGGCGGCGCCGTAGTTGAAGCCGCTCGCGGAAGGTGGGTCGTCCCCGCCGCCGATGCGGCGCCGCACGTGGACTGGGTGGTAAGTCTGGTCGAACCTCACGCCGGCGACCTTGACCATGCCATCGAGCAACGATCCGGCAGGGCCGAACGTGCGTTGACGCCATCCCTCTTGCAGGAGCTCGTGGCTGCGGATCAACACGATGCAACGTGGCATAGACGCCTCTCATCCCTCTTGCGGATTGACCAGGGCTGCGACCAGCGTGTACAGGATGAGCAGAAGCGACCCGTACACCTCGCGGCCCGGGACGTGTTGGAACGGCCCGCCCAGCGCGAACACCCACACGGCGAACGCCCCCGTCGAGATGAGCGCCTGCGTGACGGGCGGCCGGCGCCCCGGCACCGAGGCTTGCTTCCACGTCCACCAGGCGGTGAGAAGCAGGCCGATTCCGAACGCGACCCACAGCACCGTTTGCCGGGGGATTTCCTGTGCACTCGAGACGAGGCCGGTGACCGCCACCCAGGCGGCCACGATGTCCGCCGGGATGTACTTGAGCACCTTGTCGAAATAGCTGTCGATCTCGACCGGCTGTGCGGCGGCGCCAAGCGCCCTAGGCGGGAGCGCACGAACTCGACGGCTCATGTGACCTCCTCGAGTCGAAGTCCGGGCGCATCTTCTTATACCCCACACCCCTGGTGCCGTCCCCATGCCGTCCCTCCGAAGTCCCGAGGGGCGGGTATAACGACGCTGATGCCACGCGTCGCCAGCGTCATCGCCCTCGTCACGCTCGTCAGCAACGCCTGCGGCGGACATGAGCCGCGCGAGACCCCCCGGCAGTCCGCCGCGGCGGCGCGCGTTTCCACCCCGCAAGACACGAGCTTCGCGGGCACGACGGCCCCGGTGCAGCGGGCTTCCCAGCCCGGCACACCCCCCCGCGTGCTGCGCGGCGTAACGGCTGCCTCGGGCCCAGGCTACGACCGAGTCGTGTTTGAGTTCGCCGAGGACAGCGTCCCCGGCTACCACGTCGAGTACACCACCAAGCCGGTGCGGCGCTGCGGATCCGGTGATCCGGTGACCGTGGCGGGTGCGGGCAAGCTCGTGGTGCGCTTCGAGCCCGCCCAGGCGCACGACGAGCGCGGCAATTCCACGATCGCGGAGCGGGAGCGCACGCTGGGCCTGCCGGCGGCCAAGGATATGAAGCTCATATGCGACTTCGAGGGACAGGTCGAGTGGGTGCTGGGCGTCGTGGCGGCAGGACCGTACCGCGTGCTCGACTCGCCGGGCGGGGGGCGCGGGGGGGGGAGGGTGGTCGTGGATATCCGGCACCACCCATGACGGCGCGGCTCACAGCGGTCGTCATCGCTCTCGTCGCCGCGTGCCGCGAAGCACCGGTCGAGCCCTGTCCCTCGCTGCGCGTGGCGGGCATCGCGGCCGAGCGGGCAGCGCCGGTCGCGCGGGCCACTCCGTTCGACTCGGCGTTTGCGGCGGCTGGAGCCGAGTTTCACGTGCCGCCGGCCCTGCTCAAGGCGATCGGCTGGGTGGAGACGCGGTGGGAAATGGTCCAGGGGGCGGAGGAGTTCGCGGGACGAGCGCCCGCATTCGGCGTGATGGCGTTGCGCGGGACCTCGCTCGAGCGAGGAGCCGCGCGCGCGGCGGTGACGCCGGAAGCGGCGCGGCGTGATCCCTTGGCCAACATCCGGGCCGCGGCGGCGCTGCTCGACGCATTCGCTGATGAAGCGGCGATCGATCGGTCGCGGACCGGGCAATGGTCCGACGTGATCGCGCGCTACTCGGAGATCGAGCGCCCCGACGGCCGCGCGGCGTATACGCGCGAGGTCGATCGCGCGCTCGGCGGCGCGTCGCCGCCGCTCGGTCAGGCGCCCGCAGCGGCGCCGATCGCGTGCCAGCCGCCTCCCGGCTCGGGCGGCGCACCGGACTATGGGCCTGCGGTGTGGCGCCCGTCGCCCAACTTCAACGCGCGGCCGAGCGACTCGACCGGACGCGTGCATCTCTTGATCATTCACACCTGCGAGAGCAACTACGCGAGCTGCTGGAGCTGGCTCGTGAACCCAGCCTCACAAGCGAGCGTCCACTACGTGGTGAGTGAGGACGGCGACGAGATCTCGCAGCTGGTGCACGAGGGCGACCGGGCGTGGCACATCGCCGCGACGTACGACTGTACACTCAATCGTCGGCACGACTGCTGGCTCAACGGAGTCCAGAGCAACGATTTCACTGCGGGGATCGAGCACGCGGGGTTCGCCTCACAAGGCTCCTTCCCCGCCTCCCAGATCGAGGCGTCGGCCGCGCTCGCCTGCGACGTGACGCGCGACCGCGGCATCCCGCGCGACTGGCAGCACATCGTGGGTCACGGCCAGCTCCAACCCGCCAACCGGACGGACCCGGGGCCGAACTGGCCGTGGACCACATACCTCCATCGTGTGCAGGCGCTGTGCGGAGAGACGGTGGTGGACGACTCGGCCCCGTTCAACGATCCTGCCCTCGCGGCGGCGGTGGTCCCGGACGCGTGGTCCGCGTCGGACTCGACACCGGGTTACTATGGCGGGGGGTACCGCTGGGCGTCGACGCAATCCGACGCGACGGACGGCGCCGCCTTCTCCTTCCGGCTCGCCGCGCCGGCGTCGCGCGCCGTCGACGCGCGCTGGACGAGCGGGACGAACCGCTCCCCGCAAGCCGCCTACGCCGTGATCAGCTCGGCCGGGGACACGCTCGCCCTGGTACGAGTCGACCAGAGGACGGGCGGGGGCGGCTGGCGAGCCCTCGGGACCTGGGCGTTTCCGGCCGGCTGGAACCGCGTCGTGCTGCTGCGCGGCGGCGCGGCCGGATCCGTGGTTGTCGCCGACGCGCTGCGGGTGCGGCAGTAGGCGTCGAGCGGCGGCTTGACCATCGCGCCGGCGCGGCCTAGCGTCCGGCCCCATGCTCGGCGCCCAACTCCCGCTCGCGAGCGCCCTGCCGTTCGTGGCGCTGCTCGCCGCGATCGCGCTGCTGCCGCTCGTCGCCCCGCGCTGGTGGCACCCGAACCGCAACAAGGCCGCCATTGCGGTCGTGGTTTCGCTCCCGGTTCTCTGGCAGCTGGGGATCGCACTCGGGGAGCCGGGCCGGGCGGTGTTGGGAGAAAAGCTCCACGAGTATGTCGGGTTCATCGTCGTGATCGGCGCCCTGTTCGTGATCACCGGCGGTATTCACGTGCAGGGGTCGCTGTCGGGCACGCCGCTCGTGAACACGGGGATGCTCGGGCTGGGCGCCGTGCTCGCGAACCTCCTGGGGACGACGGGCGCCTCGGTCCTCTTGATCCGGCCGCTGCTGCGCGCCAACCAGAGCCGGCGGCGCACCGTGCACATCGTGGTGTTCTTCATCTTCCTCGTGGCGAACTGCGGCGGGTTGCTCACACCCATCGGCGACCCGCCCCTGCTGCTCGGCTTCCTGAAGGGGGTGCCGTTCGCGTGGACGCTGCGGCTGTGGCCGCAGTGGCTCACGCTGACCGGCGCGCTGCTCGTCGTCTTCAACGTGTGGGATCAGTGGGCCCTGGACCGTGAGGAGCGGGAGCGCCCCGGGTCGCAGCTCGAGCGTGCCATGGTGCACGAGCCGCTACGGGTGAACGGCGCGATCTCCGTAGCAGCGCTCGGCGGCGTGATGCTCACGATCATCGCCGCGGGCCGGGCCGCGGCGAACGGCCAGCCCTGGGTTGCTGGCAAGCAGGAGGCGATCATCGCGCTGCTCACGCTCCTCGCGTACGGCGCGACGTCGAGCGAGCACCGCGAGCGCAATGCGTTCACCTTCGGGCCGATCATCGAGGTAGCGGTCCTGTTCGCGGCCATCTTCGTGACGATGGCGCCCCTGCTCGAGATCCTGAACGGCTGGAGCCAGGGAGCGCGCACCGTGCTGGGCATGCGGTTCGGGGTGACCCACCCCTGGGAGTTCTTCTGGACGACGGGGGCGCTGTCGAGCGTGCTCGACAACGCCCCCACCTACCTCGCCTTCGCCGCCAGCGCGGCCGGCCTGCAGGGCGTTCCGCCGCATGGGCCGTTCATCGGCGCGCTCACGCTCCACCCCGAGCCCGCACGCCTCCTCGCCGCGATTTCCACAGGGGCGGTGTGTATGGGCGCGAACACCTACATCGGGAACGCGCCCAATTTCATGGTCAAGGCCATCGCCGAGGAGAACGGCATCAAGATGCCCTCGTTCTTCGGCTACATGGCGTACAGCTGCGGGATTCTGCTGCCGCTGTTCGTGGCGATCACAGTGATCTTTTTCTAGGCCCGAGCGGCGAGCGCTTCAATGCGGGCACGCCGCGCGATGGCCTTCGCACACGCTCTTGCCGCAGATGGGGCACGCCCCAACCTCGTCCGTCGCGAACAGCACCCCCGGCTCATACGCGCAAGCCCCGCGGTGCCGCGCACACACCAGCCGCTGCGACGTGTCGGTGCGGCGCAGGTGCGGCGAGCAGTGCACCTGCCCATCCACGACGCAGACGGCCTGATGCGCCGTGCAGACGGACTTGCCGCAGCTCGCGCATTGCGCGACCTCGTCCACGCCTACCGGCTCGTTCGTGCCCCCCTCACAGTGCCGCAGGCACGTCGCGCACAAGTGACGGCTGCCCTTCGGCGCCTCCGCGTGGCTCCGCTCCGCGTGCCGGTTGCACACGACCCGCCCGCAGCTGGCGCATGGCGCGAGGCAGGCGGAACACGCCGCATGCCCTTCTCCCTCGCTGCAGACGCCCTCGTGTGCCGTGCAATGCTCGAGCCGGCACGAGGGGCACACGCGCACGTGCTCGTCACACGCCGGCTGCGCATCCACCCTGCATTGGGCGATGCCGTGGTCCGCGCAGAAGTCATCGCCGCACACCGAGCAGCGGTGGGCGCACGCCTCGCAGGCGCAGTGGTCGTGCCGGCAGATCACCAGGAGCGCCGGCGGGCGGCCGCAGTGCGGGCACGCCATGATCCAGGGGGCCGCACCGGCCGAGCCCAGGGCCCGCTGGGCGCTGAACGTGGCGCGACGCTCGCGGGGCGGGGCCGACTCGAGCTGCCACTCGGCGCGCTGCAGCAGGACGGCGGCCTCGATGAGCTGCAAGGGGTGCACGACGGCCTTCACCTGACTGCGCCTGATCTCCTCGGTCCGCCGCCGCTCGGCGAGCGCGGTGACGGTGGCAACGGCCTCCGGGTCGGACTGCTCTTTGAGAACCGACTCGAAGTAGCGGTCCAACCTTCCGAGCTCGGCAGCGAGCTCCCGCTCCGCCACGGCGCGGCGCGCGGCGACGCGCTCGGCCGACTTGTCCCGGAGGTGGGCCAGCAGCAGCCCGAGCAACTCCGCGGGCTCCCGCGCGGCAATGCCCGCCGCGTCGGCGGCCACGGACGGATCCGCGGGGGCGCCCCGGCCCGCCTCGAGGTCCCGGAACGCGGCCGCGAGATCGTCGCTCACCTTGACGCCGGCCGACAAGTCGTACACGTCGCTCTCGACCACGGCTTCCTCGACCCCGGCCCCCGCGCGCAGCACGACGCGCGCGCTGAGCCGCCCCACCGGATGCACGGCCGACCGCGCCGCGCCCGGCCGGGCCGTGCCGTCGCGCACGGGAATGGTCAGCTCCACGTCGCGGGGATCGCCCGGGGTGGACAGCGCCGGCGCGATCAGTCCCAGGGACCGGCGCGCTCCGCGCGCGCGGATCGCCTCGATCAGCTGCGCGAGAAACGGGCTGCCCAACACCGCGATCTCGGCGTCGGGGTCGCGCTCGAGCGCGTCGAGCGAGAACGCAACGCGCAGCGATGCGCGGTCCCGGAAAAACGGGCGCTCTCCCGGCGGCACGCTCAACTCCGCATGATCGGGGCCGAGCGCGGCCCGCTTCACGCCGGCGAGCCGGCAGTAGCGCTCGAGCAGCGGCCTGAGCCCCGAGTCGGCGAGCGGCTCGGCGTCGCCCCCCGGCGAGTCGCGGCTGAGGCCGCGGCTCGGCGCTACCGCTGAAGCGGCGACGCCAGTCCCGTTTACGGGCAGACGCCGAGCCGCGAGTTTACTCGCGCGCTTCGGGCGGGGTTTGCGACGCCGTTTCACGCGGCCTCCACCGCGATGTCCACGAGCGCGAGCGGCAGGCGTTCCACCTGCGCCACGAGCGTGATGGCGCGTCCGGCGCTGGTCAACCCGGTGAGCTTGACCAGCTCACCGTATTCCGCGTGACGGCCCGCCGGTGCGAGCGGCGGTGTGACGCCCCCGATCGGCTCGATCGACTCGAGGGCCTCGAGCAGCTCCGTCACGTGGACGCCGAGCCGGCGGCGCTTCGCCTCCCAGCCGGCGGCCTTGACGAGCCGGCTCGTGCCCAGCCCGAGGCGCAGGCGGCCGGGGACCGACAGCGTCTCGAACCGGCGCTCGAGGCGCATGGCGTTGTCGTCCGGCGCGATGAGGGAGTTCAGCTGTTCCTGCTCCTTGCCCACCGCACTGCTCTTTTCGATGTCGGTGCCGATCGTCTCCACCCGGCGCGCGAAGTCGGCCTCGCTCTCGGCGGCGAGCCACTCGGTCGCCAGCCGGCCCTCGAACCGCTGCGCGCCGCCGAATTCTCCCAGGATCAGGTCCAGCTCGCCGACCACCAGCTCGAACAGCTTGATCTTCCGGTCGAGCAGCCGGAGGATATACGACTCGATCGTCCCCGCCGCGGCGAGGTTCACGATGTGTACCTCGCGCTTCTGCCCGATGCGGTGCAGCCGGCCGATGCGCTGCTCCACGATCATCGGGTTCCAAGGCAGATCGTAGTTCACGAGCACGTTGCAGAACTGCAGATTGCGCCCTTCGCTGCCCGCGCGGGTGGCGAGCAGCACGCTGCGCCGGTCCTCGTGAAACGCGCGGATGCGCTTGTCCCGTTCGGGCGTCGCGTGCGCGCCCCAGTAGACGATCGGCTGGCGGCCGAGCTTCTTGACGCGCTCCTCGATCAGCTGAATCGTCGGACGGTGGTCGCTGAAAACCACCACGCGGTCCGGCGTGTCCTTCAGGACCTTGGTCAACACGTCCAGCTTGGCGTGCGTCTTGATGCCCCGGGCCCGCTTGGCGAGCTGGCGCGCGATCGTGCGGTACTCGGGGCTGACATGCTCGCCCTGCGCCAGGTGCTCGAGCGATTCGGCGAGCGCCCGGGAGGAGGAACACAGCCGCTGGCGCAGGTGAATGACCGCGAGCTGCAGCATCCCCTTCTTGGTCTGCTTGCGCCGGGCCCCGTTTTCCGGTGCCTCCTCCTCGGCCGGCTGAATCAAGCCCTCCCGATAGAGCTGGCGCAGGAAGTCGGTGGTGCGGTCGTACAGGTCCGCCTCGGCGCGCGTCAGCTTGACCTCGGGATGGCGCGGCCGCCGCGGAGGCAGGTCCAGGTCGTCCACCACGCTCGAGCGCCGGGTGCGGATCATCACCTCGTGCGTGAGCGCGCGCAGGCCTTCGGGGTCGCTGGGTCGGCGCTGGTCGCCCGAGACGAGGTGACGGGTCTTGAACTCCTGCCACGTGCCGAGTTGGCCGGGCCGGAGCAGGGTGATGAGGTTGTACAGCTCGCGCAAATCGTTCTGCAGCGGCGTGGCCGTGAGCAACAAGATGAAGTCGCGCTCGATCTTCTCGATGAAGCGATACGTCGCGCTGCGCTCGCTCTTCACCTTGTGCGCCTCGTCCACGATCACCAGGTCCCAGCGGTGTCTCAGGATTTCCGCGGCGTGGTGGCGCGACCGCGCCCGGTCGTGCGACACGATCGCCTTGGTGAGGCGGGGCCAGTCATCGGGATCGGTCGGGGTCTCGAAGCGCTCGAAGAACTTCTCCTCGAGCTCCCCCTGCCATTGGCCCACCAGTGAGGCGGGGGTGAGGATCAGCGCGCGGCGGGCCAGCCCGCGGATCGCCAGTTCCTTATAGATGATGCTCGCTTCGATCGTCTTGCCGAGCCCCACTTCGTCGGCGAGGATGGCGCGGCCGCCCATGTCGCGCAGCACCCGCTGGGCCACGTCGATCTGGTGGGGCAGCTCCTTGATGGCGTTGGCGTCGAGCGTGATGAGCCGGTCGAAGCCCGGGACCAGGGCGGCCCGTTCCGCCTCGCGCCGCAGCTCGTACCAGGCGCGGTCGGCCGGCGGTTCCTGGAGCTGATCGACGAACAGCTGCAGGGACCGCTCATCGACGGCCCAGGAATCATCGGGCTGGGGGTTGGGCAGCGTCACGCGGCGGCTCGAGAAGTCGGGGGACGCAATATAGGGAATTGGGGGCTCGGGACGCGCCCCCCGGGGTCGGTCGGGCCGTTGACGCCACCATCAACGCTCGCAACTTCGCCATCGATTGTATCATAGGTGGATGCCGCGCCGCAGCCGTGAGGGGCCTGGCGCCTGTCAGCGATTCACCCACCCGCTGAGGTGACGCACGATGGCAACCGCGCCGAAGATCCTGGTGATCGACGACGACAAGACGTTCACGGCCATGGCGGCCTCGCTGCTGCGCAGCGCGGGGTACAGCCCCGTCGTGGCATTCGACGCGATGCAAGGGTTCATGTTCGCGCAGCGCGAGTCGCCCGCGCTGATCCTGCTCGACTCGCTGATCCTGCTCGACTTGAGCATGCCGGCGGGCGGCGGGATGCAGCTGCTCGACAAGCTGCGGGATTCGCGCAAGACTCAGAACGTCCCCGTCATCGTTGTGACGGGCACCGGCGGCCCGGGGGTCGAGGCGGATACCAAGGCAAAGGGCGTGATCGCCGTGATCACAAAGCCGGTCGACTCGAAGGCATTGATCGAGCAGGTGAAGCAAGCGCTCGAGGCCGGACGCACCTAGGGTGCGCTGGAGTCGGACCCCTCCGTCCTTTGGTCGTGCTT
>WNGI01014086.1_pt1 | contig 11797 bp, 8 predicted proteins | sample 5400621 | NCBI WGS metagenome assembly WNGI01 (sample SAMN13153374, study PRJNA577476) | soil metagenome | isolation source: 20 cm soil or saprolite under Garry oak tree replicate 1 | place: USA:California | collected 2016-06-15
GGCCACGCCGGGCTCGGTGTTATCGCGCACCAGGTTTCAAGCCTCGGGTTGGAATACGGCACGATCGTGCCGATGCACTACATGAATCCCGACGGCTGGGCCAAGGTGGTCTCGGTCGCCTCGCCGCTGTTCACGTCGCCGGAGGAGAGTCGCAGCCTCGGTGAGGCGACGCGGCGCTCGATCGATCGGTCCGACGAACGGGTGGCGATCCTCGCCAGTGGATCGATGTCGCATCGGCTCTGGCCCAACAAGAAGCTCGGTCCGGAGGCATGGACTTCGATCGCGAGCGAATTCAACCGTCAGGTCGATCTGCGCGTGGTGGAGCTATGGCAGCAGCGCCGCTATCGCGAATTCGTCGATATGCTTCCGGACTACGCCACCAAGTGCAATGGCGAGGGCGGAATGGCCGATACCATCATGCTGTTTGCCGCGCTCGGCTGGGACGCCTACCGGGGCGCCGCGGAGCAGCTCTGCGAGTATTTTCCGTCCAGCGGCAGCGGTCAGGTCAATGTGGAGTTTCACGTCGACGGATGACTCACGCGCGGACCTGCTTCTCTACGTTGGCGATCCTGGCGGGCACCCCGAACTCCCTGCGGCAGACCTCGGCCAGCGCGGCGACGCCTTCGCGGATCTGTTGGTGCGAGGGGCTCGCAAAACACAGCCGTAGCCGGCTGCTCGCATAAGTCTTGTCGGTCGACCATTCCGGCCCGGGATTGATGGCGACGCCGGCCGCAAGTGCGGCCTGATAGAGTTTTAGCGTGTCGACATTGTCCGGCAGTTTCACCCACAGGAAGATGCCGCCTTTGGGGTCGGAAAACTCGGCCGATGTGCCGAACTGTTCGTTGAGCGCTTCCATCAGGGTGTCGAGCTTGGCGCGCAAGCCGCGCGTCAGTTTCGGCACATGGGTTGCGAAATGCGGCGCGCAGTATTCCGCCAGCACCATCTGCTCCAGCGCGCCGGAGCCGGCGTCGGTTTTCAGCGCCAGCATCCGCGACAGGACAGCCCAGGGTGCGACGATGTAGCCGACCCGCAACGCCGGCGCGATCGATTTTGAGAACGAGCCGATGTGGATCACACCGCCATCGGTGCTCATGGAATAAAGCGCCGGTGGGCGCTTGCCGTCCCAGATCAGGTCGGCATAGCAATCGTCCTCGAAGATCGGCACGCCGTATTGTTGCGAAAGCCTCAGGAGTTCGGCGCGACGGGCCTCGGGCATGATGCTGCCGGTCGGGTTCTGCACCGTCGGGATGGTGTAGATGTATTTCGGCGTGACGCCGCGGCGCTGGAGATCCGCAAGCGCCGTTGCCAGCGCGTCTATCCGCATGCCGTCCTGGTCGAGCGGAATCCCGACCATATGGACGCCCAGACGCGTGAGCCGGTTCAGCGCGCCCTGATAGGTGTCCTGCTCGATGATGACGGTATCGCCGCGCGCCAGCAGCGTCGCATTGACGAGGTCGAGCGCCTGCAGCGAACCGGAGACGATCAGGATATCGTCGGCGACGCAACCGATACCGGCGTCGCGCTTGAGTTTTTTCGTCAGAAATTCGCGCAAGGGGCGATAGCCCTGCGGACCGCTGGCGAGGCCGTAGGTCGCAAGCGTCTTGCCCTCGCGTTTGAGCACGGCATTGACCGCGTCGATCAGGCCATCGACCGGAACGCCGTCGGGGTCGTTGTTGCCGCCGACAAAACTATATTTTGCCAGCCCCGTCCATTTCGCCGCCGGCGCGGGTAATCCTGCCGGCAACAGTGGCGCGAAGTCGAATGGTGCGGATGTCATGGACGTGGTCTCCCTTATTTTTGTTGGGGGCGACCTTAAGCCACGAAATATGGAAGGGGAATGTGCGAGTTCGTCATCTCTGCCGTGAGAAGGGGCGGATCGCCCTTGCGACCCGGGCGAAGGGTTACAACCTAACGGTAGATCGCAGCCGCGTATCGCGACCCTCTCCCCATCGCAGTTAGACGAACCCGGGCTGGGTGGGGAGGGCGCACCCCGCGGCCGGTCAGCGACGTTCAGTCCTGCGTAATGATGCTGGCGCAGGCTCACGAGTCCGGCTAATGCTCCCAGCACAAAGCGAGATCCAATAGATGGCCGATCCGATCCAGGAAGTTCTGCAAGCCTTCTCCCACGGCGAACTCGTCGTCGTCACCGATGACGAGGACCGCGAAGGCGAGGGCGATCTGATCGTCGCGGCGTCGCTGTGCACCGCCGACAAGATGGCGTTCATCATCCGCCACACCTCAGGCATTGTCTGCGCGCCGATCACGACCGAAGACGCGCGCCGGCTGCGGCTCGATCCGATGGTGGCGCACAACGAATCCAGCCACACCACCGCGTTCACGGTGTCGATCGACTACAAGCCCGACGGCGGCACCGGCATTTCGGCGGACGAACGCGCGTCCTGCTGCCGCGCGCTGGCCAATCCGAATGCCGGCGCCCATGATTTCGCCCGGCCCGGCCACGTGTTTCCGCTGATCGCGCGCGACGGCGGGGTGCTGCTGCGCTCGGGCCATACCGAGGCCGCGGTCGATCTCTGCAAGCTGAGCGGCCTGCCGCCGGTCGGCGTCATCTCTGAATTGATGAACGACGACGGTACGGTCATGAAGGGCGAGCAGGTGGCCCGCTTCGCAGCAAGCCACAAGCTCAAGCACGTCACCATCGCCGACATGATCGCCTATCGCCAGGCGCGCGAAAAGCTGATCGAGCGGGTCTCGACCTTCACCACGGACAGCCCGATCGGGCCGCTGCAGGGTTATGCCTATCGCTCACCGTTCGATTCCATCGCCCATGTCGCCTTCGTCTATAACGGCATCGGCGACGGCAAGAACGTGCTGACGCGGTTCCACAAGCCCAATATCGTCAAGGATATCTTCAACGGGCCGAAGCGGATGCAGGCCGTGCTCGAACATTTCAAGAGGAACGGCAGCGGTGTGCTGATTTACCTGCGCGACGGCGCCGCCGGTGTTCCGGTCGCACCGCTGCCGGAGGAGAAATCCGCTGAAGCCGACCGCAACAAGCAATGGCGCGAGGTCGGTGTCGGCGCGCAGATCCTGCGCGATCTCGGCGTCACTTCGATCCGGCATCTGACCTCCTCGGTGCACGACTACAAGGGACTGTCCGGCTTCGGCATCGAGATCATCTCCAACGAGCAGCTTGAAGGCTAGGGGCACCGTTATTCCGGGTTCGCGCTGACGCGCGCCCCCGAATGACGCAGAGAAGGACCAGCCAATCCATTTGCGCTTCCGCTCGTGGCGTCTTAACTTGGTGATAAATCCGCAAGGACCATTACGCGAAAGGAATTTTCATGAGCGTGCGCCCTCAGACCAAGGACAAGCCGTCCCCGGTGAACTTCCAGTGGGACGATCCGTTCATGCTCGACGAGCAGCTCACCGAAGACGAACGCATGATCCGCGACACCGCGCGCGCCTATGCGCAGGACAAGCTGTTGCCGCGTGTCACCAAGGCCTATCTGGAAGAAAAGGTCGATCGCGACATCTTCCACGAGATGGGCGAACTGGGCCTGGTCGGCATCACGCTGCCGGAGGAATATGGCTGCGCCAATGCGAGCTACGTCGCCTATGGCCTGGTGGCGCGCGAGATCGAGCGGGTCGATTCCGGCTATCGCTCGATGAATTCGGTGCAGTCGTCATTGGTGATGCATCCGATCTACGCCTATGGCGACGAGAACCAGCGCAAGAAATACCTGCCCAAGCTCGCCACCGGCGAATGGGTCGGCTGCTTCGGCCTGACCGAGCCGGACGCCGGTTCCGATCCCGGCGGCATGACGACCCGCGCCGAGAAGACCGCCGACGGCTATCGCCTGACCGGTTCCAAGATGTGGATTTCCAACGCCCCGATCGCCGACGTGTTCGTGGTGTGGGCCAAGTCGGCTGAACACAACAACCAGATCCGCGGTTTCATCCTCGAAAAGGGCATGAAGGGCCTGTCGGCGCCGAAGATTGGAGGCAAGCTTTCGTTGCGTGCCTCCGTGACCGGCGAGATCGTGATGGAGGGCGTGGAGGTTCCGGAGAGCGCGTTGTTGCCCAACGTGTCCGGCCTCAAGGGCCCGTTCGGCTGCCTCAACCGCGCCCGTTACGGCATTTCCTGGGGCGTGATGGGGGCCGCGGAGGATTGCATGGCGCGGGCGCGGCAATACACGCTCGACCGCAAGCAGTTCAACCGGCCGTTGGCGGCGACGCAACTGGTGCAGAAGAAGCTGGCGGACATGCAGACCGACATTGCGCTCGGCCTGCAGGCCTCGTTGCGCGTCGGACGCCTGATGGACGAAGGCAAGATGGCGCCGGAGATGATCTCGATCGTCAAGCGCAACAATTGCGGCAAGGCGCTCGATATCGCACGGATGTCGCGCGACATGCATGGCGGCAACGGTATCCAGATCGAATATCACGTGATGCGCCACACCGCGAATTTGGAGACCGTCAATACCTATGAAGGCACCCACGACGTCCACGCACTGATATTGGGCCGCGCCATCACCGGCATTCAGGCGTTTTCGTAAGCGCGCTGGTTGGGTATCCTGAACGTGGCCCCACATTCCGGCGTCATCGTCCGCGAAAGCGGACGACCCAGTACTCCGCGGCGTCTCGTCCTATCTCGAACGTCAGCGATTACTGGATCCACCGCTTTCGCGGACGTATGACGATCTGTGCTGTTTCGCGAGCGCTGGCGGCGCCAAATAGGAATCTTCATGTCCGACAACGACGACATCCCGTTCAACCGCGACTTCCCCCTCAAGCCTGGCGTGGCCGACGAGGTCCGGCCCCGCGTGCGGCGGGTTCTCTGCAACAATCCGAGCCCGTTCACCTTCACCGGCACGGTGAGCTACATCGTCGGGAAGGGCAAGGTCGCGATCATCGATCCCGGCCCCGACGACGAGGCCCACGCCGCGGCGCTGCTTGACGCCGTGCGCGGCGAGACCGTGACGCATATCCTGGTCACGCACACCCATCGCGACCACTCGCCGAACACCGCGCGGATCAAGGCTGCCACCGGCGCCACCGTCTATGCCGAGGGTCCGCATCGCGCCTCGCGGCCGCGCTACGAGAGCGAGAAGATCTCGTCGGAATCCGGCGCCGACCGCGACTTCAAGCCGGACATCGAAGTGCGCGACGGCGAGACCATCGAAGGTGCCGGCTGGGCGCTGCAGGCAGTGGCGACGCCAGGCCATACCGCCAATCATCTGGCATTCGCGTGGCGGCAGCCGAAATATCTGTTCGTGGGCGACCATGTGATGGGCTGGTCGACCTCGATCGTGGCGCCACCGGATGGCTCGATGGTCGACTACATGGCCTCGCTGGAGCGGTTGATCAAGCGCGACGAGGATTTGTATTTCTCGGGCCACGGCCCGGAAATCCCGGAAGGCCCGCGCTACGTGCGCTTCCTGGCCCGGCACCGCCAGGCTCGCGAGGCTTCGATCCTGCATCGCCTCGCCAAGGGCGAAGCGGATATTCCGACCCTGGTGCGCGCGATCTATATCGGCATCGACCCGCGGCTGACCGGCGCCGCCGGCTATTCGGTGCTGGCGCATCTGGAGGATCTGGTCGGACGTGGCGTGGTGGCGACCGATGGCGATCCAGTGATCGGCGGGACGTACCGGATGGCGTCGGCCTGACACGTCATTCCGGGATGCGCCGCCCGAACTCCGGTTTACCGGAGTTCGGCACAAATTGATGTCCAAGTCGGCAACAGCCGACTTGGATGGCGCAGACCGGAATCCATGAGTTGCTGCGCGAGATTCCCCGATGTGCAATTGCACATTTGAGGTTCGCGCTAAATGCGCGCCCCGGAATGACGGTGCCTAACTTCCTACTTCTTCACTGTCTTCGCCTGAACCTTCGGCGGCGCCTGCGGCTTCTTCACCACTGGCTTGGCATTGTCGACGGCGGTGTTGATGTCATCGATCAACTTGGCGATCCGCGCTGCGTTGCTGCCGAGGTCGCTCTCGAAATAGCGGGACGACGAGCGGATATCGACGCGCGAGCCTTCGCCGTCGGGCGTGACGCGGATCGAGACGTCCTCGCGGAATCCCATGATCGGCGTCCGCGCCACCGCCTCGATGCGGCCGGTGCGCCGCGGCAGTTGCGGGCCGCGTTCGTCGATGATGAGCCATTTGCGCTTGTTGACCAGCTGCAGCGTTACCTCATAGGCCCGCTGCACGGGCACCTCGAGCTCCACCGTCTCGATATCGGGATAGGCCAGCCGCTGCTGTTCCGCGGAATAAAGCCCGGCATAGACGGCGGTGTTGGTGCCGTCGCCGGTGCGCAGCCCCGCCAGCGCCTCGAAGCGCGGCGGATCGATCGGATCGGTGGTGATGTCGTGGATCGGCGGCAGCTTGCCGTATTGCAAAGCGAGATAGGCGGGATACGCCAGCACCACCGCGTCGATCAACAGCGCCAGCAGGATGCGGCTCATGCCGCGCGAGCCGTTCTGCCAGATCGCGGCGAAGGCGGCGAAGCTGACCAGAATGGAAAGGCCGGCGCAGCCCAGCGCGCCGAAGAACGTCGCCAGCGCCGGTTTCACTTCGAGGAACCCGAAGCGGACGATGAGGATCGAGACCAGCACCGCGACCACCGAGAATACCGCGAGATTGCGCGCCCACGAGGCCAGGCTGGACACGGGCTCCGACTGATAGGGAGCGGAAAACCTGCGGGCCATGGGTCGGGAATCTGCCGGGTTGGAACCTTGCCGGGCAAATCGCGCCGGGCTGCACATTGTTCGTTTGAGACCACGGACCTGCGGCAAATTCAAGGGTGGACTGCGGGGGTCCGGCGATCCTCGACTCATCATGCCCGGGCAGAAGCGCGTCTTCGCGCTAGATGTCCCGGGCATCCACGTCTTCCTGCCGCACGAGGTCAAGACGTGGATGGCCGGGACGATGCCCGGCCACGACAGCTAACCAATAGCTACGCCGCGGCGTTCGGAAAACGGTACGCCTTGAACTGGTCGCGCAGCGCGGTTTTCAGGATCTTTCCGGTCGCGGTATGCGGAATGGCATCGATGAACACGATATCATCGGGCATCCACCATTTGGCGATCTTGCCGTCCATGAATTTCAGGATGTCCTCGCGGGTCGCGTCCTGGCCCTGCTTGAGCTGTACGATCAGCAGCGGACGCTCGTCCCATTTGGGATGATGCACGCCGATCACGGCGGCTTCCGCGACCGCGGGATGTCCGACCGCGAGATTCTCCAGGTCGATCGACGAAATCCATTCGCCGCCGGATTTGATCACGTCCTTGGAGCGATCAGTGATCCGCATGTAGCCGTTGGCATCGATGGTCGCGACGTCGCCGGTATCGAAATAGCCTTCGTCGTCGAGAATGTCGGCATCGACACGGAAATAGGCCTTCGATACCGCGGGGCCGCTGACCTTGAGCCGGCCGAAGGTCTTGCCGTCCCACGGCAGTTCCTTGCCGGCATCGTCGGTGATCTTCATCTGGAGGGTCTGCAGAATAGCGAGCCGGGCCTCACCGGTGAGCTCGGTGAAGGGAGGCTTCAGCGAGGCCAACGTGCCGATCGGGCTCATCTCGGTCATGCCCCAGGCGTGGCGCACCTGCACGCCCATGTCGAGGAACGACTTGATCATCGAGCGCGGCATCGCCGAGCCGCCGCAGACCACCATGCGCAAATGCGGCAGTTTCAGATGGTTGGCGGCGATGTGATTGAGCAGCATCAGCCACACCGTCGGGACGCCGGCGGTGTGCGTCACCTTCTCGGTATCCAAGAGCTCGAACACCGAGGCGCCGTCGAGCTTGGCGCCGGGCAGCACCAGCTTGGTGCCCATCGAGGGCGCCGAGAAGGCGATGCCCCAGCTATTGGCATGGAACAGGGGAACCACCGGCAGCATTGTATCGGCGGCGTTCGCACCGAGGGAATCGCCGGTGTTGGCCATCAAGGCGTGGAGGACGTTGGAACGATGCGAATACAGCACACCCTTGGGATCGCCCGTGGTGCCGGAGGTATAGCACATCGCCGCCGCGGTATTTTCGTCAAAACTCTTCCAGTTGAAATCGCCGTCGGCTTCCGCGATCCAGTCTTCATAGGCGACCGCGTTCTTCAGCGTGGTTTTCGGCATGTGCGCCTTGTCGGTGAACACGATGTAGCGCTCGACGCTGGTCAACTTGTCGGCGATCTTTTCCAGGATCGGCACGAAGGTGATGTCGGTCATCACCACGCGGTCTTCCGCATGGTTGGCGATCCAGGCGATCTGGTCGGGGAACAGCCGCGGATTGATGGTATGGCAGATCGCGCCGATGCCCATGATGCCGTACCAGGCTTCGAGATGGCGCCAGGTGTTCCAGGCGATGGTGGCGACGCGGTCGCCGAGCTTGATGCCGTCGCGGTCGAGCCGTTGCGAGACCTTCAGGGCACGATCGCGGATCTCGGCATAATTGGTGCGGTGGATGGGGCCTTCGACCGAGCGGGTCACGACTTCTTGCGTACCGTGAACCGCCGCTGCGTGCTCGATAATCCGATGGCAAAGCAAAGGCCAGTCTTGCATTAGTCCACGCATGCGCACGTTCCTCCAGATTGGTAACCGCTTGTCGAAAGTTTCACGGAATTGCCATGAACTTTAGCGCGCCAAAAGCACGCCGCAAATGGCCTTGTGAGAACTTTGGCCGCACCCGAGCGGCAATGGTTACCGTCGCAATCGCGCTGTTGATGCTGGGCGCGCAGTCCGAACCCGTTGCGGCGCGGCGGCATGCGCTAAATCCCTTTGGCGACCTGTTCGGCGATCACAGGCCGAAGCCGCGCCGCGCCACGCCCCCCACACTCAGCACACTCCCCGCGTCGGTGCCGTTGCCGAAGCCGCGTCCTGCGTTGGTGCCGCTGCCGACGCCGCGTCCGGCCGAGGCGTCTGCGGTCGCCTCCGGGAAGCCCGCGGCTGGAAAACCGGCGCCTGCCGAGCCCGACAAACCGGCCGAGCAGGCTGCGTCTCCGCCGCCGCCGTCGGCCTGCCGGGTGGCGCTGTCGGATGCGATCGCCATTGCCCCCAGCATTCCCGACATCAAGGGTCCCGGGGATTGCGGCGGCGAGGACTTGGTACGGCTGGAGGCGGTGGTGCTGCCGGACAAGCGGCGGGTCACGGTGAAGCCTGCGGCGATCATGCGCTGTACCATGGCGTCGGCGATCGCGGACTGGATCCGCACCGACATGGCGCCGCTGGCTTTAAGCCTCGGCAGCGTCGTCAGCGATCTCGACAATTTCGATTCGTTCGAATGCCGCGGCCGCAACGGCATCGCCGGCGCCCAATTATCCGAACACGGCCACGCCAACGCGCTCGACGTCCGCGCGTTAAAACTCGCCAACGGCCAGTCGATCTCGTTCACCGATCGCACGGTGGCGCGCGAGGTGCGCGAAAACATCTTGCATTCGGTGTGCGCGCGGTTTTCCACCGTGCTCGGCCCCGGGGCAGACGGCTATCACGAGGACCACATCCATCTCGACCTGATGCAACGGCACAACAATTACAAGATTTGTCAGTGGAACGTGTGGGACCCGCTGCCGCAGATCGCGCCGTTGCTGCCGGCCGCGCGGCCCGAGGAAGCGCCGCCGCGCCAAGTCGCGGCGAAATCCGACCCGGTCAAGCCCGATCCCGCGGAAAAGGATGCCGCCAAATCCGAAGCTTCCAAGCCGGAGTCCGCCGGGGCCAAGCCTTCAACAGGCAAGCCTTCAACAGGCAAGCCTTCAACAGGCAAGCTCTCTTCCGACAAGCCGTCGACGGACAAGCCGTCAACAGGCAAGGCGTCGGCAGACACGCCGCCAACGAAAAAGCGCCGGCAAGACCGGCGCTTTTGACCTCGTCGTGACGTCCACGTCGTCGACCGTGCGATCGATGGTCGCGAGCGCGACGACTACTGAAGGCTGTTGCCGCCGCCCTGCAAAGCCATCTGCGAGTTGAACGGCGAGTCGCCGTGTTTCGGCTCCAGCACCACGACGATGGTGCCCATCTTCACCCGGTTATACAGGTCGATCACGTCCTCGTTGGTCATGCGGATGCAGCCCGACGAGATCGATGCGCCGATATATTCCGGCTGGTTGGTGCCGTGAATCCGGAACAGCGTGTCCTTGCCGCCGGAGTACAGATACAGCGCGCGCGAGCCCATCGGATTGTCCGGTCCCGGCGCCACAAAGGTCGGCACGCCAAGCCGCGAGATCTCGCTCTTGGTCGGGTGCCAGGGCGGCCACTCGGTCATGCTGCCGATCTTGGCGATGCCGGACCATGCCATCGCTTCCTCGCCGACGGTAATACCGTAGCGAATCGCCTTGCCGCCGTCCTGCACCAGGTAAAGATAGTGATTGTCGGAATCGACCACGATCGAGCCGGGGGCTTCCTTGCGGTGATAGTCGACGATGGCGCGGCGGAACGCTTCCGGAACCGGCGTCTTCACATAAGACACCTTGGATAACAGTTCCTTGTCGCGCGGTTTGAAGACCGTCTGGTTGGTCGCTTCAAAAGTGGTGGCCTGCATGCAGCCTGACAGCATCAGGCCGGCGAAGGCCACGAGACTCAGTTTTACATTGAGCGACGACATTGTTTCACTTCCAATCGAACGCCTTGCGTTCGCGGCGCCAGTATTGGTCCCCAAACGCCACGATTCCGTTAAATCCATTATCGTCGAAACCGGTCATTATTCCAGAGCTTAGATGCCCGTCCCGCGCTGCGGCACGCTGGCTGTGGCTTTTATGCCGCAAGTTATCAAGGTTCCCGGCTGATTTTTGGGCAGGAACGCCCGCGCGGCCGTATCAGGACCACCCAGCCGCCGCCCCGCCGCCATAAATGTGCACCGCCGGTTAGTGCGCCCGTCATGAAGCGCTTGCCAGAATCGAGCTAAGTCCTGTTGGGTAGGCTCGCGCGCCCAATTCCGGAGTTCCCATGTTATCGGTATTTGCCGCTTCCGAAACCTCGCTGAAGAAGGTCGAGACGGCCGATCTTGCCGCGCTGCCGGAGAGTGCGGTCTGGATCGATCTCGTGAAGCCGACCGCGGCCGAGGATCACGCCGTGGAACGCCTGGCCGGGATCGCGGTGCCGACCCGGGAGGACATGCAGGAGATCGAGATCTCCAGCCGGCTCTACATCGAGAACGCCGCCCGCTACATGACCGCCACGCTGATGTGCGCGGCCGACACCGAGAACCCCCGCACAACGGCGGTGACCTTCATCCTCGCCAGCCACCGGCTGGTGACGGTGCGCTATGACACGCCAAAACCGTTCATGCTGGTGGAGCACAAGCTGGCGCGCTCATGTGCGCCCGGTGTCACCGGCGAAATGGTGCTGATGGAACTGCTCGACGCGGTGATCGACCGCACCGCCGATATTCTGGAGCGGGCCGGCGGCGATATGGACACCATCAGCCACGCCATTTTCGAACCCGAGGGAGCGGCGCGCACCGGCCACGCCAAGCGCTATTCCGACATCCTGATCGCGATCGGCCGCAAGGGCGACCTCACCTCGAAAGTCCGCGAAAGCCTGGTTTCGATCGGGCGGGTGGTGACGTTCGTCGCTGCCGGGACCGAAGGCGTCAAATGGTCCAAGGACATGCGCGAGCAGCTCAAGACCATGCAGCGCGACGTGACTTCGCTGACCGACCACGCCTCCTATCTCTCCAACAAAATCACCTTCGTGCTGGATGCGATGCTAGGTGTCGTCAATCTCGAACAGAACAACATCATCAAGCTGTTTTCGGTGATGGCCGTGGTCTTGATGCCGCCGACCCTGATCGCCTCGATCTACGGCATGAACTTCAAGATCATGCCGGAGCTGGAATGGACCCACGGCT
>WNGI01005090.1_pt1 | contig 11796 bp, 15 predicted proteins | sample 5400621 | NCBI WGS metagenome assembly WNGI01 (sample SAMN13153374, study PRJNA577476) | soil metagenome | isolation source: 20 cm soil or saprolite under Garry oak tree replicate 1 | place: USA:California | collected 2016-06-15
CAATATTCCGCGAACTTCTTGGGGTGAGGTTCTGGGAGGACCTTGCGGCAAAGGAGTGATCGGCGGTCCACTCCGTTGGGTAGAGGGGCACGTCTCAGGAAGCAAAGAAAGGGCAGATTCATTTCCGTCAGCGTCAGATGTCTCAGAATCACTGATACCAGTTGATGATACAATGAAACTCGCAGTCGCATTCCCAACAGAGCTTCCAAGCGAGAGATCACCATATTCAGATACGAACGCATCGGCAAAAGCCCAATCATCAGAGTCACTATCTTGATTCCCAGTTGCCTTATTTTGCAGCCAAATTGTACCTCCTTTGGTACCGCTCCCTGAGAGAAAAGGCTCAGCGACACGATGAGACTGTAAAGCCGAAATCATGGACTTGAGGTCCGTGTGGACATCTCCGGGGAGCATGATATGGCCATGCTGCGGCCACTGTTCGGTAGAGGCTCCGAGAAATGCAGTTGGAATGCCTGGATAGGATTCATCTTGACGGCCTTGCTTCAGTGAGAGATGCGGCGGTGTCTTTTTGCCTCTCCTCGCGGCAAGAGTTGCTGGAGAATCCGCTGAAATATCGCTCGAAGACTCTAGGGAAATTTGGAAAACAGCGTCCGAGGTGGATACCATGAGACTGGGAGTGGAAAGAGTCCCACTGGGGTTTGCGCAATTCAATCGGAAAGTAGGGTTGGGGTTCGCCTCGGCAAGAGGGTTCACGTCATCCTCTAAAGTGTCCGTGCTTATGGATGCTAATGATGTGTCGAACGAGACGTTATCCCTGCGTACAACTCGCTCGATGACTAGAGCATTACGATTTAATTTTGCTCGGTTGATTTGTTTGCTGTTCGCAGGAGTGCGCAAAAAACGTTTTTTCCGCAATCCCTCGGCGAACTCTTCCGGAGTATGTAGAGAACCCTCTGCCTTCCAAGTTGAGTCTCCATGAAGAGATATATTCCTAATGGGGAATGTCGAAGTCGGCGCTAACCCGCTCTGGCATGAACAATGATCAGCCTCACGGCATAGACAAATCAGTGTCATAACGTACTAGCCACTTTTTTATATGTAGAGTCTCTGTCATCATATTGCGAAGCCGAGGAGCGGTGGGGCCCGCCAGGAGGACCCTAATGCCGTCATGTGTTTTGTCACCTGTTCTGGGTGAGGAAGCACTAAGGTGGTTCGGCTGATGCAGGGAAAGATATGTGTCAAAGTGGACTTTGTGCGCGAGACTATGACCTGGGAACGGCGGAATGCTATCTAATGAAGAAACAGTGGGAAGCGAGTGAAGAGAAAAAGAGAGCTGGAGAAGAGGCGAATGAGTGTCGTTTTCAGCGAGATAGGCGCTGAGGTCGAAAGAGTCTGAAGAATACATTGGAGTAGTCTGTTCGTGGTTTGTTCCGCTTGAAAGGCGGACTCGGACGCGTCCAGACGCGGCTGACAGGCGTCACAGCCACCCGGCAGCGCTTTCGGATCCGCGCCGTGAATTAATCCCATCAGTGCATCATTCCGCGAATTTCACCTGTCTCTGCGCTGACGGATACTTCCATGACTCTGGTCTGGTCATACCCGCGGCGACCACCGCCGTCATGTATGGTAGCCTATCAAGTGGAGACTTTCTTTTAAACATAGGTCAAAACTCAAAAGCATGTTCTGATACCCAAAAAAAAAAAAGCGTGCTCCAGAGAACTGTGAGGGTCAAGCTTCCCTTGCACGCTGAGCAGTATCGCGGTGTTGCGGAGTGGTGCGGTGGCCCATTGGCACGGTGTGTGTGCCAAATGCATAACCGTTATCCATTATAGTCCACCTTTCCCACGGTTTTTCACTTTGCAACTTTTCTGCTTCCCGACTGCACTGGTACGTCTCTTCTCTGATGGTTTCTGTTGCATATGATGCGTCGAATATTTGCATGTCAGTCTGAACATCCCGATCTATCGGTACTCGCGATGTAACCTACGCTCTCTGATCCACTCTTGCCGACCATGTTACAAACCATTTCATTGACTTGATTTTGAACAGGGAGCTCCATGTCAACACTTAATTCATCTCCTAGAACACCACGTACACCATCCACTCCCAACGGGCTGCAATCCAGAAGCCAATTAGTTCCTACTAATACCGTCTCGACAAGCGATGGCATCACAGTAAGGGCGCGCATCGACCCTACTCTTACCGTCGACGACGTCATACGACAACTTTGTGTCAACTTAAAGATCAAGGACCCTTCCTCACACTTTGCTCTCAGAGATGATTCGGACGACCTCGTTACCAACGAGAATCTTAGGAAGAAGATCAGAGCAAAGGTTCATCTAAGGTGAGGCGAATGTTGGTTTCCAGATCTTTGCTTATCATGCATCATCAGGCTTGTGGATTCGCCCGTTCGCGAAGCCCGAGAAACGGCCGAGAGGCTTAGGAACATCACTGACAGGAACTTGCGGAAGACATTGTTCTCGTTGCAGAGGCACATACGTGTTGGTATGGATCATATTTTCCGAAGAAAGTACTGAAATCTAGCTCAGGAAGAACAATTCGCGAAAGAGTTTCTAAGCAATGGTGGATTGGCAAGCCTGGTTGATGTCATCCATGCAAGCACAGGAAATACTCTCGCGGTGAGAGGTCACGGCAATGCGAACGCGACTATTCTAACGCACATGCCAGTATGCTTTGACATCAATGCAGAATTTAATGGATCTTGATTACGGTTGGTCAGACCTGGACGAAGCGTTCATATTAGCAGTCGTCAAGATCTTGGCATCGTCAAACTCCTTAATCAACGTCTGTCGTCCTGCCACTGCAATACTCAAGAAACTGGTCGAGGCGGACCCCATGTATTTTCTGACCACCAATCTACCCAGCTCTAGCCGAGGTCCACCGGCTGTGCCTGCAGGCTGTGTCTACAGATATGGATTCCAAGTCGTATTTCAACAAATGCAAATGGAACCAGGCCTCCTTGAAACAGTTGTAACCAGGTTTGGAAGTGCAGACACGGCAATGGTTCAACACAGGTACGTATTCGACCTTTTTTAAACTGGCTGGCTTAATAATTTTATTGTCCAGCATGATGTTCATTAACTCGCTGTTATCTCACGCCAGCGATGATTACTGGGACGAATTCATAAGGGAGTTGGAGTCGTTGGATATCCGAAAGGCTGTAGTCGTGCGTCAAACCTTCAGCTCTTGTTTCAGAATCGCGAGCTAATTATATTATGAAGCAACTCATGTCTTTGCATACAATTGATGACTTGACATCATGCATCCTTGATTTCCAAGCCAACTTTGTTCGAATTGCTTATCGTAAGAAGGCAACTGTCGTGGATCCTGACGAGGTTCCCGAACATGGGACTGCACTCGAGTCCATATGGGTCGATAGCAAATTAGAAGAGGAAGTAGATAGCGATGGTCAAGTTCTCAAATGGCGCAGACTTGGCTTCGAGTCCGAGGATATAGATCATGAATTTGAGGATGTGGGACTACTAGGCTTGGAATGTTTGGTGCGTGGGGACCTTTTGTGAAGAAAGACTCCAAATTCAGAATAGTCTTCCGACAGCAAAGACTTGTTCATACTGAACAAGACTTCTCCAGGGTCAGGAGCTCTGCTGCAGATGGGAATATACCACTGACGTTGATTTAGCTTGTTCTCGAGCAACTGAGCCGGCCTCAAGAGCGACGATGTCCCCTTGCCAAAGCATCCAATGAAGTGGTTGACCTACTGGCGGATCATTGGGAGATTTTTGGTCCCGGCTGTGAGTCTGAAACGTGGCAAACTGTTTCCGTCTTGACCAAAGCATCCAGACACGACCTCAACCGCATTCCAGCCATTATTACTGGAATTTTACAACGTTCACTCCCTTGCCACTCACTTTTTCTTGCGTATGTGGGCAGAAAGCGGAGCCGCTGTTGGTGACTTTAACCGTGTCGTTGCGCTCGTTCGCAGCCAGTACGTGTCCCCAATATGCAGTTGGAAGTAGAGATGCTAACCAACTTTAGAATCAAGGTAGCGCTGCGAGGTGAGCATGTTCGGACGTGGGAGGAGGTCGAACGTGACTTCAATGAATGTGAATACAAGGCTCTGAGGGACCGTCAAATGAAAGAACTGGAGCTCGAAGACGACTTTTTGAACAAAGTCCCTGTGCGGTATGTTCGGCCACACTATCCTGAAGTTTTTCGGGCTGATACTTACCACTGCAGCAATCTGCGGTTGAAACTCCACAAGGAATCCTATGAATTCGTGAGACAGCAACGGATACACTGCCTAACGCAAGGTGCCTGGTTCGTTAATGCAGCTTCCCAGTCAATGGCCAAGGAAGCTATCCGTCGGCCTAACAAGCCATGGCGATTTATGCGGCTGGTTTGTAATCACCTTGTCCTCATAGATGTCGAGATTAACTCCAAATCTAGGATCCCAGCCACAAGTATTTGTACTACGTTGATAGTGCGGTCAAGTTTCCGATCCGACGCGGAACTGAGGATCTCCCCGAAAGAATAGAAGTAGCATTGATCAGCGAGATCGCTACGATGACTGGTGCGCCATCACCGAACGTGTTACGAGATCAGAATGATCTTCCGCCCGGCAATACACTCGAACCATCTCCGCTGTCGTTTTCTTTACTAAGTATCCACGAAGGATCTCTGGCGGATCTGGTTGCGCCGGACTTGTCGCGTTGGGCTGACTGGACGGACGGATTGAACATGCTTCGTAAGGACGGCGGTCACGTAGCTTCGAACGAGACAGCAGGATTTGTCAATGCACTTACAGAAATCGGATTGAAGATTAAACTATTAGGTGAGTGTCACCTCAAATTTCAATTGACCTCATTCTGACCCAATTCAGATTTATCTGGCGAGATGGTCGATATACCCAACGGTCAAGTGGCTGGACCACCACCGATGAATACGGATTTCTTCTTCGCGGACTTGAACTAAATTGATATTCCCGTTGACTCTACGTATTTTATACCTATTAAAATGTGCTCCCCAGAGTCTTTAACAAAACAAACAATACTAATGGACGTTGAAATAAGATGTAAAAGTGCAGTTGATGCAATGCTGGTGGTATACTGTGTGATGTGTGGATGCAGTATCGATGCGAGGGCAACGGGGGTTGAACCCGGAGCACATAATACAATCAAAGCAATAAAATGGCAAAAAAAGATAATACAAATGTCAATTTGGTTGGGGCGCAAGATAACGGACTTAATGTCCATTGATACCATTTGCGGCGTTGGTGTCGGATTTCATCACTTGATATTGGGCGCCGGCTTTCCAGAAGGGCGTAAAGATGGCTTCGGAGTCATGGAAGTTGTTATGCACGACGTTCACTAGGTAAGAAGTTTCTATGAGATCCGTGATTAGTTTGCGCGTGGGCGAATCTGGTTCGTAGAACAGTGCCCATTGTTGGCCGAGTTCATAGGCCTCATCCTGTAATCAAGTTGAACGACACGAGGCAGATAAGGTTTACCGCAATTCATACCTTCCAGGCCATGAAGCTGACGGCTTCAACAATTGTTGGCTGGATGATTTCCTTGCCGGGGAAGACGCCCCAGGTCACAGCGTTAGGGCCATCAGAACGTGTGTTGGTCCTCAAGTCACCGCGTTTGTTGATGACGTAGTACGTGATATTGTTGTCCTTATCTAACTGTTCGAGAAGAAGGGATAGGAGCGTGGGTTCTACGAAGAACTCGAGGTACGCCTGCGCGCAAGGTCACCAGATGTCGCTTCCTGCAGGGAAAAAAGGACGTACCTTTTGGTAAACATAGCCGTTGCTAGGACCCCAGCCAAAGACTTTGTCGTCACTTCTGACACCGTTAACTGCAGGTTGGGAATTTATCGTCAGAAAGCCGAGATGGTTTATCTGAGCAAGCTGCCTAGTGATAACCGAGGTCTCAACCGCAGGTGGTTGATCTGACCACGGGAGAGCCTTCAATTCATTTGTACAGAAGCGAGCAAAAAGCGAACGTATTTCGTCAGAGGTGGTCGGATGTCCCCACAATTTCAAAGCATCCTCTTTCTGTTAGCAATGAAACTTTAGTCACTTCACAGATAAGTAAAATCGGAATGTACCGTTTGCTTTATCCATACGCCGTATCCGTCAAGTTCTCCGTAAGCAGGACTACGAGAGTCACCGAAACGACCATTAGGATATTCATCCCAGTTCTCCGTGCGTGACAAGTACGACTTGGTTCTGTTTGCCCAAAATATAGGCGAATGGTTTCTGCACGTCTGCTTGGGGTGAGGGACTGCACAGAACATTAATGCATCGTGGACTCGCAAGCAGCTGCGACGTACCTGTCTCCAAGGCAAGGGTTTGATGGTCTCCACTCGAGGTACGAAATTCAATTCTTCGAGCAGCATTTTAGTTCCTTTTTCTAGATTCATGGTATAGAAATGCAGCCCCTTGATCCCAAGGTCTGAACCTAGAATCTTTTTGCACATATCCACCACCAATTTTGTACCTAACTCTCTGACTTTTTCATCGTCATTTTTGTACGGCTCCAATACATCCATCCATGGCTGGGGTATTACAGTCTTTGCCAAACTCGTCGCACGCATGAACCCGTTCCATGTCTGGATGGGGGCGATACCAGGAATGATGGGAATCGTAATCCCCGCCGCACGCACGGCTTTCACCCAGGAAAAGAATACGTCCACGTCGTAGAACATCTGGGTAAAGATGAAGTCACAGCCCACTTCGATCTTTTCTTTGAGCCATTGCATCTCTTGGTCACGCTCTTCCGGCGGGAGAAGCATATGCTGGGGGAAACCAGCGATAGCGATGTCGAAGTAGTCGCCATATTCGCGTCGTATGTGCCTCACAAGATCGATACCATGTACGAAGCCACCTTCGACGGCTTCCCATTCGTCCTTGCCCATTGGTGGGTCACCGCGAAGTGCCAAAATGTTTCGGCAACCATGCTGCTTCGCTTCCTGTGGCGATGGAACGACGGAGATAAGCGCGGGAACGATTTGATGTGAGTGAGAAAAGATTAACTGGCGATGATAAAATACATACTCGCAAGGCGATATCGACTTTTTCTTTCGGCATGTTAGTGCACGTCAAGTGCATGCATGTCTCTATCCCGATGAGGCTTTGGCAAGTCTTGACCATTTCGGATGTTAACTCAGATGTCCTTCCACCAGCATTCCTGTCATGTCGGCATGATGAGACATATGACTTGCGTGGGGATAGGAGACTTGCCAAGTTATGTCTATAAATTCAGGCCCAAGGCCTCTCATGCGTTCTATACGATCTAGTAGATTTTGCAAACCCTGTGAGCGAAGGAGATGAGAATAGCGTCAGCATGACTTCCGTGATCTAAATACCTGAGCGGTCCGAGGAGGAAAGTATTCAAACGACCACCAGATTCTGTCCTTGCTTTCGGATTCCTGAATTTTCTGGGTGATCTTCATGATGGAATGGGATGTGCAGGTGAGTTGAAGATGAGTGGAAACTGTAAAGTGGAAAGACGGATGATTTCACGTCATATTTATTATTTTCATTTGACCACGGTCCAAAAGGGTCAGGATCGGCTAGCTAGCTATTTTACATCTTTGTTACTCGCAATCAGACATGTTCTGTACACATGTACTACAACTCTACTCAGCCCTGCTTCGTATCCGTGACAAGAAGCATAACGCAGGTCCCAAACACGATTAACGAAACGATGGTGAGCATAATGAAATGTCCCCTTAGACAAGCTTGAGCATGCAATGTGCGCAAAACCATTCATTTATCACCTACTTTGGTCCACTGAGAAAGGCCCTTCCGGTCCGCAAGTCTCTGTGTCCTCTAAAAAACTCCCAAACTCCACCGATTATCGTAATGATGCCAGCAACATACAAAACGATCGACGATGGTAATCCCAACTCCTCGTAATCGAATCCTCCATTGCCAGACGGATTGGGAAAAAGACGGGTTTTAAGAAGGAAAGAAGATGAGAGAAGAGACAAGAGTAAGGCTAACTTGAGATGAGACAACAAGTTGCGCTCGAGCATGCAAAAATCCCTGGCCGCACTCCCCTCATTCCGCACGAGCGTCAAGGGCATCGGGACTCGGACAGAGAGGTATTTTACCATCACATGATCTGGCGCGTCCGCCTTTATTTGTTCTCTGTTTGGTCAAAGTTGACTTTACAACTGGGACCCACAAGACACTCATTTTCACGATACGACGACGACAGCTACGACCCTGGGCACACTTTTACGATGGGCTTCCTCAAACGCTTTTTCTCTCTCAAGTCTATCGGAAGCAAAAAGAAGCAGAATAAAAAACAACAGAAGCAGGATGAACGACAAGAACAACAGGGACGTCGCCAACTCGTCCTGAACACTAACGAGGAGTTGCGGGTCTTGGATGACCAGGAGCACGAAGCTGATATTGGCAGGCTTCTACGCTCTTCATCGGCCCGCTACGCCGTTGTTTCAGAGCTTGATTATGCTTCGTTCCCTCCATTGCGTAGGTTCTATCTCATATGTATGAAGTCTGGTGGTGCTAAAAATGGGATGCTTCAGCTCACCCCATTAACAACGTAATGCAAACACCCGCTGCTTCGACAGCCAGCTTAACAAGCTCAAACGCGAGTCATCGCGGGACTTACAATGTGCAAGTGCACAAGCGTAAACGACATACCTCCACCGAATTTCCATACGCGAATCGCCATCTGGATGACTTTAAAGTGGCTCAACGTACTCGAGGCGCTACTGCTCCACCCAAAGAACATTCCCATTACCTTGGACTTCGGTCAGACCCATCGGTTGCCAGTCTTCTGGACCTCTATGATGACCATGGCCGTCTCCCTGAGAACTTGTTCTCAAATAGTCCAAAGAAGCCTTCACCCGAGATGAAACAAGGACGTGCGCAGACCCGCCGCAGTGGATCAACATTGCGCCAGTTACTTGGTGCCAAAGAAAAATCAGATAGTAACGCCGACCTCACCGAAAGTGACATATCATGGGCTGAACGATTTCTCAGGTACACTCATTCTTTATCTTCGCTGCAATGAATTAACTCTCAGTAACAGTGAATTCGATAGTCTTTCTTCTCAGTCTTCTCATCCTCACACTCCAGCTACCCCTCGTGCTACTTTTGTTGATAACCGTTTGCAACGAGCTACGGATCCCGATCTCTCAATGAGCACCGTGGATAATCCTGCCATCAGCTCGATGGAGGTGGAGCTTAGCATAGGTAGCAATTCATCTGTAAATCTGGATTCCATCGTCGAAGGCAATGGGCCGTACATCAACTCTACATCAAGATCACCACGGCGAGCCTCACAGGTATTCACGTTTTTGACGCAGAAGAGGCTATCAAGCGTACGTGATGCTGCTGGTCGATGTCTTCCCAAAGCATCTACCATGTCTCGCTCTTCATCTGCCGGTAGCTCGACGCTTTCTCAACAGATATGTATGGACAATGCATCAGAAATTTCTGGGGATTCTTCCAACATCCCTGCGACACCTATACCAAAACGCAACGACACCCGGATCCCGCAGTATGCAGCGCACTCGCGCCGCCATTCATCCTCTCTCAACGTCTTTACTTCTACTCGTATCCCTTCACCCATCCCTGATCGACCTCGCTCGGCTGCATCCCATGCAGGATCTGATCGATTCAGCTGCTGTGATGATATTCCCAAGAGCGAGACGATCCATCGGGACAAAGAACACACAAATGAGGTCAAAGTGCTTATGACCGGCCCCACCAAGGTCATCGTGACAGCTCCGACACCTTCAGGTGCTCATGGTACACCAAGTCGTATACCACGGGGCTCTCGTATGCCACCGAAAAAACGCTCGTCAAGCAGCATTAAGCAACGACCACTTCTGACGGAGTGCTCCAACTCGGGTTCCTGCTCGTCCGCTTCAACAAAGGAAAAGGATGGTTACACTCATATTTCCCGTCCATACAAACAGCGCCGTCGCCGAACATCATCCAGCTCTTCTCGTGTTCGTGGAGCCTCAATTTCCCGTGGTGCTGAACGAAATAAGAGCAAGCCCGGTGCCGTATCAAAGAAACCGTCTCTCTACACTCGGGAGAAAGAAAATAGATCGGCATTGTCGGTCAAAACAGACCTTCCTTCTACCCCAATACGCTCTCATTCATCTGCATCTGACACGCGGTCCCTATTTCGGGCCATTGTAACCCCCGGCGGATGCCGTCTACCAAGCGCACCAAGTTCTTCGCCAGCTTCATCGTCGGAGCTGTCGCCCGTCGGTCGTCAGCTGATGATGGATGTTCGACAACAACGAATAAAGGCAAGAGAAGCCGAACGTGAACGAAGCAAACGGCGAGGTGAAAGGCATGGTAGTGCATATGTGGCCTAGGACATCGTCTCTTTTTTTCTGTCCCATTTTTATTACTCTCTATTTTTCCCGCTCTCATTCTCGTCAAGTTTTGACTTCATTCTGTGTTTCTATACCCTCAATCGCATATGGTCTCAATAGCTGTTGTACATTCGTCTTCTCCAGCTCTCCTCGCAATTGTCTGGTCGCTATTCTTTATGGACATTCACGAATTTGCGATTTACGTTTGCAGGACAAACGTTCAGTTCGTAGAGACTGCTTTGACCGGAATGAAATACACTCAGGAGTTCGCATGTACGACCACCGCCTTCTCCAGAGTAACATTTTTCGGTGCGTATATAATTACCTGGTTAGACTCGTCCTTGGTAAAGGCGTGCCGCAGCATTCAGTAACATCTAAAGCGGAAACACCATCCGTACATTTTACCGTAGCATTCAGGTCCCGGAACGTTTGAAACAACAAGAATTGAATATTGAATAGTTAGACTAAGTCCACCTTAAGGCACTGATATCTAGTTTGCATACATACTGCGGGATTCTTTCAAACTGTTTGACTCTATCCGAGTCTGCTTTCTGAGGGGCCTCAATACTTTGACGTGACCGAATCCCCTGAAACTCCTCTCCTGATCTGCCAAAGGCAGGTATGACAAACACAAAGTATATCTGCTTCCGTGCACCTGCCGGAAGGTTTTTGAAAACCTTATCGAGCCCTCGAAAATTGATAGGATGATGTTGGGATACTGTCATCTGGAAGAGGAATGTAGCATTCGAGTTGCGTGCTGAGGCGACAAACAATGCATCAATAGAAGGCTCATTTTTTAAAATTGGAGTTACCTTGCTTGCAAGGTCTCTCCACCACGTTCATCTCGATTGTGGGCTTGTGCGCGTCCGATGGTAAAACCTCGGCAAGCTTTCCTTTGCTTGCCGCTCTTGTGGTGACACCGCCAATGTTTGCTCTCTTCTTCGAAGAAGGTTCCAGTGTAGATGAGGACTAAGTCCCACGTCGTTGGCAGCAATCTTATTTGTGTGAGGGGGAAAACGTACCGACCCAGACGCGGTCTCGTCGTCAGGCGTGTTGTCGGCCAGCTTGAAACATTTCAGCTGCTCGTCATCGCTGTCGGTCTCCTTTGCATCGTTGATGGCCTCCTTTGTTTCCGTTAGGAACTGTGTACGTATGTAACGTTACACGCAACACGTCCATGTTTTCCTGACGCCGGTGAGATCTCCCACCAAAAAACAGAGGGGCAAGCTGCTCATACCTCATTGTTGGCCGCCTCGTTTCGTTCATCTGACATGCGGATCTCGTTTAGGACTGTAAGTTGGTAAAGGAACAGATGCTCCAAATTACGCGGGGCGTCCGTTGGACATTTCAACATGAAGACGTCTTTGACGCGTGTCGAATCGTCAATCAAAGTGTAATTCTGTCGTGGCATGTGAGAAATAATAATCGATGAATCAGTTGACACGAACGGGTGGGCGACCAATGTAGTGATTTCCCGACGCCTGG
>WNGI01028699.1_pt1 | contig 11796 bp, 10 predicted proteins | sample 5400621 | NCBI WGS metagenome assembly WNGI01 (sample SAMN13153374, study PRJNA577476) | soil metagenome | isolation source: 20 cm soil or saprolite under Garry oak tree replicate 1 | place: USA:California | collected 2016-06-15
GTTGGAACATCTCTCCCTGATCATCCGGGCCATCCGTATATTCTACTTCTTCTGCCATTGCGCGGGCTTCATCGGCAGTGTGCGATACTCCGACGAGGTTACGCCAAGCGATGCGGTCCAACGAGTGACATGCGGCGCAAACTTCGCGGTAGACTTGGTAACCCCTTCGAATGCTATTTTTCAACGTGATAAGTTAGCCGTTCCTTACAACCTGCCCGCGACCGGTTTGCTTACCTGGCATGGTCAAATGAATCGAACAAGCCATTGTGTGACCACGGATGTGCAGCAGGGTGTAATCCCTCGTCTGCAAGGCCGCTAGCGTGCACTTCCCCAATGAACGGAAGCGTGCCGTATAAATGTGTGTACCAGGCTATTGACCCGACGGTCAAAGCAGAAAGTGACGCGACTGTTACACGAGAGTTTGCGAATGCCTTGGGTTATTCTCAATACTCGGTCAGGTCAAGCACATGATACATGGCTTACCTCAAAAGCTGATGATGACGAGGAATGGGTGGATGCGTTTCGGACCTGGCCGTGACGTCCTTTGTGAAAAGTGTTGCATAGCACTATTCCGCATTGTACGCACCGAAACAAATGCAGAACGGGCATATGTAGAGGCACAGCCGTGGCCCGCAGCTTTTCTCAAGGCTCCCGCAGACAGCCTCGAGAACATTTTGGTTCTAGGATTTTGCAGTAGAGCGGCGACGAAGTTATCCCGTCACGCGTGTCACACGCTCAACGGAATGAACCGGGAGTTTTCAATCCTCCCATGGCGATTGGCTACAGGCCACCGTGCCTTACTCTTCTCCGCTCCCTGTTCACGACATGTCTTTATTAGCAATATTATGATCATAATATTCCGCCGTCTGCATTGGCCGAGCACCAACCAACTCTTAAATCCACCCTGTGGGCACAGCCACCGATCTAGAGGAGTATGCCGTACCACGTGACCATCATTACTAGTTCCTCCAAATGTCTGAAAAGCGGCGAGCGGAGATCGACGCGAAGCGCGCAAAGATCGAAGACATCAGAAGAGCTCGCGCAGAACGACAAAGAGCTCAAACTGAGCGTAGAACGTCCGAGGTAATCATCTCCCCTTCACTTACAGCCATGTTTAACGCCAAGAGTAGTCGACGAGTTTAGCAAGGAAACGCCTCGATGTCGACACGATAGTGAACGAAATCTTAGGGCCCGGTACTCCTTCAAGCTTTGACGATTCCCCTGTTGCATCCACACCCAGCACACCAGCTGTTAATCACACCATATCTCTCCCTGGACCATCCACACTTTCCATATCCACCTCCGGCCGTGTCAGTAGACAGAGTGACGTATCGACATCCGACAGGTACACATCAGGCACGACACAAGTACAGTCGGCAACTGAACATGTCATCGACCGGTAGGTCACGCGTCGTACACTTCTCCTTTTCATTAATGTTCAGGGCGTGTGCAGTGCCGTAACGCCTCGGTTATACGCTGATCTAATAGATGTCGAACAAGAATTGTTCGTATTCCCTCAAAAGGCTTGTCTGATTCCACCTGCCACTTTGCGAATTGGAATGCTTACACATTTCTAGGAGCGTGTGATATACAACAAAGAAGTTCAAACCACAGAGGTCGAAACGGAACCAATACGACAGCAAGAGGACGAAAAGGAAGTCAGGCAGCGAACAATAAGGGATGCCGAGGCTGAAGCCGAACAACTAGCTCGCGAGAAGGAGTTGGAGGAAGAAAGTGCAAAGCTGGACAGAGAGCTCGAACGGGAGATTAAAGGTGCCCAAGACTTGCTTGTTGCAAATTGCATATTAGTCATTTGACCACTCTTTAGATCTCACGGAGGAGGAGCGTGCCAGTCTTCTATCCGCACCCGAATTTCTGGAATTCGTAGAGATGTCGTCAAAAATCGTCCAACGTGCCTTGAATGATAACTATGATTATATACGTGATTACACGGTCGGAACTGAATCTGGAGGGTGAGATCCTTCCTCCGCACTTTTGTGTCAGAAACTCCAACGCAGTTTTCGGCAGAGATGACTCGGAAGGCAAGCGCGTAAAGCGTATCTGTGAGTTCCACGATGAGCGACATACAAAGAACAGATCAATCACTGATGTCGATTGGTCACCAAAGGTACATATCTTAGCGCGCAATCTCCTTGGTCTCATAATTTTCTGTAGTATCCAGAATTGAGCGTGGCTTCATATAATAAAAACCCAGCGGCGTTGAACGAACCGGACGGCATTGTTGCAGTGTGGAACCTCCATCTACTAGAACGACCAGAGTTCGTTTTCCACTCCCAAGTAACCCACTTGTATTCCAAACCGTCACTCCTTTACCAACTTACACTTTTTCATTACAGTCCGACGTTCTTTCCGTGACGTTCTCCCCTTTCCACTCGAATCTTGTCTTTGGGGGCACATACTCAGGCCAGATATTGCTGTGGGATACGCGTTCGAGACATTTACCCGTGCTAAAGACGCCTCTATCCGCTGCAGGCCATACACATCCCGTGTATGCGATACAAATGGTCGGCACGCAAAATGCACACAACCTAATCACAAGCAGCTCAGATGGAACCGTATGCAGTTGGCTGGTTGATATGCTCGCACAACCTCAGGTCTGTAACCACGGCCTTACAATTTACACCTGTCTAACGCGACGCAGGAAACGTTGGAACTTGTTCATGGCGGACATAACAAAACCGCTGAGGTCGCCATCACTTGCCTCGACTTTCCCGCTTCAGAGACGACAACGTTCTGGGTAGGGACAGAAGAAGGCTACGTCTACCAAGCAAACCGATACGATCGCGCAGGTGCAAAAGCAGGTCTTAACCAACACGAAGTGTACCGAGGTCACGCTGGACCCGTCACTGGGCTGCACTTCCACCCCATCGTTGGTCCCGTCGACTTTAGCGATCTGTTCTTGACATGTTCTGTCGACTGGACCGTCAAACTCTGGCGTGCAAGGTCCCTCGGTGCATCTGCCGCCGCCGCCGCCGCCGCCGCGGCTCACGGCGGGAAGGTTGGAACTGGAACCAGTGGCATCGGGGGTGCGGGCAGCAACACTGGTATTACCCCTCTATACAGCTTCGACGAAGCAGATGATTACGTCTACGACGTCAAGTGGCATCCGGCCCATCCGGCGTTATTCGGCATGGTCGACGGATCAGGCAAATTTGACGTGTGGAATCTCAACACGGACACAGAAGTCCCTGCGGTGCAAACAACCGTTGGTTCAGGGCGCGCGCTGAACAAGATGCAATGGGACCGGAAGGACGGAAGACGAGCCGCGATTGGAGGGAGTGACGGACGGTTGTATGTGTATGATATTGGGGATATGGCTATACCCCGTGAGACTGAGTGGGCAGATTTGCAAAAGACGATTGCGGGTATGGTGGGAAGCGGTAGCGGCACAGGTGGTAGTTATCATCACGGGCAGGTGAACGGCACTGTGCAGTCTCCGCCTGCAATGCTGTCGTCATCATCCCTGATGGATTTAGCATCGGCTCCTGTCCTTGCTGGACGATAATACCCAATATTTATGTGTTATGTGAAGTAGGATTTTATGATAGAGCTTTCGTAGTAAAAAGGTGCACCCTCAGGCTCGTTAACTTCTTGACCAGGTATGACCGAATTTCTGCGGTTGCAACTTTACAGCCACTTGAAGATCAGGCACCAAGACCCACGTGTGATCATCAGGCCAAGGCAACGCCCAACCTTTAGTCAACCAACATTGATGCGAACATATTAAAAAATGATAGAATGTCGCGGTAAGGAACCCGCTCCGACTGCGTACAGGGTTGGCACTCCGAGAGGAAGGTAAAATCATCATAATCCTTATTCGTCCAAAGGCATAATAATAGAAATAGCCGCTATCTGTGGAGATATCGTCTAGCAATGATAATAGCTCTATCCGAATAGACAACAAAGCTCTATCAATAACGGGTGAACACGGTTCGCGGAGCAACTGGCAAAATGATGCACCTTCAGCGCAGCAGCAGAGACACATTCCAGCTAAACATGCCTCCATTGTACCGGTATTTCGAGCTGGCGCTTGTTGCCTGACGACAGTCAATGTGAGCATAAAAACCTTGGGGGAGAGCGCACTTACACATATACTGTCTGCGGCGGAGGCTGAGGAGCAGTCCAGGTCCGTAACCAGGCTGACCCCCGTAGCCTTGGTAGGATTGTTGAGGATGCTGGAGTAACGCTACGTTGGCCAACTCTTCTGAACGGTCTCTCTCTAAGGACATACCTGCGGATAGTACTGGCCCGTTGGGGGACCTGAAAACGATCGTCAGTACAGCCGTCTATGCAATTCCAGGTCCAAGTTCGAACACCCAAGACCCGGTTTACTGTATTGGGCCTGCGTAACATGGAGCGTACCTGACTGTGGTGGGTAGTAACCTCCTGATTTGTTGTAGTAGTCGTTAGCGCTCATGGAAAGCTCGTATCAGTCGCAGGAATGGAAAGAAGAGAAGAATGGTAAGTGCGGTGGCCGAGGTGCGAGGAAAGATTCAAAGAATCTGCCGATTTATATTTGCGCATGCTTGTTGTTCGATCACCAGCGCAGAGTCCGCAGCCAATCGCGCACAGGACTGTGGCAGTCCTGTGCTCTCCCGCAGCCCTTGTCAAGGCACTGGTGGTTGAGAAAGTGGGATTGGGTAAACTCATCACCGCGCGTAGTCCTTGAGGACTCAACGAGGTTGCACCGGCCCGATTCTTCCTCGGATGTCAGCAGTAAAGTTTCGAGCAGTCCCGCGGCCTTCACGGCTCCAGTATAGCGAGGACGCTAGACCGAATGTTGTGTCTAATAACAATTTCTATGTCTCTATCTAATCTATGATCGTAAAAAATGATGCCTGGCAATGGATCGCGGCAAGTATTCCGATATTTGTACGGCTCTAGCAAGGAAGGCACTTTCTGATCACGGGGACCAGGATAATAAAGCCGAAGGTGTAAGATGAACGGGTATGGGTCGTAACAATAAGTGGAACGAAGTAAGTGGAATAGTACAGACAGTAGTCTTGGTCGCAATGTTCGCCATTATGTCAATGCTATGGATGATCAGATGAAAAAAATATTCCAATAGTAATGCAAATGTGTCATGGATGGGTCATGTATGTAAACATCCTTGCTCCCTGTCGGAGAAAGGACTGCGTTAACCGCGTCAGAGCTAAAAGATTGATTAGTGTGTTGGGCCCTGCACGTCACGGCATCTTCACTTACGTGCTGCAGTGTATTCTGCCCGATCGACAACGTTGAAAATGTGGGTGCGAGTCTCCGCTAGCTTGGTAGTCTGTCGTGTCGTGCTTGAACCTGCGGTAGTATCTGGACTGCGTAGAGAACCCATCAGAACGGTTACGAGTGATCAGTTCAGGCACATGCCTGTATATCCTCAATAAACTTATCCCGAGTTGATACTGGCCACGCCACCGGATGCTGACGTCTGGAAATAGAAAAAATAGACCTAGATTCCCTTGTAGGTCTTCTAGTTGATCCACGGAGGATACTAGATTGCCGTACAGAATGGGTGGCGTATGGTCCCTGCCAATTGACGAGCCCATATCCAAGGATGTACCGTCACCTGAGTACAATGACAAATGTGCAACGAGAAAAGGTAGTTCCGCTTGTCTAGTCACTTCAGTGGAGCATAATAGGTGTTTTGAGATAAGCACGTACGGCACAATGGAATTTCCAGAGGAGTCCCTAATAGTCAACTGCACAATGATCGGTGGCGTTAATGGCAGCCGTGACAAGTTCGCTGTTCCAAAGGCAGCTGTGCTGATTGGGTGTTGAACAACGTCTAGCTGGTAGGTCCTAGAGCAAAATCAGACCAACAAGGTCCCTGCCCAATTCCAGCGAGAAAATACCTCGTATGAGGATCCGCTAGTAAAGAAGACACCTGAATGCGTGGCGCGCGTCGTGTGTGGTGAGAAGGGGGGCTGGGTGGTAAAGAGTCCTGGCTTGAAGGAGGACTTCGAGTGGGTGTTGTCCTTCTTGACGAAAGGACGAACGAGCTGCAAGATGGTTGTGGAGAAGAATGATCACTGCTGGATGCCCTGAGATGGATCCTTATATAAACATGTTGGGGTCTAGTGGGCTCGAATTTAAAAGAATCCCGGGAAGTGCCAATACGGGTTCGTATGCGGCGAGTGGCTACGGATGATGCCAAGATTGGGCGTCTCCAATGATGAGATTTATAGCGGGAGATGGCAACGAACAGAGTCAACTAAAAAATATTCAAAGTTAGTACGAGCATCATGTGAATATTCACAAGTTCTGAATCTTGACCTTTGACCCATTTTGATAGTGCCAGAGTCGTTTCGGTATCAATGGTGCTAAACGCTTTGTGCTGGATATAACTGGAAGCTCTGGGTGCTTTCGCTGATCGACTCCTTGCCTATATGGGGAACCCATTCCAGTTCCAGCGTTCCGACTGCTTGCATTGGTTGGCTGAAGATACATGTGAGACGACAGATGTGAAGATCTTGCAACCGCGAAACCGGAAGATCCACCAGACGAAAACCTTGATATATAAAATCTTGCAGAGCAAGGGATGGACATCAACCCATGACAACGGAATGAATGACACGGCAATATCGAGCACGAGTTCTGGAAATAATTTAGATCATTCTGACCATATCAGGGGAGCAATCTGGCCGCCAACCGCGCGGGTACGAAATTCTCCAATTGCCATGACATTATTAGCTTTCATATGTAAGGTTTTTAAACGTCGCTTACATGCAGAACACGCCGAATTCGGTGAAGGTGGGGGATATTAATCGCACAGCGTCAATCGACGAATTAAGACCATTGTATACGAGGGCTGGACTGACATTCAATGACGCGTTCCGAACGGAAAAAATTGCGAAGCTAACCTAAAACACCGGCCGAGTTGCCAATAAAGGTGCCCCTTCTTGTGACCGAGTTGAGAACGCTATTTATCCGCAGTCTTGCGTTTGACACAGCAAGAGGCCTCCGGGCACCTTCACGTAGTCCCCATGCGCCCCCAAGGGCCAAACCTTGAAAGCCAGGGTGAGCATGTGACAGGCGAAAACAATAAGAAAACTAAAGATGGGACGTCTCCGAATATACTGAGATAAGGTGCGACGTTCGTGGAAGAAATGAGGCGGGTGGGTGTCGAAAGTAGTAATGTGAAAGAGATCCAACGTACCACCCAGATACATGGTACCGGTCCCATAGCACAGATCATCGCTCCACCCTCTGGAAGGTATAGCCGTACTAGCACCCGGCAGGTCGCTTGTTTTCTCTTCATCAAGAAGGAGGTAATCTAGCTTGTCACCAATCTGGGCGAGAGGGTGCAACTTCGCTGGGTCATATGCAGCCAGCAGATCCGAGGCAGTGACCGCGCTATCTGGCGAGACCGGGGCAGGCCCGAACTTGACATTATTGAGGAAGTCTGTCGGACTCTGCGACGACGATGGGTCTGACTGGGACATGGCGAGTGTAGGAGGAAGAGCTGGCTGCTGTCTAAAACGTCCAACGCTGCCCAAAATTTGGTCGGGCCGAAGTCACATGACGCCGAGTTGACCCTCGGAATCGGAACTCGGTTACCGCTGAGATGTCCTTCACGCGGACCATCCTTGCCCGCCTACTGATCCAGCGAACATGCGCTGTTGCCATCATTTCTCGCCCGAAGTTTAGCCATATTGGCTCCAAATCTCTGGGTGCTCTGCCCACGAGTTCATCACGACGTGAATTTATTTCTGTCCGTTATACCCATTCTGACTCTCATACCACAAAGGGTGGGCAACCTCCGTTACTCCCCATTCATCAGCATCGGACCCTGCCGAGCTAGAGGCTTTACGTTGTCTTGAACAGGGTACGGCAAAACTGGAGGAAGGTGATGTTCACGCTGCCAAAGAACTTTACAAACGAAGTGTCGAGATAAAGCGCAATGCTAGTTCTCTCTTTAATCTCGGCGTAACACATTACCACCTCAGTAATTGTTCCTGTGTGGTAATCATTGCACAGTTCTCACATTTATTTAGAGGAATATGACGAGGCTATTGCTTCCTGGAAAGATTCAATAGCATTGCAACCGTCCAGCCCAGACACGCATACAAGTACGTACTCGTAACACGTAAATATTAAGCAAGACTGATGTATATTTCAGATCTAGCCAGTGCATATATCATATCTCCAAGTAAGCTACTTATCTGCGCTAATACGTAGCGTAACTGCTGACTTGAATCGAGTATCACGACCTGATTTGGCGTTGCATCACCTGCAGTACGTACCTCATCTTCTTTCAGCAACTTGGAGGCTATCAATAAATATAGAATCGCATCGTCCCTTGCGCCAGAGGATCCAGAGATAGCATTTAATTATGCTGCAGTATTAGAAGCCAGTGAGTTACAGAAACTATTTTTAGCAACGTTCAGTTGAATGAAGGTTATGACAAGCCGGAAGTTTGGAGGAAGCACTCGCGCAGTACAAGCGGAGCAAAGACTATGGTGTTGAACGCGCGGCAGTCCACATCCGGAATGTAGGTTCCCCTAGTTCGTATTCGTGCTGAACGGACGAGATTTGATATCCTGTTAAGGTCAGCGCAAAAATTCTCGGCCAGCGTATGAAGAAGGCCAAGGAATCAGGTAAATCAGAGGAGTAACTCGGATAAGCATCAATCGCGCCTTATTGTCAATTCATCACCATGAATCGACCTACGTTTGGAGTTAAGGAGTGGGAAGGCATCTTATTGTCTATTCCCTAGTGGCGATTAGTGGCGACCTTTTACGCCTTCGCAACAGACAAAGCAACTTATCGATCGTTCAGCCACAAGAATGTAATGACAGATAATCACGTCAAGATTCGTAAATATGTTTCGGCGCTTTCACTAATACAGCAAGTACGTGACGGGAACAAGTCCTCAGAGGTGGATAACGCGAAAGAAGTAACTAACCAGGTCTGTAAACAGTATTATTGGGAGTTACGTGCCAGAGGTGGCGATGTCCGCCCTGACGCTCGTTGGTTCTTTCCCTCGTGCCAGGTGGTGCACCGATCCGGGCAGGCCAACCATGGATTGGTCTTTCTGCGGCGAACATTCCATTCTCGTTATGATGATAACGAGAAGAGCTTCGCATACCATCCCCTGTCAGATCTCTGCGATTACTTTGTTGGGAGTAATAATGCAAGGACCGAGGTATTCCGGTGGGTGTGACAGGAACGGAATCCCATACACGCCGGAGTATCGCAGAGACATCGGAGCGCGAGTAGATCGGTTCTAAATGATCAGAAGCTTTCAAATAGATGATACGCTCGTATCCCTCGTCTGGGCGTGGGTGCTCGAATTCGGCAGCGAACCGCGCAAGGACAGATAAGCCCTGTTCGGTGCTTTTGATGGTAGGATGGGATGTGCCTGCCAAATTTACAAAGTTAGAGAGCCAGACGCATGCATGGTGGATGTCCAGTTGTGAAAAGGATGTATGATCAGAACCTTAAAAAGGTTAAGTGCCAGATATTTCTTACGTTCACGCAAGCGAGCAACGCAAGTCTGAAACATCGTGCATCAGGATCAAGGCTTTGGTCGAACCTAAACTATGCTGACCTCGTATGGGGCGTCGAAGACAATAAGCCAGATTAAGGTTCCGGGGAATTCGCGCGCAATCTCGATCCAATGTGAACGTTGTCTGTTATAGACGAATTGAGTTTCATTGCCTTGCCAATTTCAGAATAGATACATGACTGAAGTGCACGAGTCATCATGTCCCCGGCAAGCGCCAGTATTTTGATCGAGACTCACAAGGCATTGAAGTTTGTCCGGTCGATGCACACGGACATACCGTTCCTTAGACCTTGCCTAGCCAACCTTTCTACATCGCGTCGATTGCCAAGATCGTCCTGATTGCATCTGAGAAATTGCGGAAGATGTTGCTGCAATTGAGTGGCAAACGTCGACTATGATAAGCCCGAAGGGCCCCAAAGCCAAAGTGAGATCTCATTCACTGAAGTTCCGGCAAGAACAGACGAGCTTGCCGGTAGTAGCGTGTACCTTTCCCGATGCAATCAATCCACACAGCATCAACATGATTTGTTCTCTTTCCCATGGCTCCTCGTGAGTCGTACTAACTTCTATCTTCGCATCCCGAGTGCCGTTGTGGATGGAGGATGACATGATGGACGGAACGCCCAAGTTGGCTAATGGAAAGAGGGTTCTGTTTAGTTTGGCTCACATGAGAAAACGAGTCGGCAAACAACGGCCTGTGTTGACACGATGCATGATGCGCGCACATAGAAAAGGCACGCGAGGCTGCCTAGACTGCCTCGCGACAAGCTATCGAGATATTAGCCTTCCGGGACTGGGTTCCTTCTGATCGGACTCCTACTCCTGGGGTGCCGGCCGTAGCGATGTGCGCTAATCAAATGCGCTGACCTCGGACCCGGCAAGTCAAGTACCCGTTACAACCTACCCAACTTGAACTTTTTTCTGCACTAAAACATGTACCTGACAATGGAAAGAAAGGATCCCCCCAAGGACTTATACCCCCTCAACGGTTTTCCGGCCAAGACGGAGGAAGGGATGTCGCGTTGTAGACGGAATCTAGTACGTGCGAGACTGCGAGTTGCTTTCTTTTGACCCTGCACAACATACGCATGTAGATGAATACTTGACCAGGTTCATAGGATTAGATACGCGCTTATAGGCCCCGATGTCCGGAAGCAATACAAGGCCAGGATTTGCATGTGGCGGGTCGTGACGTCACTCGCAGAATACTCCTTCAATGTTTGTTTTCTCGAGACTCGCATTCTTGTTGCGAAACGAAGCAGTGGTGCTTCTCGGTTCTCGCTTAAACGAGGTGACCCCTATGTGGCGTTAAAATGTATTTCCAACTGCGCACAAAGCTGCGCATATATGGCGCATCGACTTGTGGCTTGTCCCGAGCTTACAGAAGGGTCCGTTCTCGAAGGTTCTTCATCGCCATCCGTAGCATGTCAGCGCCATGGAATCTGACGCATGTTTTCAATGCCTGGAACATGTTTCCGGGCCCTTCGGATTTCTGGACATAGAGTCTTCCTACGGGCCAAACGGACTGAGGCACTGACAGTTCAAGCTGTTAGCTAGCAGTGAATGAGTTGATCATTTCTCTCGCGTCATATCCGCTGATGTTTGCTACCAGTTTTCTGTTGAATATTTACATCCTGGTTCGTGACCTGGATGATAAGATTGCCATTGAAAAATGGGTATATGGGGTGTTTAGAATACCAATAGGTATCCACGGCCATAGGACTCTGAAAGCACCGCATCCCGTCCGATCTGCGCAGTCAACCAGAGTGCCGCCTAGTTAGTACCACGGTGGGGGACCACGCGGGAATCCTGGGTGCTGTGGTTTTTCTTTTTCGGTTTCTCTTCTATTTCTCTTCTAATCACGCAAATACAGTATCATTAAATTGCACAACACTGTGAGGGTTGTTGGCTCAAAAATGTACACAACGTCTACTAATGCAATCTAGCCCGTATCTTTGCGACGCCACAAAGCATCGTCGTCTTGGACATGCCATAGCCTTTTTTCTGTATTTTGTCTTCATAGCTAATTACCACCGCACTATGCATCGCGAATGTCAACATTTTTTTTCCTGTCGTGTGACGTTAAACCGCCAATGGCTGAGATACGGGCCCGGGGTCAAGCGGATTCGAACCTGACTTGGACTCGGCTATACTGCTACCGATGGATCGGGTCCATTGAGAATTCCGCTCCACCTGTGAACCGCAACGGACTTGCCATAACCCAAACTCCAGGCATTGAATATATAGCAGCACCACGGTTGAAAACACCG
>WNGI01005093.1_pt1 | contig 11794 bp, 11 predicted proteins | sample 5400621 | NCBI WGS metagenome assembly WNGI01 (sample SAMN13153374, study PRJNA577476) | soil metagenome | isolation source: 20 cm soil or saprolite under Garry oak tree replicate 1 | place: USA:California | collected 2016-06-15
CGTGCACCTCGAGCCCGCGTAGCCGCAGCAGGATCGTGCCCAGGATCCCAATTTGTCCCGCGCCGAGCACGACGGCCCGCTTCGGCTCCCAGAGCATCCGCTCCTGGATCTTCCAGGCCTGGAAGGTGGCCTTCTCCACGATGCTCAACGGCTCGAGCAAGACGGCGAACGGTCGCAGCGCCGGCGGGATCTTGACCATGAAGGCCGGGCTCTCCGCGTAGTACTCGCCCATGTAGCCGTGCGCGCCCTTGATCCCGCGCTCCGTGTATCGGCCGAAGAGGCACATGTCGCTCTCGCCGGCCTGGCAATTCGGGCAGTCGTCGGGACGGCGGACCGTCGAGACGACCAGGTCGCCTGCTGTGAATCCCGATACCCCCTCCCCCACCGCCTCGACCACGCTCAGCGCCTCGTGACCGATGACCAGGAAGTCGGAACCCGGCGGCGCCTCGCCGTAGAGGCCGCTGTTGATCTCCGTGTCGGTACCGTCGATGCCGACCTCGAGGACGCGCATCAACGCCGTATCCCCGGTCGTCGTCGGAATCGGGAGCTCGACCTGCCGGGCGCTGCCGGCCCGCGTCGGCGTGACGGCAACGGCGCGCATGGTGGCGGTCAATGTCTTTGCCATCGACTCAATAGTAGGAAGCCCGCTTATCGAGTCGCCAGCAGCGCAAGGCGCGGCACCGGCGGAAGGAGAAAGAATCCAGGGTCGAACCGCACGACCCGATGGAACCCTGTCGATCGGAGCACCCGTGAAAACTCTGCACTCGTGCGCAGCTGGAACGGCGGAGGCAAGCCACTGAGTCGCGCACTCCAGAACAGGAGCGCAGACCGCGGACTCCTGTCGAACTCCCAGAGGAGAAATCGTCCGCCGGGCCGGAGCACGCGGGCGACCTCGCGGAAACACGAAAGCAGCGCCTCGTCATCAAGATGCTTCAGGACATGCGATGTGAGAACGACATCCAGCGCACCGTCCTCGAACGGCAGGCGCGTGGCCGGGGCAACCTGCAGGCCAATGCGGTCCTGCAGGCGGGCCCGTGCGATCCCTCGCTGGCCGATCCGGATCAGGTCGGGCGAAATGTCGACGCCGGCCGCCGGGTGGACGAAGTCGATCCGTTCGGCGAGCGCGATCAGGATGTTCCCGATCCCGCAGCCGAGGTCGAGCACGCGATCCTCGCGCGTGACGGCGGCCGCGCCCAGGATGCGCCGGTAGGGGGTATTGATCACCCAGAGTCCGCGTCTGGAAAAGACGTAGCGCATGCCGATGCCTCGCAGGCCGCGGGTGAACCACTCGCCATAGCGGTTGCCAACGGCGGTCTCGTCGATGCGGCCAGTGTTACCGCCCACTCGCCTCAGCCACCAACGGCACCGCGGCCAGCGCGGCCGCCACAATCACCATCCATTTGCCCAACAATGACGAAAGTCGACCAGCCCGAGAACTGAGACCGACCACCACGCCACTCGCCACGACGGCGACAAGAGAAAGCGCGGCCGTCGACGATTGGCCGCGGCCGATCACGAGGATCGTCGAGACCAACGAGCCAAGCAGCAGGAGGCCGGCGGCAGCCAGTTCCCCTCTCGGCGTTCCGAGCGCGACCGCCAGCGTCCTCAGCCCCGCCGCCCGATCGGCGTCACGATCGGGGATGGCGTCGGCCAGGTGGATGGCCGCGGCAAGCGGGCCGCCGCCGAGGAAGAGGATCACGAGCGAGCTCAGCGGACGGGCCGCGAGGACGCCGATCCAGAACGGCATCAGAGGGAACGCGATGGCGAACGGAACGACGCTCAGGGGCGTGGCCTTGAGCCAGACATCATAGGCCCAGCCACATGCGGTCCCGATCCCGACAAGGAGGAGGGCGAACGGCCCCAGATCGGCGAGCACGCAGAGCAGGAAGGCGCCCACAGCACACACGACCGCAACGCCGAGGGCCGCGCCGCGCGAGACCAGGCCAAGCGGGATCGGCCGCTGCCGTCGCGCCCGCCGGTCGAGGTCGGCATCCGCCCACTCGTTGAGCGCGCTGATCGAGAACTGGACCAGCAGCATGACGGCGCCGATCCACCAGAATCGGCGGTCGCGCGGGCCGATCCCAAAGATCCAGGCAAAGCCCAGCGCGGCCAGCGTCGTCAGCAACGACGGGATCGGGTGAAGCAGCTCGACGACGGTCCACCGCGCCACCGCGGCGCGCACGGTTAGTGCGGCTGGCCCTGGTGGCTGGGCGGCTCGGTGACCGGGATTCGAGTCGGCGACGAGCTGTCCCCTTTGCCGATCGGCAGCGAGATCGTCAAGATGCCATGCGTCAGCATCGCCTTCGCGCCGCTGGCACGGACCGGCCTGGGCAGCTCGATTTCCCGATGTGAGGTCCCGACCGACCACTCGTGCTGGAGGTAGTGCTGCTGCTCCTGCGGATAGCGCGCTTCCGCCCGGACGGTCAGCGTCTCACCGTCGAGGCTGACCTCGGTCGTATCGTGGTGCGCGCCGGGGACCGGGACCGCGACCGTCAGCTGATCGCTCGTCTCGTACACGTTCACCGGTGGCGACTCGATCGCCGCTTGCTTCGCCATCACGCCAAGCCTAGCGGATGGATGCAAGATAACGGCACGGCATGAACGCCCATCAGCCAGTGCCGAGCGACGACGAATGGCTCCGTGCCGACCAGCCGGGCCCACCGCTGACGGCGCTCCTTCGGCAGCGTCGTGGTTTCCTGGTTGGCGCGCTGGCCCTGGCGCTCGCGCTCGCCATCGTGCTGGTCGCCCAGCGACCCGCCGCCCCCTCGGCGAGAGCCGCCCCCGGTGGTTCGCCAGCACCGTCCGGCATCCCCTTTTTTGGTTTATTTCCCGTTCTTGCGTATGACGCGGATCACCAGCAGGTCGTGCTCGTGAACTTCAGCGCGCAGACGTGGCTCTGGTCGAACCATCAGTGGACGCAGGCGCACCCACTGGTCGCACCGCCACGGCGCACGGGCGCGGCGGTCGCCTGGGATCCGAGCCTGCGCGCCGTGCTGCTTTTTGGCGGACAGGCCGACGGGGGCCAAACCCTGCTGCGGGACACGTGGGCCTGGAACGGATCGACCTGGCGCGAGGTTGGGCGCGGTAGGCTCGCGCCACCCGCAAGCCTCATAAGCAGCCTGACCTATGACGTCGACTTGCACGAGATGGTCCTGGTCCAGTCAGACATCCACTTCCGGGCCCCGATCCAGCTGTGGACCTACGACGGGGTGAGCTGGCGCCAGCGCAGCGTATCCGGCGGGCCGGCCAGCCCGGTGGCCGCGATCGGCTTCGATCCGCGCACGCGAACCGTGGTCGCGATCGCCGGTGATTGTTCGGGCTTCGAGTGCCGATCGGAGACCTGGAGCTGGGATGGTGTGGCCTGGCAACCGCTCAGGCCGGCACAGGAGCCCGATTTCGCCTTTCACAGCATGGCGCTCGTCACCGACCCGATATCCGGCCGCTTGCTGCTGGTCACGACGACGAGCAACAGCCTGGGGCCGGCGCCCGTGCAAACGTGGAGCTGGGACGGCCGAGACTGGGTGGGGCTGCACCTGATCGGCCACCCGGGTGCCGACGTGAAAATCGTCGGCGCGAATGGCGACAACGGCGCGGTCTTCGCCTTCGAAGACGCGAGTTCGGATTACAACACCCTTCGCCTCAACGCCTGGGAATGGACTGGCGACGCCTGGCAGACGATCGCGCCCTAGATTCGCTCGAAGTTTCTTCGCAGCTCCCAGTCGGTCACGGCGCTATCGAAGCTCTGCCGCTCGAGCCGGGCCGAGTGCAGGTAGTGCTCGATCACGTCATCGCCGAAGGCCTCGCGCGCCACCTGGCTCTTTTCCAGCGCATCGATCGCCTCGGTCAGGTTGCCCGGCACCCGTAGCAAATCCTTGGCCGTATAGGCGTCACCACGGAACTCCGGTGGCAAGGCGAGCTTGTGCTCGATGCCGTGCAGTCCGGCGGCGATCGTCGCCGCGAAGGCCAGGTAGGGATTGGCGTCGGCGCCGGGAATGCGGCATTCCACGCGCAGGCTCGGCCCGTGGCCGATGATGCGGAACCCGCAGGTGCGGTTGTCGTAGCTCCAGACGATCGAGGTGGGTGCGAAGGAACTCGCCTGGTAGCGCTTGTAGGAGTTGACGAAGGGCGCGTAGAAGAGCGAGAAGTCGCGGGCCAGCGCGATCAGTCCGGCGAGGTAGTGCTGGAACAGCGTCGACATGCCGTGCGGGCCACCGTTCGCCGAATGGAACAGCGCCTTGTCGCTTTTGACGTCCCAGAGCGACGAATGCAGATGGAACGAGCTGCCCGCCTGCGCCATCGTCCACTTCGCCATGAAGGTCGCGGCCACCTGGTTGAGGGCGGCGATTTCCTTGACGCCGTTCTTGTAGACGACGTGCCGGTCCGCCATCTCCAGGGATTCGGTAAAGCGCAGGTTGATCTCCTGTTGCCCGAAGCCCCACTCGCCCTTGCTGTTCTCGACCGGCACCGCCGCCCCCTCCATCCCGTTGCGAACGAGCCGGTTGAACCACTCGGCCTTGGTGCCCTGCAGGATGTGATAGTCCTCGATGTAGCGGCCGTAGGGCTGCAGGTTGCGGTAGTCCTTCTCCGCCGCCTGCTCGTAGCTGTCCTTGAAGAGGTAGAACTCGAGCTCCGAACCGGTCTTCGGATTGAAGCCCAGCTTGCGCGCGCGCGCGACCTGCCGGCGAAGGATCTGCCGGGGCGCGACGTCCACGGGCTTGCCGTCCATCGTCTCGACGTCGCAGAGGATCAGGGCCGTTTTCTCCAGCCAGGGAAGCCGCCGGATCGTCGACAGGTCGGGATGGCCGTGCATGTCGCCGTAACCGGTGCCCCAGTTGCTGAATTTGAAGCCCGGCAGCGGTTCGTTGTCGACGTCCATCGCCAGCAGGTAGTCACAGGCGTGGAGCCCCTCATCGACGTGGTCGAGGAAATAGGGGCCGGTCAGCCGCTTTCCCATCAGCCGTCCCTGGAGGTCGGCGATGGCGATAATGACGGTATCGACGTCGCCCGCCTTGGTCTGGCGGATCAATTCCTCCAGCGTGAGCTTGGCGGTCTTCTCCTGGCGGCGCGACTGTCCGTTGGTCCGGTCGGCGTGCGTGCTGGTCGATCGTTCGCGCGACGAGGTGCCTGTGCGCGCCATGTCGAATCCCTCCTGCTTACTCGAGACTGACGAAGACGTTCTTGACTTCGGTGTAGAGCTGGAGCGCATGCATACCCAGTTCGCGGCCGATGCCGCTGCGCTTGTAGCCGCCGAAGGGCGCTTCCTGGTGAACGCTGCGGCTGCTGTTGATGCTGATCACGCCGGTCTTGACGCCCCGGGCCAGGCGCAGCGCGCGGCCGATATCCCGCGTCCAGATCGACCCGGAGAGGCCGTAGGGCGTGTCGTTGACCAACCGTAGGACCTCGTCCTCATCAGTGAACGGGATGATGGTGAGCACCGGGCCGAAAATCTCCTCCTGCGCGATCCGCATGCGATTCTCGGCGTGGTCGAACACGGTCGGCTCGAGGAAGCTACCGGCCGCCAGCTGACCACCCGGCGCCGACCCACCCGCCAGCAAGCGGGCGCCCTCCTGCCGGCCGAGCTGGATATACCCCTGCACCCGCGCGCGCTGCTTCATGGAGATCAGGGGACCGACGTCTGTCCGGGCGTCGAGCGGATCGCCGACGTTCAGCGCGCGGGCGCCGGCCGCGACCCGCTGGTCAAACTCCTCCGCGATCGAGCGATGGACAAAGGCGCGGCTGCGGGCGCAGCAGTCCTGGCCCGCATTGCCGAAGACGCTGTTGACCGCGGCCGGCGCGGCCTTCTCGAGGTCCGCGTCCGCAAAGATGATGTTGGGCGATTTCCCCCCAAGCTCGAGCGACACGCGCGTGATGTTGGGCGCCGCCAGCTGGAGGATGCTGACGCCGGTCAAGGTCTCGCCGGTAAAGGCGATCTTGTCGACACCCGGATGGCCGGCCAGCGCGCTGCCCGTGCTGCTGCCCGGGCCGGTGATCACGTTGAGCACGCCTTCCGGGAGTCCCGCGGCAAGCGCGATGCGCCCCAATTCCAGAGCGGTCAGCGGCGTGTAGCTGGCCGGCTTCAGGATCGCGGCGTTGCCCGCCGCCAGGGCCGGCGCCACCTTCCAGGAGGCGATCGTCAGCGGGAAATTCCACGGCACGATCAGCGCGACGACGCCGACCGGCTCGCGCAGGGTGAAGTCGAGTCCGGGCGCCGTGACGGGAATGGTCTCGCCGAAGATCCGCGTGGCCGCGCCGGCGTAGTACTCGAAACACTGCGCGGCGCCCAGCACCTCGTCGCGGGCGTCGCGGATCGGCTTGCCCGCGTTGCGCGCCTCCAGCGTGGCCAGCTGGTCGACCTCCGACCGGATCAGCTCCGCCATCCGGTAGAGCACCGTCGCCCGGACGCTGGCGGGCGCCTCACTCCACGCGCCGCCCTCGAACGCCGCTCGCGCCGCGGTGACCGCGGCGTCGACGTCAGCGCGCGAGGCGAGCGCGGCCGTCGCCATCACCTGCGAGGTGGCGGGCTCGATGATCTCGAAGGTCTCCTCGTCCTGTCCGCTGCGCCAGCTGCCGCCGATCAGCAACCGGCCGGGGCTGTCCACCGTCACCATTAGAAGTAGTTGGAGGTGATGCCGCCGTCGACCACAAGGGCGGCCCCGTTAGTCCAGGTCGATTCGTCGGATGCCAGGTAGATCGCGAGCGAGACGATGTCCTGGGCGTGGCCGAAGCGGCCCATCGGGATCCGGTTGAGCCGGACGCGCTTTTTGTTTTCATCTTTCAGCAGGTCGCGCATCAGGGGCGTCTCGATCGGTCCCGGGCAGATCGCATTGGCGCGAATGCCCTTGGGCCCGAACTGCACCGCCAGCGACTTGGTCAGCGCGATGACCGCCCCCTTGCTGGCGGTATAGGCATCCTGCGGCACAGTGCACCCGACGAGGGCGACGAAGGAGGCGATGTTGATCACCGAGCCGCCACCGGCCTTGATCAGCTCGGGAATGCCGTGCTTGCAGCAGAAGGCGAGGCCCTTGACGTTGATCGCCATCGTCCGGTCCCAGATCGCGTCGGTGGTGGTGAGAACGGATTCATCGGCCTCATCGAAGATGCCGGCGTTGTTGTAGAGGACGTCGAGCTTGCCGAAGCGGCCGACGGCGGTCTCGACGAAGACCGCCACGTCGGCATCGCGCGTGACGTCGCCCACCACCGCCACCGCCTGGCCGTCGAGGTTGGCGACGGTATCGTGGACGGCCTTGTCGTTGACATCGGCCGCGACCACTTTCGCGCCTTCGCGGACGAAGGTCTGGGCCGCCAGGCGGCCCATCCCGCTGCCGGCGCCGGTGATCAGCGCGACTTTACCGTCGAGTCGTCCCAATCTCCCCTCCCCTGGAGTTCAGAGGCGCGAGCCCGGCTCGCGCCTCGCACTAGCCTACCGCTTGGTCAGACGCGTTGCGGCTCGGGTTGCGCCGCAGGCGCCCTCTCGCTAACGCCGGGCTCGCGGTAGATCGAGCCTCGCTCCACCTCGGACTCCATGCGCTTCATCTCGTCTTCCGAGCCCATCATGATCGGGCCGGTGTAGTGGTGCCGGCCCCAGAGCAGGTAGTAGAGCCCACCCAGGACCAGGAAGATCGCGACCGATGGTCCGGCCCACGTGCCGGTGGCGGTGAGCCAGCCAATGATGTCGCCCGAGTAATCGGCTTTGTACTCGGGGAGCATCAGCACCACACTGATGAAGGCCACCCAGACGACCGCGACCCAGCCGACGATCGGCCAGTAGCGCCCGAGGTTCCAGGGTCCAGGTGTCCACCGCTTCGGATAGATCAGGGCCAGGAGCACCGGGATCACGTAGGAGACGTAAAGCCCGATGACGGAGATCGAGACCACGATCGAGTAAACCGCCGGCACCGGGAACTGCGCCAGGGCTGGGATGAAGGCGATGATCGCCGCCACCCAGATGGCGCGCGCCGGCGTGCGGTACTTCTTGCTCACGACGTGCAGCCATTTCGAGCCGGGCAGCGCACCGTCGCGGCTGAAGGCGAACAACATGCGCGAGTTCGACGTGATCGAACTCAGGCCGCAGAACGCCTGCGCAATGACGAATCCGGCGAACAGCAGAAGGCCGCCGGTCGAGCCGAGGGCGGTCTTGACGATGTCGAGCACCGGGTTACCGCTCTTCGCGGTTGCGGCCAGGTCAGGGATGGCGAGCGTGAGCGCCAGAAGCATCAAGTAGCCGAAGATCAGCGACCAGAAGACCGAGTTGACGATCCCCCAGGGCGCGCGTCTCGCCGGGTTGACGGTCTCCTCGGTGACATGCGCCGAGGCGTCATAGCCGGTAAACGTCCACTGCGCCAGAAGCAGGCCGACGAGAAAGGCGTAGAGCGGGGAACCGAAGCCGGATTGGTCGTAGGACTGCGTGAACGCATAGCTCAGCGGATGGAGGGGATGCAAGAGCCCGACCGCCACCAGCAGGACGCCGATGACGCCGATGTGCCACCAGACGCTGATATCGGCGGCCCGCGCCGCCAGCCGGACGCCCACGTGGTTAATCGTCGCCTGGACCGCGAGCAGGACGGCGAAGATCGCGATGACGCCGACCTTCCCCGACGTCGTCGTCAGATCGGATGGGTAATTCCACAACGCATTGAGGAGCGCGGCGGCGAAGATCGCGTTGCCGAAGACGATGCCGGTCGTGATCGTGATCTGACCGATCAGGTTGAACCAGCCAGTGATCCAGCCCCAATGCTTGTTGCCGAGCTTGGCGGCCTGGTAGTAGAGCGCTCCGGCCGTCGGGAGCGCCGAAGCCAGCTGCGCCATGGCGGCGGCGACGACGAGGACCATCGCGCCGACCAGCAGCCAGCCGATGCCCATCTGCTGCGGACCGCCATGGTTGAGGCCGTAGCTGTAGAGCGTGAGCCCGCCGGTAAGAACGGAAATGATGGTGAACGAGATCGCGAAGTTGCTGAAGCCCCCCATGTCGCGGAACAGCTGCTGCGCGTAGCCCAGCTGATGCAGCCGCGCCGTATCGGCACGGATCTGCTCCTCCTTGGTCGCTGCCGGCATGCTTGTGCCTTCCTTTTGCCCGAGCAAAATTCGAACTCCCTCTCCGGGCTGCTCATATTTGATGCTCGACCCCAGCCAAAGTCAAGGGACCTGTGGGCCTTAACAACAATTTGCAGCGGAGGAGCAAGTCGGCCGGGCGCCATGACGTTTCGGTCGCATGCACAGCATTGCGCGCCTGGCGGTCGCGATCGCGGCCAGCCTCAGCCTCACCGTCGCCCTCGCCGTCCAGCCCGCCTATGCCGCCCATAAGAGCAGCCTGACCTCCCCCCAGGCACGCGCGATTCTGATCCGGGCTGCTCACCACCATGGCCTCAACCCCAACTTCGTACTGGCCGTCTCGTACTGGGAGAGCGGCTGGAACCAGGCCGCGCGCTCCTACACCGGCGCCGTCGGGCTGATGCAGGTCGAGCCCTATACCGCGGCGTGGGCCGGCCCCGCGCTGCTCCATCGACGCGTGAACCTCAACAATCCAGTCGACAACGCCGAGCTCGGCGCTGCCCTGTTGCGGTCCTACCTCGATCGCCTCCGCGATCCGAAGCTGGCCCTCGCCGCCTACTACCAGGGGCTGAGCGGCGTCCTGCGCCATGGGATCTACCCGAGTAGCCGAACATACGTCAATGGCATCTGGCGCCTTCGCAACCAGTTCCAGGCCGCGCACCTCGGCGCCTGACCCGGGCCGCTCCCTCCCGGACCACGGGGTGCGGTATCGTAATGGCGCGCTGTCAAACGCTGGAGGAATCGATGGCTGTCAAGACTGATCCGACTGAGTCGCTGCGACGGGTCCCACTCTTCGCCGGCCTCGACCGCAAAGAGCTGGAGATGCTTGGGAAGCTGATCAAGGAGCAGCGCTATGCCGCGGGTGCCACAATCGTCAAGTCCGGCGCCGGTGGCCACGGGCTCTACATCATTCGGGAGGGCAACGTCACGGTGATCCGGGACGGCCAGCAGGTCGCCACCATGGGCCCCGGTCAGTTCTTCGGCGAGATCTCGGTACTGGACGGCGGTCCAAGAACCGCCGATGTCCGAGCCGAGAGCGACACGGTCTGCCTCACGCTCGTCTCCTGGGAGGTCAAGCCCTTGCTGATGGAGAACGCCAGCATCACCTACAAGATGCTGCTCGAAATGGTCAAGCGCCTGCGTGCACAGGCGCCCGACGAGCGCCACTAGTCCGTCAGAAAATCGTGCGCGATCCAGCCATGTGGCTCATGCCACCACAGGCGGCCGTCGGCATAGGTTGGCCCAGCGTCGACGTGCACCGTGCTCCCGTCCTTGAGGCAGGCGACCACACGGGCCTTGAGGCTAGGTCCCTCGCGTACATTGGCGCAGCTGCCCGCAACCCGAACGGTGGCATCGTGGTCGACCAGCGGGCTCAGCTGACCCGGTAACCCGCAGACCGCACTGAGGAAATGCCACCGGCCGGCACTGCGGTAGACGTAACCAACGCATTCCCGCGCCGCCGAACTCGCCGTCGAAAATACCACCGCCGCGGCATCCTTCCCCATCGTTTCGCTCACGACTGTCAGGCAGGGTGTGCCGGCATCGCAGGTCCCGGCGTGGTACCGCAAGTGCGTCTTGGCTTCGACGCCCGGGATCGCCGCGGCCTGCGGCGTATCGACGGCTGTCGTGCCGTTGGTCGATGGGAGGCGACTTGCCGCGGTCTGCTGATCCACCGCGGCACGACCGGCGGGTAACAACAGGTACGCGACTGGCACGATCAGGAGAACCGCCAGGATCCCCGCGACCACCAGCGCGATACGCGGCACGTGCGGCATTCTGGGGCGAGGCACCGTCAACGCCGGCAGCCGAACTCGATGCCAGCCGACGGCCGGCATGGTCAGCCGCGGAAGTGTGAACGCGCGCCGGCGACGTGGGAGGTCGGCGCGGCCGGGCGTCACCCTGGTCGCGGGATTCCAGTCCAGCGGCCTCCGGCAACGCTCGCACCAGATGTTGATGCCGGGGTTGGGGTGCCGGCAGGCAGGGCATGCGACGGGCGTGCCGATCGCTTTCACCTTCGAGCCAAGCCTGAGCAATGGGGCCTCCTCAGTCCTGCAGCCGCTTCTATCAGCTGACTTGATCATACGTAGCACAATTCGCGCCATCGGCTCAAGCTCGAGCGTTCCGCGTTAAGGTTGCCCTGTGCCGACCGATGCCACCAACACGTGGCCTCTCCACTTCCCACTGGATCTCGACCTGACCCTCGGTCTCCTGCGGCGTGGCCCATCGGATCCAACGATCCGATTCGAGGCCGGCGAAGTCTGGCGCGCCGCCCGCACGCCGGAGGGAGCCGCATCGCTGCGGCTTCGGCTGGGGAGCGCCGCGCTGCGTGCCGACGCCTGGGGCCCCGGAGCCGGCTGGATGATCGACCACACGCCGGCGCTGGTCGGCTTCGACGATCAGCCGGAGGCGTTCCGGCCGTCTCACCGCCTGCTGGCCGAGCTGCACCGCCACCGCCCGGGACTCCGCCTGGGCCGCACCGGCCTGGTGTTCGAAGCGCTGCTGCCAACCATCCTCGAGCAGAAGGTGCCCAGCGTCGAGGCCTACGCCTCGTATGGCCGGCTGGTACGGGCGTTAGGCGAGCCGGCGCCTGGCGACGCCGGCCTGCTGTTGTCGCCCCAGCCGGCACGGATCCTCGCCACCCCATACTGGGCCGTGCATCGCTTCGGCATCGAGCGCCGGCGCTTTGGCATTATCCAGACCGCGGCGGCGCAGGCCCGCCGGCTCGAGGCGATGACCAGCATGGAAC
>WNGI01005096.1_pt1 | contig 11791 bp, 8 predicted proteins | sample 5400621 | NCBI WGS metagenome assembly WNGI01 (sample SAMN13153374, study PRJNA577476) | soil metagenome | isolation source: 20 cm soil or saprolite under Garry oak tree replicate 1 | place: USA:California | collected 2016-06-15
ACGCGCCGTGATGGGCGTCGCCATCCGCGATGCCGCGCCGGAAGACGCCGAGGCGATGGGCTTGAAGGACATCTCGGGCATCGTGGTCAACGACTACACGGACGGCAATTCCCCCGCCAAGGCGGCGGGCATCGTGCCCGGCGACCTCATCGTCGCGCTCGACGGCCAGCCCGTGGGCTACGTGGCCCAGCTGCAGCAGAAGGTGGGCTTCAAGAAGCCGGGCGAGCAGATCTCGGTGACTGTGGTGCGCGCCGGTGGCGTGCGGAAGAACTTCACGGTGCGCCTGGTCGCGGCGCCGGTTGCGGACTCCGAGCAGGTCGCGAGCGCCAACAGCGGCGGCGGAGCGTCGCGCAGCACCGCCCCAGGCGAGCAGGCGCTGGGCATCTCGGTGCAGGCGCTGACGCAGGAAGACTTGCAGGATGACCACCTGCAGGAAGTGGCGCAGGCGGGCGGTGGCCTCGCCGTCACCGACGTCCAGCCGGACGGCCCCGCCTATACGCGGCTGGTGTCCAACCCGCCCGACATCATCCTGGGCGTGAACGGCAAGGCGGTGCGTACGCGGGAGCAACTGCGCACCGCGCTGCAGACGGTCAAAGCCGGCGAGATCGTCACGCTGCAGGTCTACAGTCTGGGACGCGCCGGTCGCGAGGTGATCCGCCTCAAGGCCCGCTGACCGCGCGCGACGGGGCGAGCATCACCACACCCGTCGCGGCCAGCCACAGCACGATGACGGCCTGCGCGTAATACAGCACCTGCGACGTCGCAGGAAAGAGCAGGCCGACGAGGAGACCCACCGCCCCCGCGAAGAACGCGAGCAACGCGTTCCAGCGGGGGTAGGTTTTTCCGTTCCACAGGGCCCAGCCGAAGAAGTACAGCGCCAGACCCATGGTGAACGTCGCCAGGCGTTCGGCGGCGAGTCCCACCGGGTGCAGCATGTCGTAGACGAAGACGGCGTGTGTCGCGGTGAGCCCGACATCCGAGCCCACGTACACCTGCGACAGCTGCCAGCCCGCCCCCACCATGAACAGCACGTTGATCATCCAGATGAGAAAGCCGAAGGCCGTCATCACGGCGCCGGCCCGCGCCATGGACGCGCCCGGCGTGTCGAGGTGCCGGGCCACCACGCCGAGCACACCCGCGAGCATCAGCGGGAATCCGAAGAGCAACAACCAGTGGATGGTGCGCCAAGCCGGCGTCGCCGCGATGAGCTGCAGCTGCGCCGCGCCGTCGCCCCGCAGGAAGGGGTGTTGCAACCCGGCGATGATGAACAACACGGATCCGATGAGCAGGCAAAGACCGTAGAACAGCGGACGGCGTGGCGCGGCCATGACTGCCTCCAGGAGGCGGCGGGATGGGCCAATCTAACACTCGAACCCGGCACCCGAATCCGGCACCCGAACCTGGCAGCCGCGCGGCCCGCCCGTATATTGGCGGCACACGAGCGACGGAGCGGTTATGCAGCTGGGGCGGATCCTGCGCGAAGGGTTTGTGGCGGGATGCATCGGGGCGGCGGCGGTGGCGATGTGGTTCCTCGTCATCGACATCATCAACGGCCGGCCCTTCTTCACGCCCGCCATGCTCGGTTCGGCCGTGTTCTGGCACGTCTACGACCCGGCGCAGGTGGTGATCGATTACTCGCGCATCATCGGCTACACGATGATCCACGTGAGCGCGTTCGTGGTGGTAGGCTGCATCGCCGCGGCGCTCGCCGCCGAGGTCGAAGTCGCCCCCCCGACCCTGTTCCTGGTGCTCGTGGCGTTCTGCTTCTTCGAGTTCGGCTTTTACGTGCTGGTTGCGATTCTGGCGCAGCCGCTGCTCGGCGCGCTGGCGTGGTGGAACGTGGCGATCGGCAACGCGCTCGCCGCGTTCGGCATGGGATGGTATTTGTGGCGAGAACATCCACGCATCGGCGAGGAGCTCAAACGCCATCCCCTGGGCGTATCGGAGGACGGGGAGTAGCGGCGCGCGGCTCGAGCACGTATGCCTCCAGGGGGACGGCCCGTTCGGCCTCCCCCTTTTCTTCGCGCCACGCCCAGCGGAACCACACGACCGTCGCCGCGATCCAGAGCACCAGCGTGCCTCCCACCCACATAATCAACCCGCCATAGCGCTGGTCGTCCAGCGCCGAGAGGCCCCACACCCGCGGGGCCGCCGCGTAGAACGGATACAGCGGATGCTCGGCCAGCGTCGCGAACGCCCCCACTGCCGACATCGGCAGACCAATCGCGAAGAGATAAATCACCTGCCCCGGGTAGGACGCCCGCGGCAGCTCCGGGACGGGCGACAACACCGGCCACCACAACAGCACCGATGTCGCAATGAAGATCAGGTGCTGAACGATGTGGAGGTTGTGGTGCCGCAGCGCCGCCTCGTAGAACACGGGAAAGTGCCACAGCGCCATCACGCCCGAGAAAATGCCGCCCGCCACGAGCGGCCGGGTCAGCACGCGCGAAAGCGCCATCACCCACCGCGGCCGCAGCAGCGGCCGCAGCACCCACGCCGGCGTGCCGTACAACAGCAGCGGCGTGAACACGAGCGTCAGTCCCAGATGCTGCACCATGTGAGCGCTGAACAGCGAATGATCCGACAGATGGTGCAGCGGCCCGTTCAAGGCGGCGAACATCACGACGAGGGCGGCGGTGAACCCCGCCACCTGGCGGCGCGGCGCCCGCAGCCCGCCCCAATACACATAGAGCCCGCCCAGACCGGCGAGCCCTATGACGACGCTGGGGTGGAGATCCCAGTGCACGTCAGCGCTGCAGCGTGAACGCCCCGAACAAGAACATCAGCGCGAGGATCACGGCCGTCGCGAGCAGCAGCGGCCCACCGAAAAGGAATGTGAAGAAGGGGCTGTCCATCTTGAGATGCATGTAGAACATCACGACGAGCGTAAATTTGACCGCCGAGAGGAACAGCAAGACCGGCACGAGCACGCCGTGGAATTGCGGCACGTAGAACACGCCCACCTCGAGCACCGTGAGAATCACCAGCACGGCCGCCACACGCAGGTAGACCGCGGCGGTGGGGTGGCCGTGCTCGGCGGATTTCTGATCCTGCATCGCGTGTCCCCCGCTCATTGAATCAGGTAGACGACGGTGAAGATGACGATCCAGATCACGTCCACGAAGTGCCAGTAGAGACCCGTGATCTCCACCGTCATCGCGTTGGCCGCCGTGAGCTTGCCGCGCAGCGCGCGATACCACAGGGTCAGGAGCCACAGCACGCCCACCGACACGTGCGCGCCGTGAGTGCCCGTGAGCACGAAGAACGTGGCGCCGAACAGATTGCGCTGCAGCGTGAGCCCTTCGTGCACGAAGCTCGTGAACTCGTACACCTGGCCGCACAAGAAGAAGATGCCGAGCAATGCGGTGGAGAACAGCCAGACCTTGGCCCAGCGCATGTCGTTGCGCTGCACCGCGGCGAGCGCCAGCACCATCATCAAGCTCGACATCAGCAGGTCGAACGTGCTGATGGACGTGAACGGGATGTTGAGCACGTCGTGCGGATACGGCCCCACCACGCTGCGGCCCTTGTACACCAGGTACGTCGCGATCAGCGAGCCGAACAGCAGGCACTCCGACCCGATGAAGGCCCAGAAGGCCATCTTGCGGTTATCGAGCCCGAGGCTGGTGCGGTGGCTCATCTCAGACCTCGAAGGGCTCGAAGGCCCAGCGATAGATGCCGATCAGCACGATCGCCACACCGACGAACGCGATCCACAGCGTGTGCGTCAGCGGCGCCAGGGCCAACACCGGCAGGCCGCAGGCCGTGACGAACGGCCACCACGAGCCGCCGGGCACGTGAATCGGCTGCGGCGGCGTGGCGGGCAGCGGCGCCATCGGCGCGTGATGCTCGCCCCGCCACAGCGGCAGGCGGCTCTCGACGGTCGGAATCACCGTGAAGTTGTAGACCGGCGGCGGCGACGTCGTCGCCCACTCGAGCGTGGAGCCCTGCCACGGATCGTTGCCCGCCACGGCGCCCTTGGTGCGCGTGCGCCAGAGGTTGAACACGAATACCAGCGCCGAGAGGCCGATGATCAGCGCGCCCACCGTCGACAGCAGATTCAGCTTCGCGACGCCCAAGTCGGGCGAGTAGGTGTAGATGCGCCGCGGCATGCCCAGCAGGCCGATGAAGTGCATCGGGAAGAACGCGAGGTTCATCCCGACGAACGTGAGCCAGAAGTGCAGCTTGCCGAGCGGCTCCGACAGCAGGCGGCCCGTCATCTTGGGCCACCAATAGTAGACGCCGGAGAACAGGCCGAGGATCGTGCCGCCGAACAACACATAGTGAATGTGCGCGACGATGTAGTATGTGTCGGTCTGCTGCAGATCGGCGGGCGGCACGGCGTGCGACACACCCGAGAGCCCGCCGATGATGAACATGGCGATGAAGCCCACCGCGAAGTACAGCGCGGTGCTGCCGCGAATCTGTCCGCCCCACAGCGTCGCGATCCAGTTGAAGATCTTCACGCCCGTGGGAATCGCGATCAACATGGTGGTGGCGCTGAACACCGAGTCGGCCACGGGGCCCAGCCCCACGGCGAACATGTGGTGGCTCCACACGCCCCAGCCCATGAAGCCGATGAGGACGCCGGAGTACACGACGACGGTGTAGCCGAACAGCGGCTTGCGCGCGAACGTCGGCAGCACTTCGGACACGATGCCCATGGCGGGCAGGATCAGGATGTACACCTCGGGGTGGCCGAACAACCAGAAGAGGTGCTGCCACAGCACCGGATCGCCGCCGGCCGACGCCACGTAGAAGTGCGTGCCGAAGAAGCGATCGAACATCAGGAACACGAGTCCGACGGTGATCACCGGGAACGCCGTGATGATGAGGAACGACGTCACCAGCGTCATCCAGCTGAACACCGGCAAGCGCATCATCTTGAGGCCGGGCGCCCGCAGGTTCAGGATCGTCACCACGAAGTTGAAGCCCGCCGCGAGCGAGCTGATGCCGAGGATCTGCAGGCCCAGCAGCCAGAAGTCGATGTTCACGCCGGGCGAGAACTGCCGCTCCGTCAGATTCGCATAGCCGAACCAGCCGCCGTCAGGCGCCACGTTGAGCGTGCCGGCGTGGAACAGCGGGCCCACGAACCAGCTCGAGTTCAGGAACAGCCCGCCCAGCAGGAATACCCAGTAGCTGAATGCGTTGAGCCGCGGGAAGGCCACGTCGCGCGCGCCGATCTGCAGCGGCACGATGTAATTGAAGAACGCGGCGGACAGCGGCATCAGCGCCAGGAACACCATCGTTGTGCCGTGCATCGTGAACAGCTGGTTGTACGTCTCCGCCGTCACGAAGCTGTTCTCGGGCTTCGCCAGCTGGATGCGGATCAGCAGGGCCTCGAGCCCGCCGATCAGGAAGAAGGCGAACGCGGAATAGAAGTAGAGCTGGCCGATCCGCTTGTGGTCGGTGGTGGTCACCCAGCTCTTCCAGCCCCGGGGCTCGCTCATTTCAAGCTCTGCAAGTAGGCGACGAGCGCGGTCAGGTCCTCGGGCTTCACACCCATGCGCGGCATCAGGGCGCCGGGCTTCACGGCCTGCGGATTCTCGATCCACTTCTCGATCATCGCGGCGGCACTCGGCAGCATGCCGCCGGCGATCGTCGTACGGCTCCCCACGTGTGTGAGATCGGGCCCGATGATCCCGGCCGCGACGCCCGCCACCGTGTGACAGCCGGTGCAGCCGTAGCGGCGGAACGCGTCCTGGCCGCGCTGCTCGACCGAGTTCTTGGCCGGCGCGCGCGGCGCGCTGGCCTGGGCCGCGGCCCACGCGGTGAAGGCGGTGTCGGAGTCGACCAGCACGCGCAACCGCATGTTGGCGTGCGATGCGCCGCAAAACTCGACGCACTGCCCCAGGTACTCACCGCCCGAGTCCGCGGCAAAGACGATGTGGTTGGTGTGGCCGGGAATCACGTCACGCTTGCCGAACAGCCGCGGCGCCCAGAAGCTGTGAATCACATCCGCGGACGTCATCTCGAGGTCGACCGTGCGGCCCAGCGGCACGTGCAGCTCGTTCGCCGTGACCACGCCGAGATCGGGATACTTGTATTCCCACCACCATTGGTGCGCGATCACCTGGATCTTGAGCGCGCCCGCGGGCGGCGGCGCCTGGGTCTTGAAGATCGTCTGGATGGTGGGCACGGCCACGAACACGAGAATCAGCGCCGGCGCGATGGTCCAGGCGATCTCGAGGATCGTGTGGCCGTGCGTGTGCCGCGGCTCGGCGGCGCCGGGACGGTGGCGGTGGCGGATGATCGTGTAGAGGAGCAGCACCTCCACCACGACGAACACCAACATCATGAGCTTGAAGACGGTGCCGAACAGCCCGTCGATCTCGCGGGCGTAGCCCGAGGCGGGCGCAAACGTCGATTGCGGGAACGGGCCGCCGCACCCGGACAGGGCGAGCGCGGCGAGTGTCAGCCAGCGGCGCGATCGATACAGTGACACGGCGTCGAGGGTCCTCGAACTGGTCGGGAAAAAGCACCGGACAGTAGCACCGTGGCGCGGCGGCGTCAACGCGTTCATGTTTCGCGCTCTCGCTCGCGCCCATTCTCCGGAGACCGCACGATGAAACGCACGTGGTCGTTCGCGCTCGCGCTGCTGTGGCTCACTCCCGTGTACCGGCAGGCGCCGGCCACGCGCGGCTACTACCGCATGCCGGCGATCCGCGGCGAGACGATCGTCTTCACCGCCGAAGGCGACTTGTGGACCGTGGGCCTGCACGGTGGCGTGGCGCGGCGGTTGACGAGCGACGTCGACCAGGAAGGATCGGCGACCATCTCGCCGGACGGCGCGACGCTGGCGTTTGCCGCCCGCTACGACGGGCCGACCGAGGTCTACACCATGCCGCTCGCGGGCGGCGTCCCGACACGTCGCACGTGGGAAGCGACCGGGCCCGGCTCCACGCCGGTGGGGTGGACGCCCGACGGCAGAATCCTCTACACGACCATCGCCGTGTCCACGTTGCCGTCGTGGCAGCTCGCGACGCTCGATCCCAAGAACGGCCGGCGCGAATTCGTGCCGCTCGCAGAAGCGAGCGACGGCAGCTACGACCCCAGCGGCAAGACACTGTACTTCACGCGCTATGCCTTCCAGGGCAGTCATACCAAGCGCTACAAGGGCGGCACAGCGCAGACCATCTGGAAGTACGCCGGCGGCGCGGCCGAGGCCGTGCCGCTCACCGCCGACTTCACGGGCACGAGCAAGACGCCGATGTGGTGGAGCGGCCGCATCTATTTCGCCTCCGACCGCGACGGCACCATGAACCTCTGGTCCATGGACGGGGACGGCCACGACCTGAAGCAGCTCACGCACCACCAGGGTTGGGACGTCCAGTCGCCCGCCCTCGCCGACGGGCACGTCGTCTATCAGCTCGGCGCTGATCTGCACTTGTTCGATATCACAAGCGGCGCCGATTCGACACTCGACATCCGGCTCGCCTCGGACCTCGATCAGGAACGGGTGCGCTGGGTGTCGACTCCGGTGGATTACCTCACGACGGTGCACCTCTCGCCCAACGGCGATCGTCTCGTGCTGACGGCCCGCGGCCAGGTGTTCGTGACGCCGACCGGCCGCAGCGGCGGCCGCCTGGTCGAAGCGACCCGCAATTCCGGCGTGCGTTACCGCCAGGCGCGCTTCGCGCCGGACGGCAAAGCCATCCTCGTGCTCTCGGACCAAACGAGTGAGACCGAATGGTGGCGCGTGGCGGCGAACGGCGTGGGCGCGCCGGAGCAACTCACGAGCGACGCGCACGTGCTGCGGTGGGACGGCGTGCCGTCGCCCGACGGCAAGTGGCTCGCCTATTACGACAAGAATCAAGAGCTGTGGCTGTACAGCTTCGACCAGAAGAAGACGACCAGGATCGACACGACGCCCGACGGTGATTTCCAGGACCTCGCCTGGTCGGCCGACTCCAAGTGGCTGTCGTACGCGCGGCCCACGGCGACGTTCAGCCAGATATGGCTCTACAGCGTGGCGGACGGCCGCCGCACGGCCGTCACGAGCAATCGCTCTGATTCCTACCGCCCGGCGCCCACGCCGGACGGCAAGTGGCTGTATTTCCTGTCGGACCGGACGTTCCAATCGCTGGTGGGAGGACCATGGGGTCCGCGCCAGCCCGAGCCGTTCTTCGATCGCCAGACCAAGATCTACCTCGTGCCGCTGGTGGCGGGTCTGCGCTCGCCGTTCGCGCCGAGTGACGAGCTGCAGTCGAGCGGCGGCGCCGACACCACGAAGCCCGCCGCCGGCGCCAAGCCGGCCGCGGCGGCAACACCCGCGCCCGGCGTCGATCTCACGAACATCCAGCGGCGTGTGATGGAAGTGCCGCTGCCCGCCAGCAACTACGACGAGCTCGCGGCCAACGGCAGCCGGCTGTTCTGGCTGACACGCGAGACGTCGCCCGAACGCAAGGTGAGCCTGATGGCGCTGGACATCGGCAACAGTGACGTCGCGCCCAAAACTCTGGTCGAAGACGTGCGCGCCTACGAGCTGTCGGCCGACGGCAAGAAGCTGTTGGTCCGGAAAGGGAATACGCTGTATGTGATCGACGCGTCGAGCGGGCCCAACGCGAGTCTCGACAAGGCACAGGTGGCGCTCGCCGACTGGACGTTCACGCTCGACCCCAAAGAAGAGTGGCGCCAGATGTTCGACGAAGCGTGGCGGCTGGAGCGCGACTACTTCTACGACCCGCACATGCACGGGCTCGAGTGGCCCGCGATCCGCACCAAGTACCGCCCGCTGGTCGATCGCGTGACCGATCGCGACGAGCTGTCGGACCTGCTCGGCCAGATGGTGAGCGAGCTGTCGGCGCTGCACATCTTCGTGTACGGCGGCGACCCGCGGCGCAATCGCGATCCCGCGAGTCCGGCCACACTCGGCGCCGAGCTGGCCCGCGACGAGGGCGCAGGCGGTTGGCGCGTGACGCGGGTGTACCGCTCCGATCCCGATTATCCGAACGATCAGTCGCCGCTGGCGCAGCCCGGCGTGAACGTCGGCGTGGGCGACGTGATTCAGATGATCAACGGCACCGCTACCCTGACTGCTGCGGACCCGGGGGACCTGCTGGAGCGCCAGGCCGGCAAGCAGGTGCTGCTGCGCGTGCGCGGGGCGGCGGGAGGAAGCACGCGCGACGTGATCGTCCGGCCGATGACGACGGCGGCGGCGCGCAGCCTGCGCTACGACGACTGGGAGTTGTCGCGGCGCGAGGCCGTGGACTCCGTGGGCGGCGGCCAGATCGGCTACATCCACCTGCGCGCCATGGGCCAGGGCGACATCAACCGCTGGGCGCGCGACTTCTATCCGGTGTTCGACCGCCAGGGCCTGATCATCGACGTGCGCCACAACAATGGCGGCAACATCGACAGCTGGCTGCTCGAGAAACTGCTGCGCAAGGCCTGGTTCTACTGGCAGGGGCGCGTTGGCAATCCCTACTGGAACATGCAGTGGGCGTTCCGCGGCCACATCGTGGTGCTGTGCGACGCCCAGACCGCGTCCGACGGCGAAGCGTTTGCCGAGGGCTTCCGCCGGCTGGGGCTCGGCAAGGTGATCGGCACGCGCACCTGGGGCGGTGAAATCTGGCTCAGCTCGAGCAACGTGCTGGTGGACCGCGGCATCGCGACCGCCGCGGAGAACGGCGTGTACGGTCCCGAAGGCGCGTGGCTGATCGAAGGCCACGGCGTGGATCCCGACACCGTCGTCGACAACCTGCCGCACGCGACGTTCGGCGGCAGCGACGCACAGCTCGCCGCGGGTATCGCCTACCTGCAACGCGAGATCAAGGCGCACCCGGTGCCGGTACCGCCCCCGCCCGCCTATCCCAACAAGGCCAAGCCCGCGCCATGATCGATCTGCTGCCACAGCTGCGAGCCGCGCTCGGCTCGGGCTACCGCTTCGAGCGCGAGCTGGGGGGCGGCGGCATGAGCCGAGTGTACGTGGCCGAGGAGATCGGCCTGGGCCGCCGCGTGGTGGTGAAGGTGCTCGCCCCCGAGTTGTCCGCGGGCGTCAACGCCGACCGCTTCCGCCGCGAGACCCAGCTCGCCGCCGGGCTGCAGCACCCGCACATCGTGCCGCTGCTGGCGGCAGGGACGGCAGGCGACCTCCTCTACTACACGATGCCGCTGGTGGACGGCGAATCGCTGCGAGCGCGCATCGCGCGCGACGGCCCCCTCCCCATCAAAGACGCCGCGCGCATCCTGCACGACGTGGCCGACGCGCTGGCGTACGCCCACGCGCGCGGGCTGGTGCACCGCGACATCAAACCCGACAACGTCCTGCTGTCGGGCCATCACGCGCTGGTGACCGATTTCGGCATCGCCAAGGCCATTCAGGCGTCGGGGTCGGCGGGACTCACCTCCGTGGGCATGGCCATCGGCACGCCGGCGTACATGGCGCCCGAGCAGGCCGCGGGAGATCCCAACGTCGATCACCGCGCCGACATCTACGCGTTCGGCGCGATGGCGTATGAGGCGCTGACCGGTAAGCCGCCGTTCGCCGGGATGAGCCCGGCGCACATGCTCGCCGCGCACATCGCCGACCCGGTCGCGGACATCACCAAGCAGCGCGCCGACATTCCCGCCGACCTGGCGACGCTGGTGATGCGCTGCCTCGAGAAGGACGCCGCCGATCGGCCGCAATCGGCCGCTGAGATCGTACAGTTGCTCGAAGGCACCATCACGCCGACAACGGGCACGCGGGCGATGCGGGCGGCGCAGCGGCGCCGGCTCCGCGTGGTCGTCGCAACGGCGATCGTGGTGGTGGGCGGGGTGATCGGCGTGGTGCTGCTGCGCGCGCACGGCGCCGTGCCGATGGACGCCAATCGCGTCGCGGTGGCGCCGTTCGACATCCTCGATCCCCCGCTCGCATTGTGGCGCGAGGGATTGGTGGACGTGCTTTCGCGCAGTCTCGACGGCGCCGGTCCGCTGCGCACCGTCTCGCCGACCGTGATCGTGAAGCGCTGGTCGGGGCGCGCCGATCCGACATCCGCGCGGGCGCTGGGGCGGACGACGGGCGCGCGGACCGTGATTCTCGGCGGTCTGGTGCCGTCGGGACCAGACTCGGTCCGGCTCACCGCGAGCGTGCTCGACGTGCCGACCGGCAACGTCCTCGGCGAAATCGACCTGCGCGACCGCGCCGACCGGATCGACCGCCTGGCGGACAGCCTCGCCGTGCGGGTCTTGCGGGCGATCGCGAAGACGCGCGCCATCGGGCTGGCGCGCGCGACGCCGATCGGCTCCACGTCGATCGCGGCGCTCAAGGCGTTCCTGACCGGCGAGCAGTTCCTGCGCCGCTCGCAGTACGACTCAGCGCTGTTTTACGATCAGCAGGCGATCGCGCAGGACAGCACCTTCACGCTGGCGCTGTCGCACGCCTCGATGGCGGCGGGGTGGCAGCATTCCGGCGGCGACGCGCTCACCCGCACCTACGCCGTCGCCGCGGGCCGGCACAATCACGGCATCGCGCCGCGCGACAGCTTTCTGGTGGTCGCCGATTCGCTCACGGCCGTGGTGTTCGGCGGCGCGCAAATGGTGGGCGGGGCGTGGTGGACCTACGGCCGGCGACTGATCGCCACGCTCGACTCGGCGGTGAAGCTCTACCCCGGCGACCCCGAGCTGTGGTACACACTGGGGGACGCGCGCTTTCACGCCGGGATCGCCGGCGGCGTGGGACGGGCGCAGGCGCTGGACGCGTTCGATCACGCGATCGCGCTCGACTCGTCGTTCTCTCCTGCGTACATCCACAGCGTGGGGCTGGCGCTGCAATTGAAGGGGAGCGATGCGGCACGGCGCTACATCG
>WNGI01017608.1_pt1 | contig 11789 bp, 7 predicted proteins | sample 5400621 | NCBI WGS metagenome assembly WNGI01 (sample SAMN13153374, study PRJNA577476) | soil metagenome | isolation source: 20 cm soil or saprolite under Garry oak tree replicate 1 | place: USA:California | collected 2016-06-15
GATGTCAGACAATCAGGCAGTCAGGCAACTAGTATTCCAGATGATGTCAGACAATGTCAGACAATCAGGTGGTCAGACAACTAGTATTCCAGTGCTGGTCAGACAATCAGACAATCAGACAGCCAGTGTTCCAGCAGTGTCAGATGGAATCAGATTTTTCCCCCATTTGCTGATGCACTACCAGTGTCACAGCAAGAGAAGTTGAATTCTGAGATGATGGGTTGTAGCATTGAATGCTACTAATTAACAAACTTGTGTAGGTTAACTGACCACTAGACACTAGAGAGCAGAACCGTTGAATAACAACAAAGGTGTGTGCAATGACAATCACGATTCATGATGCACAAACAAGCAACAAAGGTTGCGAGTATCAATACCTGGGATAAACTAAATGGACATTTTGAATCTTGGCTGCTTGATCCGTTCTAACATGCCACATACCTCTGGAGACACCAAATGCATCGTAACATAGATCTCCATTGAGTCACATTGCACATAGCTTCACCTTGCTGTCGCAATTCTCTTTGCTCCTCTGCATGGATCAGTCAAACGTCAACGTGAACGTCCACTGTGACACAGATAGTGGGTGGACCATGTTCTATTTTAGCTATCTTGTGTTCTGACAGAAGAAGAAAAAGCATCAAGAAACATGCAATGACAAAAGGTTATTGATATCCTGCTGTGCTTCAACTGCAATCTATCAATGTTTACAGTTTGAGGTTGAACTTTGTGATTGTTGAAGTGGGGTACCTTGAAATGAGTATTGAGCAAATTATGATACATTATTCCGATTGATAACATACATTTACAATCAGGTTCATCTTTAGCGGTTTGTGATGAAATTATATAAAGAATTATATATTTCTTCTATAATAAATATTAGATATATTCCTTATCTAATCTAATCTAAGATCTTCTTATCTTATCTTATCTTATCTATTTCCTTATAGTATAGAATAGTCTAGAACATGATGGAATGATCTAGAACATCTTATTATAGTACACTTGCATCATAGTTACTCATAACTACAGCAATATGTCAGATATGTAAATAGATCTAATTGAACCATCTTTAAATTTAACTCTTAGGATTGAACTCTATAATTTCTGTCAATCAATATGACTAGAGAATTGTCATATGATGAGTCACTATGACATATAGCTGTGCTATAGTTCACATCTTATCGTCCAATAGGATAAGATCCATAGATAGTAAAGTATGTACATGTTGTGTACCTAGACAGTATAAAAGGAAGACCATTTCATTGTTCTTCCTTAGATTCTAAATCTACTCTTCTATCACTACTACAGCTCAACTGTAATAAGCCCTACAAGAACTCTTTCTAACAAACTTGTAAGTTGGTTCCTTACTCAGTAATATGTCGCTGCGCTGCTGCATTGGGATCCTAGTGTTCTAGGACACCTAACTTCATCAGTTTGGAGTGGTTTGGAGGGAGGCCCCATAAAAAGGTCTAGAAGTCACATGAACCCAATGCACTTCCATACACTCCCAAAGGCATTCAGTGCATCGAGCCCAGGAATATGTGCTTTCCCACCACTCTTTGCAATATCCTGCAGAAGCGATCGGCAGCTTGGGTTCTGATTTCCTGCAGCATCGTGATGGCACAGTTGCGGGTGACTTGCTTCTTATCCAATGAGACTGTGCTCATGTTTGGCACGTGCAGCCAACGTGGGCAGCCGGCCTAATTCATTTTGGTGCAGTTGCATTCCCAAAGTCAGCACCTTTTTCGGGCCATTGAAGGTCTGGGCTGTGGTAGGCTGCAAAAACATGCTGCAACATGATTGGTACGGGAATTGCTGACTGACCCCACTGACCCACTGAACAGTTATAACCACAGTCAGTCATTTGTGAAATAACTGTTCAGTTGCAACACTGTGCAAAACAGTGCAAAATAGCCTGCAGCATGTTTGTATATGTTAAATCCCAGTCTTGTGCATACATGCTTACTAATACATCAAGCTGGCACCACATGAGACTGGGCATGAGTCTGGCCAGACTAGGGCTGTGGGAAAACCTCAGTGGTTTAATTCCCCGGTAAGGTACCGGTGGGACCAGAACTGAGGCCTGAGGAGTTATTCCCCAGTTATTTACCACTAAATTACCTCCACATGGTTGGTCACATGACCCAAAATTGTCATTTTTTCTGAGAAAAAATTCCACTGTGCAAGAGAAGGTAAACACATGCTAGATAAGGTAGAAGTTGTTATCTATGATACTGTCTTGTTATGGTGAGATAGCAAGTGTGGTTGACTTGTTCTCTGTGGTTAAAATCTTGGCTGGCTGAGTATCAGATAAAATCCCACTCAGGAGTTTGCAGTTGAAATCAATGAGCAAACTTGTTCGTGCCTCAAGTACAACTTCCGGGGATACCTCAGCCTCATTCTCATCTCCGGGCTCCTCATCCAACCAGCTATCATCCTCCTCATCCTTGTTAAAGACAGACTTGCACTTAATTTCTTTCGAGCATCAACATAAAGCATTCTCAGGACTGGAAGAGAGTTTGCCCATGCCTGAGAACTGGTTGAGCACGAAGGATAGGGCATCATACACTGAGAACCTACTTTTTGTTCTGTTTGATAGTATTGTCATATCTTGGTGATATTTACCATTGAGCTGACCATCATTTTGGCACATACAGGTGATGTAAGCCAGTGATGACTGCTCGAGTGGATCAGTTTTGAAAATGTTTGGGCCAAGGTGAAGGTATACTAAAAACGTCACTTAGAAACTTCATGTAGTAGGTATGAAGTTCGCTTACCCGGATCAAGGTAGATTCCCATGTAGTATACATCAGCAATCCAAGTTTTTGATGGGAGTGCACCGCTTTTTTGGTGACTCGCAGTGAGCCAATTGGAGTGCTCCAGAGAACTAACTGATTCTCATCAGAACTCCTACACACTACCCACCTCGGCATTCTACTCCTGGTCTCTCAGGAGCACCAAACATATGGTAGTGAGTGTTCCAGAGTTTTTTATTACTTTTGGAACTGCCAGCAGCACTGTCAACAAGCTCACAAATTGCGGTTAGCACACAAGCTAAAAAGGTACTGTTGTTATGAACTTGTTGATCTCAACTATAGTTATGAAGTAACTTCAGTCACGATCTTCAAGTCTAAGTCAAATGTCATTGAGATGAAGAGTTCAATACTAAGTCAGACAATGACTAGTATCTGAGATCTGATTGTGGACAAGAGTGAATGAGTAAGCAATATGCTTTGAACAGCTAAGTCGAACTTAGGGTTTGACTCTAAGAAGTACATGGTATATATACTGGCATGTACAAAGAGACGTACTAATTAATGAATAACGGTAAGTACAAAGTAAGTATAATGATGGCATCATATTGAGAATAAGGACATGGGCATAGGGGAAGTGGAGTGGTATCATATAAGGGAACGAGGTTGTCCGTATGAATCGAGCATAAGGTGAGCGATGAACAAGGTAGGTAAAAAGAAAATGAACATGTCCAACGTGTCATGTATGCATAATGCGGGAGTCCGTACCGTGTTGTAACACTCATTCTGATATGTGGATGCTACCATGCTCCAAGTCCTTAGAGTGTGTTAATCTCAACTTAGGTTACAATAGTAATGAGTCTGGTCCCAATCACAAGTCTAAGTCAAATGTTGTTGAGATTACAAGTTGGATACTAAAATAAGACATTAACTTAGTATTTGAGATCAAGTGTGGATGACAGGATGGGTGAGCTTAGATGAAACACAACCTAGATTGAATGATTGCATGACTAAGTCAAAATTAAGAACTGTAAGAAGTACAGGCATTATATACTATCTAAGTAGAAAGACATTGCTATGTATATAGTACATAAGAGCCCATATATGAAGGATAAGGGATACCTGTAAGTAATACAAAGGATAAGGTGAATGCAGTGTTGCCACAACTTGAGTCAATGTTTTTTGATTTTTTTGATTTTACAGCTTGAATAAAATTGTAAAAAATGTGAGAAGATTTGACATGATAGATGAGCTCAAAAACCGGGGGGTTAATTATTGGCACTTTGGCGGATTACCAATATTTGGGTCATAAATTGCAAAAAGTTGACAGCCCCAAATTTTCAAGCTGAAAACAAAATTCCTTACTTTCCAGATGCAGTATTGGGATTCTGCAAGAGTGTCACTGATTAACCCCTCCCCCAGTTTTTGAGCTCATCTATCCCATCAAATTTTCTCAAATTCTTTACAATTTTATTCAAGCCATAAAATGAAAAAAAATCAAAAAACATCAACTCAAGTCATGGCAGCACTAGGCTGTGCCCGTGAATGTCATATAATGCCAAACAAGGAGTGGGGCATAGGGGAAATGGAATAGTATTGTATAAGGAAACAAGCTTGTCCATACAAATTGAGCATAATGGATAAGACAAGTAAGGTAGTAAGTAATAAATTGAAGAAATGATATGTCCAACATATCATGTGTGCATAATGTGGGAGTCTGTACTCAGAGTGTCTGGGTGGTGTTATCCAAGATTTTCTTTCCTTGGACATCTGAGTTGGCAAAGAGTGGTCCAGATGGACCTCTCCAAGGTGTGTGGATGAATGATCTGTCAAGGTCATTATCAGCACTGACAGCAACAGTGAGCTTAGATGAAACACAACCTAGATTGAATGATTGCATGACTAAGTCAAAGTCAAGAACCATAAGAAGTATGTAGAGGCATTATATACTATCTAAGTAGAAAGACATTGCTATATACATAAGCACAAGGAATATCCATACATGAAGGATAAGGGATACCTGTGAGTAATACAAAGGATAAGGTGAATGTCATATAATGCCAATACAAATTGAGCGTGATGGATAAGACAAGTAAGGTAGTAATAAAAGAAATGACATGTCCAACATATCATGTGTGCATAATGTGGGATACTCAGAGTGCCTGGGTGGTGTTATCCAAGATTTTCTTTCCTTGCCTCCATGACCTGTGCCTCCAGCTTCTCTGCTTCATCCAACCTCCCCTGATTCTGATATGTGTCTGCTAGATTAGCCATGCTTGAAAGAGTGTCTGGGTGGTGTGATCCAAGTTTTTCTTTCCTTGCCTCCATGACCTGTACCTCTAGCTTCTCTGCTTCATCCCACCTCCCCTGGTTGTAATATGTGCAGGCTAGATTAGCCATGCTTGAAAGAGTGTCTGGGTGGTGTGATCCAAGTTTTTCTTTCCTTGCCTCCATGACCTGTACCTCCAATATGTGCATGCTAGATTACTCATGCTCAAAAGGGTGCGTGGGTGGTGTGATCCAAGTTTTTCTTTCCTTCCCTCCATGACCTGTACCTCCAGCTTCTCTGCTTCATCCCACCTCCCTTGTTTACTATATGTCAATGCTAGATTACCCATGCTTGAAAGAGTGTCTGGATGATGTGATCCAAGTTTTTCTTTCCTCCCCTCCATGACCTGTACCTCCAGCTTCTCTGCTTCATCCAATCTCCCCTGGTTCCGATATGTGGATGCTAGATTACCCATGCTCACAAGAGTGTCTGGGTGGTGAGAGCCAAATTTTTCTTTCCTTGCCTTCATGACCTGTACCTGCAGCTTCTCTGCTTCATCCCACCTCCCCTGGTTACAATATGTCCATGCTAGATCACCAATGCTTGAAAGAGTGCCTGGGTGGTGTAATCCAAGTTTTTCTTTCTTTGCCTCCATGACCTGTACCTCCAGCTTCTCTGCTTCATCCCACCTCCCCTGGTGCTGATATGCGGCTGCTAGATTACCCATGCTCCTTAGAGTGTCTGGGTGGTGTAATCCAAGTTTTTCTTTCCTTGCCTCCATGACCTGTACCTCTAGCTTCTCTGCTTCATCAAACTTCCCCTGCCTCCCATATGTAGATGCTAGATTACCCATGGTCACAAGAGTGTCTGGGTGGTGAGAGCCAAATTTTTCTTTCCTTGCCTTCATGACCTGTACCTGCAGCTTCTCTGCTTCATCCCACCTCCCCTGGTTCCCATATGTGGATGCTAGATTGCCCATGCTTGAAAGAGTGTCTGGGTGGTCTGATCCAAGCTTATCTTTCCTCATCTTCATCACTTGTACCTGCATTTTCTCCTCCTCATTCCAATTCCCAACATGATGAAATACAAGTCCAAATCTATCACACTCATCAATATAGTAGACATCACCTGAATTCAACTGTGCTGCATGATGGTAATTTATTCTAATATGTGGGACAAGCTGTCCACAAAATTGATAGTTGTCAATCTCATAGTTCAACTCCACAGAGCAGGCCAGCATGGCCCTTGTCAATGAAATCTGCCTGTTGATCTCTGCTTCTGGAATCCTTTCCCTGTTCCAGGAATTCACCAATGGGTGGATTGAATACATTTTACCACTCTGATCAGAGCAAATGACATTAGTATTTTCATCCCCAGCTGAAATTGGATTTTATTCCATTCTCCTCTTTTATCTACAGATAGGACATTGTGATTCAACATTGTTACTGACAGTGGGAGACCAAGTTTCTCTTCTGATTTGATGTCCCTGTTATTGTAATTCTCTGCAGCATTTTTGAATAACTCTTCTGGTATGTTCTCATGATGTAGAAAGGCAATTATCTTAAACAGAATAATAGCATATTTTGCTGCATTAACTTCAGACTCTCTCCCCTTTGCAGCTCTGGCTTCAATCTCTTTCATTGAAATCTCCCATGTTTCATATATAGATGATCCATAATCAGATGCTCCATTGAAAGAGGGATCTGACATTAATTGACTATGATTCTTCACATATAATTCCAGGTAATCCTCAAGAGGACAACTGCATGTCATCATGTATGCCCCTGCTTGGTCAATTGCAAGTGGGATACCATACAGCATTGATATAAGCTGCTTGGCCAAGGTATGCACCTTCTGAGAAGTGTCATTGATCTTGGCTGATTTGAATAACAGTGATAGTGCCTCATCTTCTCTCATGTCAACAACTTCCATTGAATCCTCTGCAACTCTTTTCAACTCCAAATTCCTGCTTGTTATCAACATATTTCCTCCCTTTCCAGGTGGGAGAAACCTTTCAACTACTTGACATCCACCATCTGCATTATCATATATCAACAGCCAACCTGACTTCTCTGAAATCCACTTGAGAGCAGATACAGCTGAGGAGACAGCTTCAGGAGGTGCCTTATTTGCCTGAGCAATCTGTCTGAATCTGAGATCAATGGTGTCCTCTGAAGAAGCATCAATCCAAAATATGTCAGAAAATCTATGATAATTCAATCATGTTAGATAGCTATAGATGTGCAGTAACACACTTACAGATTTCCATGCTCTTCAATAAATTTGAGGCAAGTCTGGGTTTTTCCAATGCCTCCCATACCATGCAAAAGAAATGACTTCCTTTTTCCTATGGAATCAGAGCAAAAGTAATCCTTGAGCTTTTTTAGATATGTGTCACGACCTGTGAACATGGTGCTTGAATGCCTCATAGGTGGCAATGGTGGTAGTATAACATTGGTAGAAGCTGCTGTATAGTTGTTGATTTGCTAAGGATTGCCATGATCATGGATATCTTCACAGCAAGACAACAATTACATACTACATTCCCATATACCTCTGTGAATTGACTACCTGAAATAGAAAAGTTCTGGGCTCCAGGAAAGAAGCCTCCACTGGTACTGGTGGTATTATTGTTCCTGCTGGATTGTCCACCTGTTATACCGTGGCTTTGGGTGAAAGTACCCCTGCTGGTTGAGGAGCTGTTGCCCATGAGAGACGTGTACAGTGCTTGGCAGCGTGGTTGTCAAGAAGAGAAACCAACTGTAACGCATGTCACGCTCTGGCATCAGCAAAGACCGACACACTGCACTGCCTTCATGCCCTGTGTACTAGTATTATTACACAGCCTGGCACGTACGCTCGTTGCGTGCAACTGGTCAAAATCATCTCATGATTGGACATGCGAGGACACGTTCGGATCGTCGCTAGCAGCTTTAAAAACGCCGCTTAGGTATGCGGCTCTCCCCACCCAGCCGTAGCTATCAATGGCGCATCAAACGCCGGAAAGTTCAATACAGTACGTCCAAGGGCGACACTTCCTTCCATGATAAAGATGAAGAGGTATCATGCTGCACGCAGTCCGAGATCGATAAGTCGGGAGAAAAGCTCCCAGTCAAGGGCGGTGACACGTACTGAAAAGGAGTCGGACATAATTGGAGGCAGCGAAGTTGTTATCGGTAAGGTTGGCAGGGACTCGGCGAAGGTTCAATGAAGGTAAGCTGTCTGTAACAAGCCATTTATTCTGCTGATGGTCGTAAATATGTGATCGCCCCTGGTGAACATCATCGCAATGGCCTTCTTGTTGTTAGGCAATCTTGGGATTTGCCTGTTCTTTCATGGTGCAGAGCGGTGCAGGTTCACTTACCTGACGCTACCAACGTGAGGTGCGGTGCGGTGGTCTCGGGAGCAAGGAGTCAGGGCCTTTGTAATAGTGGAAGAGCTAGTGGTGCGACAGGGATGAATATGGTACCAGAACTTTGAAGGCCTCAAGTATTTCGAGGATACACTTCTGAACAGTTGTACTATGCTACAATCTCACATATATATCCTGTCATTTTAGCATAACACGTTGCACTGAAGTGGCTCCGACAGTCTGGGAGTTGAATTGATTAGATGCGCGTCAACGTTGCAAGAAATGTTTGCCAAACAAAAACTATGTTGAAGTTGATACCGCCTGCCTTCGGAGTGCCTTTTCTGCTCTCTCCCACACATCGACTCCCTCGTCAACGTCCCAATGCCTCACATCGACCGGATCCTCAGGCGCTTTATATACTACTACCCGAGGACTGGACTCTTGTACAATAGCCACCTCCTCCGGCTTCCGCTGCGTGACCACAACTTTCTCAAGCCTCGGGTATCGTTTCGCATCCGTCACCAAGTTCACGAGCCCCTCCGCTCCTTCCTTCTTCCATCCCGTAGCACACGCGAATGAAAGATGCGTAAGGTTATTACATGATATCCTCCTCAGGACCAAATCATCTGCCTCCACCTGCAAGCGCGTGAGCTGCTCGAAGAAAGCTTCACAGGACTTCCGCATCCGCGGCGGAATATTGACCTCCCACTTTTCCTCGCCTGGCCTTAGCAATGTCAGAAATCGACATTGCTGATGCTTCAGCTCATCCTGCGAGCATACACCTTCCTTCAACAACCACACGTTACACGCCAATGAATCGATGTTGAGGCAGCGCTTGAGGACCCTGGATGAGGGAAGACGATCTTCGGCCTCGTACGGACAGATCCAGAGGTGCCTCACGAGCCTGGCGACACCTGGAAAATGGGCGTCCTCTGGGTTATTAACACAAAAGTGGTCGAAGGATATCAGACTCTCCCGCGTCGTTAACAAGATGGGAATGCGAGGAATGCATGCACGGAACGTCTTTCGCCTGATATCTTTGGAGGTCAATGCGAGCGCCAGAAACGTTTGCCGCAATGTTTTGAGCGACGCATACGATAATATATGGAGCTGGAGATCTTCGTGAAGGTCTGTAAACTTCGAGAACTGCAGGCGTGAACGACGGTCCTTTTCCTTCCGAGATTGAGTGGCGAGGAACTTTGCTAGGACCGCGGGTGGCGACTTCCTTGGCTCTACCTTGTCGGGGCCACCGAGATGAGAAAAGAGGAGCAAAAACATGATCGAGACGAGAATGATCCAGAGAATGTCTGCATTTTGCATGTGAGCGGTTGACATGAGTGGCGGCAATGGAAGGGAACGGGGAGGGTCGTAGCGATTTCTCCTTCAGTCTCATCCAATTTTATGATCCTCCGAACGACATGCGTTGATGGCATTAAGTGTACAGATGTCCAATTATAGACCATTTAGACGTTGAACCCTGTCATCTTGGCACCGCACGTTGCACAACAATCTCCTCCCGCATCAACCATACGACCGCGACAATGACTCGGACTTGCAAGTCTTATGATTACAGACTCGCTTTTGTGTTATAAAAGAATATAATACATTGTCTTCTAATGGTGATGCCCTAAAATAGCAGAGAGCATAAAAGGCAGTACTATCCCAGCCAGGATATACAAAACACGTCCCATTCGCGTAACATCAGCGGGAGTAGAATGATACGAAGCCGTCTGCAAAACAGTGGCGACGTAAAGGAATGTTCCTCCCTAAAAGAATCCCTAAAAGTCACAACAGTTGCCTAGGACTAGCTGCGGCGACTTACGGAAGCCAGCAGAGCGGTGCCTGTCCAACTAGCATCACGATTGCCCAGGAAAGAAAACAAGAGGAAGGAGACCAGTGCCCCGGTTGGCGTGGCCGATGCGAAGATCAGAATATGCTTCTTGCACTCTTCTCGCGGCAGACCGGCCGATAATAGGGAAGAGGCAAGTGCGAGGGATGTTGGTGCTGAAGCGTGATTTTGATAGAGTGTACACAGGGACGGAGAAGCATTCATACCTTTATGGACAACGAGGGCTAAGAAAACGACCATGGATAGTGACGTAGATACGGTATCCGTCAAAGACGAAACTCCCAATGCTATTCCATCCGCGAGCGCGTGTACAAAAAGGCCGAGAGTTATTGCCATTCCTTTCTTCCTAGCAAGCGCGACATCGCCGCTGGCGCTGATTCCGGCTACAGAAGGCGTATGGGCACGGCGGCTTGTTTCTTCCCCACTTCCCATCTCTTGTCGTTCAAGTTCGCTCAGCTCAGCATCAAAATCCACAGTCGTATCAGATTGCAAGGTACGCGACGAGTGGTGAACGGGAAATCTGGTTTCAGTGCCAAAATGCGCGTGTGGTGAGATAACTTGGTCCAAGAGCAACATGAAGGCGAATCCCACGATTAGAGGTAAGGCGATCGTCGAGGATATCTCTTTCTTATCACCACTGGTCCTGACAATCGCCTCGACACCCCTATAAAACTGCGTTCAACCACGGAACTGACTGCGGATGCGGAAACTGCTCGCTTACTCTGGCAGGATCACTCCAAGAGCTGTACCGACGAGCAACCCAGAACCTAGCAACGAAAACTGGTTCAACACATTCTCTAATCACTTGATTGAGCACGACCATTTTCCAAGATACGCGAGAACGAGACTTACTCGATGAAGAAAACGTTAGAGGAAGTATCCCGGCTGAGTAGGCTATTACCCCTATCAACGCTGACATAAGAAGCAATAGCGGCAGCATTTTGACTGTTCAATGCGCTTTGGTATGGGATCGGAACCTCGAGGGGCACAGGCGTTTCAAGTTGAAGTTGGACATAGCGAGGCTGAAATACACGTGTAATAGTCACGGCAATGCTGTGACATACAAGCACAACGTGAGTTGCGTAAACGACTCGGACAAGGCGCCCAAGGAATATGTCAGAGACCGACGAGATCAAGCTGTGGTGCTGGGTCCTGGGTGATACACACAAGCGAATCTTTGAAGTTTCCGTCAATCGCAGTGCCAATGTTTATGCTTTCAAGAAGGCCATTCAAGGGCAAAAGCCATCATTCAAAAACATCCCTGCTGACTCCCTAGACGCTGGCGCACACATATTAACTCCTGGTAGTTCCAACTGCCTCTTGAAAATTTCAACGAAGATTGTGCTCAAAACATTAAGCTTGAAGACAATCGGCGGATGAAATCGTACGAGCGGATCTCCTTTTACTGGATGAAAGACCCTGAGGAGGAGGTTCTGAGCGTTATATTACCGCGTCCGGCTGGCAGTAAGTGCTAATGGCCCGGATGTTGATTGTTTTCGTTTATGACCCTATTAGCAACTCAGAATTCAAATCTCTCGCAGAACTCGCCACCATCCTGGCTGA
>WNGI01019585.1_pt1 | contig 11789 bp, 14 predicted proteins | sample 5400621 | NCBI WGS metagenome assembly WNGI01 (sample SAMN13153374, study PRJNA577476) | soil metagenome | isolation source: 20 cm soil or saprolite under Garry oak tree replicate 1 | place: USA:California | collected 2016-06-15
CCCTCGATGTTTATACCGACAAGGGAATGCTTCCGATGGCAGCGGCGGTGGAGAAACTGCCGATGTTTCCGCTTCAACTGGCAGACGCACATCCTTGCGCACACAATCCAGACTTTTCAGGTCATTCGGTGGCATCTGCTGACGCGGAGAACTTGATCGGAGAAAGTTCGCAAACCGCAGAAACCAAGGAGGGTGTGCACACAAAAGCGCTCTCTGGCACGAGCGGACAAACATCCGAAAATGGCTGCCTCGCTAGGATTCGAACCTAGACTTCGCTTTTCGCCCCAGCGAAATATCTAAGTCCCTCGTCAGCTTGCATTAACAAGCATCATAAATATGATTTATCATTCTGATAACCATTCTGACCAATTCCGAGCAAATGAACAGGAGGACCACTTGGCGAGCGTAGCTAGAGACGCGAGGGGTCGCAGCAAATTCTGGTATGCCTGCTACACCGATCATCGCGGTCGCCAAGTCAAAAAATCAACCGGCTTGACCAGTCGGAGCTTAGCAATGCGGATGGCGATGAAACTGGAAGAAGCCGCCCGGCTGGCGAGAGTGCGCAGGCTGACCGAGGAACGAGCACGCGAGATCATCAGCGACATGGTCGCAGACGTTCACGGCGGGGAAGGATTGCGCAGCTTTACCACGCGCAAGTGGTTCGAGCACTTCGCCAAGATCAAAGCCGATAGCAGGGATCCAAAGACGGCGGCGAAATACGAGCAGGTCAAAACGGAGTTTCTGTCTTTTTTAAGGCACAAGGCCGATGAGAATATTTTGTCGGTGAGCAGCGCTGATGTGCGCGGCTTCCGCGATCATCGCAAAGCCAGCGGCGTCACCGCCACCACGCTCAACGACGCGCTGACGATTCTCTCAGCGTATTTCAACGCTGCATGGCGCGATCACGTGATCAGCAACAATCCCTGCACGGCAGTCGAAACTGCCAAAGACGATCTCACGCCAGCCAAGCGCCAGAAGCAGCCGTTCACGATCGCGCAGATAAAATCGATTCTGGAAGCGGCCAAAGGCGATTGGCCTGGACTGATTCGCGTCGCGTTTTTCACAGGCGCGCGGTTGCACAATTGCGTGACACTGCGGTTTCGCAATCTGGATTTCGCGGCTGACCCGCCCGTTCTGATCTTCGAGAAATACTCGAAGCACGGCGACGAGCATCGAGTCCCGATGCATCCTGCGCTGAAAGATCATCTGCTGTCGATTGTGAACAGGCGCGACGAAATTCGGGCGACCGGAAAGATTATCACGCTCCCACAAAAGGAGAGCGATGCCTTTTTGTTCCCATCGCTGGCCGAGTGTCGCGTTGCTAATCTATCGAAACAATTCGGCAAGATCATGGCTGCTGCCGGCATTGAAAACCTCAAGCTGCGACAAGGAGTGACGGGCAAAGGCAGAGGCGCTGCCCGCGATGTATGGGCACTTGGGTTTCACAGCTTGCGGCGATCAAACGTTTCGTGTTTGGCGAACGCAGGCGTGAGTGAGGAGCGCCGGATGCGCTTGGCTGCGCACTCTACTCGCGATGTTCATCAAGGCTACACTCATCACGAGTTAACGCAGCTAAGCAAAGATGTGGCTCGACTGCCGCCAATTTGAGTTTGCCGTTGGCGTGGCCTAGCGAGTGCCAGGCTGATAAAAAAGATTTGGCTGACCATCGATCATCACTTAATATATTAGTGCCTGTTGCGATGCGGCACTTTTATGCTGTCGCACGGTGGCGCGGGTGATGCGCCAAGACGAGCTTTCAAAGGCTCGGCAATAAGGGACGATATTCCATCACCGGACAAAGTGTTCCGGTTCTTAAAAGCGGATGGAGCCGCTGATAGTTGAGAGGGGCGGCCAAGTCGCGAAACCCGCTGAGCGATACGACAAGCAATCGTATCGCTTTTTGTTAGCACCGGTTAGGCGGTCGGTTGCAAAGGGAAAAGAAACCGGAGCAACTTTGACCAATGCCAAAACAGCAATTAGACATCATCGCAGAAAACCTGCCGCACTTGCGGCCGGAGTTTTATCGTTTGCCAGATCGGGACTCGCAAGACCCGTTCTTTGGCTGCACGCGCGCGGCCTACTACCAGCTCGAAAAAGATGGCGACCTTCGACTGATTCGTCGCATTCCGAAGGGCAAGAAGAAGGGGATCGTGTGGGTCCGTTACGCGGATATGGCCGAGCTGATGAACAGGCTGGCAGACGTGCAGCAAGGGAAAGCCCAGCGGCGGAAGGGAGGCCAGCCTTGAAACGCAAAAAAGAGAACGCGCGCCGCAGCGAACGGCGCGCTGATTCAACTGCCATGACTGGCGAAAGCAGTAACACCCACTCAAGCGAATCGCAAGCGTCTAGCTGGCGCGACGGTCGGCAAATCTATCCTGCCGCAGACGATTACCCTTTGCTTGAGGATGCTGAACTCAAGGCACTCGCCAAGAGGATCGAAGAATCAGGTCTGCGCGTGCCAATCCAGACGCGGAGTGTAGCTAGCGAAGATCGTCCTTACGTGATTGACGGTCGCAACCGGCTCGATGCCATGGAGAAGGTGCTTGGCTGGCAGATCGTCAACGAGAAAGGCGAATGGCATGGAGCGCTTGCTTTGACTCCAGGCACAAAGCCGCAAGTCGAGCACAAGCAGGGTTGCACGCACGAACAGATCATCGCTGAGATTGACGACCTCAATTTTCATCGACGCCATCTGAATGAGAGCCAGCGGGCATTGTTAGCAGCTAAGCGGGCGACAGCCACTCGAGGCGGCGACTATACGAGCGAGCAAAGCGCAAATTTGCGCAAAGCTCAGATGACGCAGGCCGAAGCTGCCGAGCGCTTCAAGGTGAGTCGGCGTAGCGTTCAGACCGCTGCCAAGGTCATGAGCGAAGCGCCAGAGAAGGCGGAAGCAGTCAGGAAAGGCAAGAAGACCGTCCATAAAGCAGCGAGCGAGATCGAAGCCAAGAAGCAGCAACAGGAGCAGAAGGGCAAACTGCTCAATGGCGAAGATGCTGCCGAGAGGTTCGACCCTGAGGAGTTCAAGAAAAGCGTCTGGAAAGGCTGGTGCCAACTGCTCAAACGCTTCGACCAAAAGCGGCGACTAGACGTGCAACGCGAGATAGTCAATCAATTGTTCGGCCTCTCCCATAGCGCTAAAGCCAGCGCGGTACCCGAGCACGTGATCTACGAGGACGGCACGAAGTTCGCTGTGGAAAAAGTGTTGCAAGAGCGCCACCTGCTCAGGCTGAAAACGGATAAACGCAAACCACCACTGCAACCGGTGAAGTCCTACGATTTGACTGAGGCGGTCATCGGTCAGCCGAGCAAGAAAAAAGGAGGCGCAAAGTGAAAGCCGCTCATGAGCGGCTTTTCATCCCGCTCAATGACATTCACGAATCGCCCGAGAACGTGAAGCTGTATCGCCCGGTCACGCCGGACGACCCGGAAACAATCGCGATGGCCGATTCAATCAGGAAACTTGGCGTTCTGGAACCGATCGTCATCAGCGCCGACGATCACCCTTATATCATATCTGGCCACAAACGATGCATTGCGGCGCGCATGGCCGGTTTGAGACAAGTGCCTTATCGCAGAAGTAACGTGAAGCGCGGCCACGGTGAGAAGGCCAGCGACGCATTTTTTTTGCAGTTGCTTCGCGAATTCAATCGCCAGCGCATCAAAACCCGGGATGAACTGTTACGGGAAGCGGTTGTGAGTGTTGACCCGCGCAAAGCGCATCGGGCACTTACCGCTTACCGGAAACGAAAATCGAAGATAAAGGTCGCGCCAATCGAGCTTCGGAACGTGCAGCGGCGCAAGGAAATTTCGCCAGCTAAAAAGCCGTTTCTCCATGCGATTCAGAAGATCATCGACGAACAAGAACAATTCTGGCCGCTTAGTTTGAGGCAGATTCACTACTTGCTACTGAATAACCCGCCGCTACGTCACTCAGCAAAACCAAACAGCCGCTACCGCAACGATGTGAGCAGTTACCACGATCTGACTGATCTGGTCACGCGGGCCAGGCATGAAGCAAGCGTCGATTACGCTGTGATTGATGACCCGACGCGCCCGGTCACTTTATGGGAGGTGCAATCTAGCTTGTCGAGCTACTACGCCCAGCAGATGGAAGATTTGCTCAATGGCTATTGGCGCGATCTCATACAGAGCCAGCCTAATCACATCGAGCTAGTGGTGGAAAAGAACACGCTAAGAACCATCGTCCGGCCCGTTGCGTCGAAATTCTGCATCCCGCTGACAATCGGGCGCGGTCAATGTTCGACCAGACCGCTCTACAATATCTCAGAGCGTTACAAAACGAGCGGGAAGGAAAAGCTGATCATTCTGGCTGTGAGTGATCTCGACCCGGACGGGGACGGAATCGCTCACAGTTTAGGCCAGCGGTTGCGCGACGACTTTGCCATTCCAAGCGTCGAGGTGATCAAATGTGCGCTCACTTTTGACCAAGTGCGCAGCCTTAAGCTACCGACCAAATACGAGCGGGCGAAAACCGGCAGCTCGAACTACGAGCGCTACGTTGCCGCCTATAACACTGACTTCGTTTGGGAATTGGAAGCGCTCGACCCGAAGGTCCTACAAAGATTGCTGACTAAGACTATCGACGACGTAATTGATCGACGAGCTTTCAATGCAGAGGTCGCACAAGAACGGGCCGACGCCGCGCATAATGCCGCAGTCCGCGAGATTGTGTTGCGAACCCTTCGAGCGCAGATCAGCAACCCACCTTCTGAAACATGAATCCAGTCTTGGCAGCAGTAGCGGACAAAACCAGATCATGAGCGAGTTTTCAAGCGAGAGAAAGGCAAAAGCACAATGAAAACAGCAGTAACAACAACATGCGCTCTGAAGTGCCGACCGGCGCTTAACAGGCCGCCTAACCAGACAAGGAGGATCTTCCTATGGAAGAACAAAAAGAATGGCGGGGCCTTTCGGCCCCACCAAATGCAAACAAGGATTGCCCTGAGCCTACAAAGGCTCAAAACAATGGTCAAACAGAAAATAATGCTACCACCGACCCGCTGCCGCAATCTGGACAAAGCGATCGGTAGCGACGCCCTTCGCGTCCTAGCCTACGCGCTTGGTCGCCCGCCCGGATGGCGGCTGCGTTTCGCTGACGTGAAGAAACGGTTCGGCTGGAACCGCCGCACATTTCAATCAGCCATGCGCGAGCTTGAGCAAGTTGGCTACGCAGCGTTAAGCGAATATCACCCTAGCTTTGGGCAGTGCTGGCATGTACGCGAGCATCCCGCAATCCCGTGGCCCAAAGGGGTGCGCTTTTCTGCTGCTGCGCCTGCTGCGCGGCTATTATGCTGCACAGAAACCGCGCAGCATAATAAGGACTTGAATTATAGTAAGCGTGGGGGGGTGGAAAATCGAAGTTCACTAAAGAAAGAAAGTTCTAACGAACAAGCTAACGCAAGCTGCGAGCGCACAGCTTCGCAGCTTATTACATCGCCTTTGGCGGATTATTCAGAAGAGAACAGGGAGAAAATCGCTATCTGGCACAAGAAAGTTTGCGATAAACGCCCGCACTGGCTTCGCATCAACAAATACACCGAGCGCACCGAGCAAGCGCTCGACAAGTGGGACGTGGACGACTTCCGCGAGTTCTGCCGCAAGGTGGCGCGGATTCGGTTGCGCAACAAACGCGATCACGGCGAGGGCGAGGCAATCGGCATCCTTATCCCCAAGCGCAAGACGCTGGTCAACTTGCTCTGGACAAACGATTGAAGCAGTTAAAACAAGAAGGGAACAAGCAAACCAAGATGAACAAACCCTTAACAATCGAACTGATGCTGTTGTCCAAGGACACGTTGCCCGAGGAAACGCTGGCCGATAACACAGCTTGCAATTGTCCCCGGTGCCGTGGGCCGAGAGAACGCGCCCGAGTCCGTGCGCGATCTCGCATGTTAAAGACCGCCTCTGAGCGCAGGGCGTGGCGTAAATTGACGGACATCGACCCGCACTTTCAACTGCTCTACCAGCAAGTGCGCGCGCCATTGCGCTTTAACATGTTGCGAGGTCGGCCGCTGGTCGGCACGTTGCTTGCCGCCTTCGCTTACTTCCACTTTGATCGAGCGTTCGATCATACGCCATCGGTGGGCGCGCTCAGGCAACGCATCAATCACCGCATCAAACGCGGGTGCTACGATCACCTGTTCAACTAGCAAGTGACAATGACAAAAGACGCTCTCAATTTGTTATATGACACGCCCGTGGATCGGATTGCCGCCGTATCGTGCGCCACTTTGCTGTAACACTTCGCGAGCAGCGCCGCTCTCTTGCCCCAGCGCGTGCAAACAAAACAGTTCTAGGCCCCGTAGCGTTCGCGCTCTGGCTATGCCTTAAAGCTCTCACGAGCAGCCAAAGCGTGCCCACGGCCGCCTCGAAAGGAAACTAACAGACGACCGTGGGACGCTTAGCACGTCAACCTTTCAACCTAATTGATTGCAACGATACCACCTTCCGCCTAGAGTTAAAGACTTCATCAACTAACAACCAACCTTCTATGCACGAACATCCTAACCCTACAATCACAGAGCATTCGCCTTTTTTCGCGCCCACCATTCCGCCTGAGCAACAGCGAACACTTCGGCAAGGAGAACGCGCCGTTACTGAGGCTGCCAGCCGTCAAGCTGCCGAGCGAGAGCAATCCTACCTTGCGGCATTGAACGGTCCGCCCGGAGTTCAACCATTGAAACTGCGTCCCTTGCGCCAGCCTCTGTTACCCGCCGACTTCGCGGAACAAATCGCGGCGCTAGACGAAAAGATTTTCGAGCGCGGCGTAGCGATGTCACGCGAGCGCCTCCTTTCGCTAGGCCAGGAGCGGTTCAAAGATTTGCTTTGCAAAGACCGCGCGGCTCGCTCGCTGCAACGCGTAATCTTCACCGATCTGAGCAGTTGGTTTTCGGTACAGCAAGCTTTCCTAGCTGCGGGGGCATTCGCGACAGCAGTCCCGAAACGCAAAACATCCGAGGTCGCTCGAGGCGTTGGCGAAGACCGCGAGAGAGCGGCAACGATCAATGGTTTTTCCGATCTGTGGAAAGCATCGCAAGAGCCGCAAGTTGTGCGCGATGTTTACGCTTTCCATGAAGCTTTTGTCACGCTTGCGCTCGGTCAGTCGATATTGGAGCAGCTTTCACGAGATGGCCGGTTGCGGAGCCGTCTTTTCTGCGGTGGAAGAATCGGCGCGACGACTAGTTATTTCCGCTCCTGGCTAGCCACCCTTGAAGGGCCGCATTTCAAGGTCACAGTTGCATCGCCGCTATGGCACATCCTGGCTTGGCTAACGAACGAACACACACCGCTGCTTGAACCAGCTGAGCAAGCGAAAGAGTTGTTCGGGGTGCGGGCGCCGTCGCGCGCGCAAATCAAACTTTGCGATGCGCTCATGCAAGGGTTCCTGCTCGGGCTTCGCTCTTGGGATTTGTGGAATTACGTTGGCCGCGTTACTCGGCAACTAATCCAGCATCGCGACTTGGAGATTTGGTGCAATGACCTGGCCAAACGTTACCCTGCCATTGCGCAGTTTCACGATGTGCTTCGCGATTACTTTTGGCAGTCGGTTGGCGCTGGCAGTGTTTATCACGCGCACCGCGTGTTCGATTCAGCAAGATACCATTCCTACCTCGACCACTCGCTAGGCAGGCTCTTGGATTGCGTTTCCGCGATTGCGGCGTTGGCGGTTGAAGGCACTTGCGTGGCGCGGTTCTCTGACTGGCTCTTGCTCGAAGGAAAGCCGAAACCGAAGCTCGCCGACACAATCAGCGAGAAGTTGGAAACGGCTTTTGCTGGTCAGAGCTTCCAAGTCAACGTCGAGGAGGTGCGATGATGAAAACTTTAGTGCTCTTAGGCCATCACGAAATAGGTGGTCAGCAATTTCATCACGGCGACGAATTGCCGCCCAATACCTTGCCGGCTGAGACCGTGGACTCGTGGATTGACCGCAAATGGCTCATGGAACTCGATAGCGTCGAGCGTCGCAGTTTGTTTCGACTGTTTGCTCCTTTCAGCCGCAGTAAGGAAACCGAAGAGTTAACCGAAGAGGAAAAAGCTGAGCTATGCCTGCCAGCTTGACTGCGCTCGCATTGCCGCAGTAACATCCAACCCATGATTACGTTGCAATTCCCAACCAACAGCAGCCACATAGGCGGTCTGGCTTTTGGGCCTTCCATCACTTTGGGGTTACCTATCGACCAAGCTGTCGCTGCTATCCACAATTGTGCCAGAGAATTGAGCCGCTCAGCGGAGAAAGCGCCTGGTAGAACCGAACGGGTTCGCCAGAAGACAAAGGTTTGCACGCGCGCGCTGCCCTCGCAACAAGAGTACAAGGAGCAGGTCGAACGCGAACGCGCTCGTTACCGCCCTTTGCAACCACGACCGCATACCAAAAGCGACTAACCACTGCCTGAGTCGTGTCATCGCGGCGTTCAACGGTAACTGCCCCGCCGCCACCATCACTCACAGGGCCACGGCTCCGGGTAGGCGAAGTATGCCTACTGCGCAGGCCGCACGAATGGTTTGATTTGAAAGTGGAGCTGCGCGGCATCGACGATGACTTAGCGCTCATCCGCATCATGGACAGACTCGAGCGCGTTCAACTTGCGTGGCTGCGCAGATCGGTCACGGTGCGATGAAAAGCCAAGTCCGAGTCGTGGTAGTGCGTCGCCGCGGACGGCCCAAGCTCGGCAATTATCGGCTGGAATGTGTGTTGCCCGAAGCTGTGTTCGACAAACTGGTCGAGGAAGAATCGCGCAGCGGGACTTATCGAACCCGCATCGCTGCGAATGTGCTCTGTGAGTGGGCTGGCACCCAAGCGCCTGATTGCCGCTCGATTCGGTCCTACATGGAATAAGTGAACACACCAAAGCCACGCGGCAAGGCAGTGAGCTGCTACCAAAGCGTGTTATCATCCAAGCGTCAAGGTGAACAAGCGACGAAAACGCAACCCCAGGCTGCGCCACGGCCATGCGCGACGTGGAAAGATGACGCCTCTCTATCGCGCGTGGCTCCGAATGCACGATCGCTGCTACAACCAGCACTACCACAGGTTCCATCGCTACGGCGGACGCGGTATCAAGGTCTGCTCCCGCTGGGATAGTAGCAACACCCGAGGCTTTCAGAACTTCCTTGGCGATATGGGTGAGCAGCCAGGTAAAGGTTATTCGCTTAACCGCATCGACAACGATGACAATTACAAGCCGAGCAATTGCCGCTGGGCCACCGCTCAAGAACAAGCGCTTAACATGCGGCACCCGCTTGGGCTAAGTGGTATGCGCGGCGTGTGGCTGACACCGAACGGTAAGCATCGAGCATCCATCAAGCGAGGCGGAAGGCATCATCACCTTGGCATGTTCGCTACCGCAACAGAGGCATCGACAGCATACGAAACGGCGCAGGCGAAACTCCAAGCAGCATGAGAGACCGCGAGGAAATTTTTGTCGCGGCCCCCGCCAGCTTCAGCCGCACGGTTTTCCGGCTGCGCCTGCATAGAGGGTCGGAATCCTGTTAGAGACTGGCCACCCGACAAACCACTTCACTTCACAAGTTCACCAATGAAAAAGGGATTTCTTTTGCGAACAGCGTGAAAGCTGCGCAATGAGCACTTGGGCGATTTCGCCTTCTGTGTAGTCCGGCTTCACCTCATCGAAGCTAAAACGGCATGGCAGCCCGCACGCCCGCGGCCTAGGCGTCTCTGCTGAATTCGTCGAAGAACTTCCGATCAACTTCGAAGGTTCGTCGCGGAAGCAAGCCCAATTCCAGATCTTCGAATAGCTTCACCAAGTCCTCGCCTGCGACCAGCTCGATCGGTGTTGCGCCATCGCGCCTGGCCTCTTTCTTGGCCTCAACCGTGAATGTGCCCGTCGTCATCATGATGCCCTTGTCCGCACGACCCGCCATGGCTCCTCGAAAGTCACGAACTTGAGAGGGAGTGACGGAACCTTGATAACGTTTGCACTGAAATAAAACGTTAAAACTGACGAAAGGATTGACTTGCAGCACCCCAATTCCGTCGATGCCGCCGTCACCACTTTTGCCGGTAACGACGACCTCCTGAAAACCTGATTCACGAAGAACCCGCTGACATAACCGCTCAAATCCGTTCGGTGGTAACGACTTGATCACCGCCAGCAATTCCGACTTGTAATCAGCGTTTTCGGCAGAGTTCTCGTCACGCTCGTCGATAAAGGGCTCTGCCAGCTCTTTCTTTTTCTTCTTTTCTGCTCGCAGCGCTTTCTGAACTAGTTGGAACACTTCATGCGCATCAAATGTCGCTAGGTCCGTTTGAGCGCCCTTTTCCGTGAGACTCCACACGCCGCGGCGCGATGATTCAAGATAGCCAGCGCGTCCTAGATAAAGGCGGCTCCATTGAACCTGATTGCGAACGCGCGACTGACCGTTCTTGATCGTGACCTCCTGCTCCGACTCGGGGATTTGAAGAAGCTCAATCGCACGATCAATGACTTCCGAGGTCGTTGCCGAACCGCCGGACTGTCTCAGAATCTGCAGGACCGGTTTGAAGAATCGAATGAATTTGGGACCCTTCGCTGTCACTGATCGAGCATCATACCTGATTTAAGGGGTTGCGCCAAGCGGGGGCTCGCGTCATTGCAGCCGGGATATATCAGTTTGTCGTTGCCGTGTGGAGCGCAAAAAAGACAGAATCCACCGTGATGAAGTATTGGGAGATCATCGCTGACAATCTCAGCAAAGCCGGTTGGAGTTGGGGCTGTGTCTCAGCCCTTGATTCCCACGGGCGGACAATCTGGATTGTTGACGCGCATCGCGGCGACAATCAGCGTTTCATTGTGCACGCGGATGAAAAGCTGACTTGCGTTTCTGGAACAGGAAACGGCGATTCGCCCGACCAGCGCCGAACTTCACTTTCTTACGAAACCGGCCTTAGCAACCCAATTTCCGCCGCAAGGCAGCCAAGCCGAGCAAAGCGCAGCCGAGCAGAGAAACTGTCGAGCCGCCATCGGGAACCCCAGCCCCTCCGATGATGAGCGTGAAGTTCTGGTTCGGTAATCCAGTTCCCCACGACCATACGTAGGTGCCGGGCGTCACGCCGAGGCTGGCGAGGGTCGCGTTGTTAAAGGTCATGCTATCCGATAGAGCAGCACCGGAGACATAGCCCTGTGGCACAAAAAGATTCCCCAATCCCCCCCGCATGCCGACAAAGTCTCCGCTGCCAGTGTTGGCATTGAGCGGGCCCCCGCTCCCGAAGTTCGTCGGTCCAGTGAATCCAGCGTATTGGGATACGTTCACTGAACCCGTTGGCCCCGTGAATATTATCCCAAAAAGTGGGAGGACCCCGACGCCGTTGGTCGACACTGAGCCTTGGAAAGTCAGTCCGGTCAAGTTAATGGGTCCGCTTCCGCTCCAGCGTTACGCTGTAAGCTTGGGCGGGCTGGACGGAGAAGAGCGACAGAGCGGCAACTGCGGTTAGGGCGAGTAGAATTTTAGGTAAGGTTTTCATGAATTCCTCCTTAGCAACTCAATTTGCGCCGCAGCGCAGCCAAGCCGAGCAAAGCGAAACCGAGCAGAGAAACTGTTGAGCCAGCATCGGGAACGCCTACTCCAGCATTGATCGTGAAGCTGTCCGCGTGCACCCCGGTTCCCCAGGTCCAGGTATAGGTTCCGGGAGTTACGCCGAGACTGAGCAAGGTGGCACCGGCATAGGTCGAGGTGCCCGATAGAGCAGCACCAGAGACATAGCCCTGCGGCACAAACAGTTCGCCATCGTGGCCCGCAATGCCGACGGCGTTCCCGCCGGTACTACTGGC
>WNGI01005097.1_pt1 | contig 11788 bp, 11 predicted proteins | sample 5400621 | NCBI WGS metagenome assembly WNGI01 (sample SAMN13153374, study PRJNA577476) | soil metagenome | isolation source: 20 cm soil or saprolite under Garry oak tree replicate 1 | place: USA:California | collected 2016-06-15
CGCCCCAGATCACCGTGACCTTGTTCTTCTTCATCAGGAAGCCGACGCCATCGTTGAGGCGTTTGGAGACGCCGCGCGAGCGCTGCACCACGGCGCTGGCATCGTAGGCGACCTTCTCGGCGATCAGTCCATAATCCTTGGCGTGCTGCATGTAGTGAAAGATTTCCGCCGAGCGCAGCAGCGCCTTGGTCGGGATGCAGCCCCAGTTCAGGCAAATGCCGCCGAGATAGGATTTTTCGACGATCGCGGTCTTGAAGCCGAGCTGTGCCGCGCGGATGGCGGTGACATAGCCGCCAGGTCCGGAGCCGATGATGATGATGTCGAAGGATGTTTCGGGCATTTGCTATTCGCTCTTCGCTTTCTTCCCCTCTCCCCCTGTGGGAGAGGGTGGATGCGCGCCGCTAGGCGCAGCCGGGTGAGGGGGTCGCGCCACAACATCAACGATCATTTCCAAGACCGACTGCGACCGCATCAAAATATCGTTATTCCAGAAGCGCAAAACACGAAATCCGCGATCCGACAAATCGTACCCACGCCGCCTGTCATCTTCGCTTTCCGCTTGTTGGCTACCATCTGCCTCGACAATCAAACGCTGCTCGAAAGAAACAAAAACAACGAACCATGGCCCGACAGGAACCGGGCGACGAAACTTTAAACTCGCAAGGCGACGCGAACGGAGCAGTTGCCAGAGCATGATCTCGGCGTCCGTCGCGTTGGCGCGGAGAGATTTGGCAAAGGTTCGCTTCTGCTTCGGTACGTGTTGCAGCATCCCCTCACCCGTCCGCCTTCGGCGGCCACCCTCTCCCACAAGGGGAGAGGGAAGAAAGAGCTCACACCATCATCATGACGGGATTTTCGATCAGCATCCTGAACGCGCCGATCAGCTCGGCGCCGAGCGCGCCGTCGACCGCGCGATGGTCGCACGATAATGTCACGCTCATGATATGAGCGATTTCGATCTTGCCGTCGCGCACCACCGCGCGCTCTTCGCTGGTGCCAACCGCGAGGATGGTCGCATGCGGCGGGTTGATCACGGCGGTGAAATCCTTGATGCCGTACATGCCGAGATTGGAAACCGCGGTGGTGCCGCCCTGATATTCTTCGGGCTTGAGCTTGCGCGCCCGGGCGCGGGCCGCAAAATCCTTCATCTCGCTCGAGATCGTCGACAGCGACTTGGTCTCGGCCTTGCGGATGATCGGCGTGATCAGCCCGCCCGGCATCGCGACGGCTACCCCGATATCGGAATGCTTGTGCTTGAGCATGCCGCTTTCGGTCCAGCTCACATTGCAATTGGGAATCCGCTGCAACGCGATTGCCATCGCCTTGATGACGAAATCATTGACGGAGAGCTTGTAGAGCGGCTTTTTCTCCTTGTCCTTTGGTGCTGTGGCATTGATCTCCTCGCGCGCGGCCAGGAGCTTGCCGATATCGCAGTCCATCGTCAGATAGAAATGCGGAACGGTCTGTACCGACGCCGTCAAGCGTTGCGCAATGGTGCGCCGCATGCCGTCATGCGGCACGATTTCGTAGCTGCCCTCTTCAAACAGTGCGAGGATCTGCCTGTCCGACATCGACGGCGCCATGGCCGGGCCCGCGGCGGGCGCGGCCGCCGGTGCCTTCAACCCCTTGCCCGATTTTGCTTCCTCGACGTCGCGGGCAATGACGCGGCCATGCGGGCCTGTTCCGTTGACCCGCACAAGCTCGATCCCGGCTTCTTTTGCCAATCGCCGGGCCAGCGGTGACGAGAAAATACGGCCGTGCCCGTTGGTCTGCGGAGCAGGTGCCGGTGCTTGGGCCGCGGGAGCTGCGGCCTGCGCCGCGGCCTTGACGGTGGCCGGCGCAGGCGTCGGGGCCGGCTTCGCGGCGGCGGGTGTCTCAGCCGCCTTCGGTGGCGGCGTGCTTGAAGCCGTGGGCTTCGCAGCCCCAGCCCCCGCCGCCTTCACATCCTCGCCATCGCCCGCCAGTACCGCGATCACGTCGTTGACGGGGACATCCTGCGTACCCTCGGGCACCAATATCTTCGCGATCGTGCCCTCATCGACCGCCTCGACCTCCATGGTCGCCTTGTCGGTCTCGATCTCCGCGATCACGTCGCCGGACTTGACCTTGTCGCCCTCTTTCTTGAGCCACTTGGCAAGGTTGCCCTTTTCCATCGTCGGCGACAGCGCGGGCATCAGAATGTTGATCGGCATTGTCAGTGACCTTGTTGCGACCGCGGCGTGGTGCTGCCCAAGTCGGTCGGCCGGGCGATTTCGGCTTCGAACATATCTACGATACGGCTCAGCGCTTCGTCCTCGGTATATCCGCCCTCGCGCGCATAGGCGCGGGCGGCGTGACGCGCGATGTCGACCAGAAGCAGGCCCCACATATCCGGCTCCTCGAACGCGCGCGTGAACGCGATGGAGAGCCCGCCATCAAGCACGAACGCGCGCAACACCTCCGTGGCATCATCGCGACCCATCACGTCCGGCGGCAATGGCTGTTCCTTGGGACCTGCCTTGGAATCTGCCATGGTTCACCGATAACAAACGGCTTTGGCGGCTGCGACCACCTCGGCCACCGATGGCAATGCGAGCTTTTCCAGATTGGCCGCGTAAGGCATTGGCACGTCCTTGCCCGACACCCGCGCCACCGGCGCATCCAGATAATCGAAGGCGTGCTCCATCAGACGAGCTGCGATTTCGGCGCCAACGCCGTTCTGCTGCCAGCCCTCCTCCACGGTGACCGCGCGGCCGGTCTTTTTGACCGAGGCGACGATGGTGTCGGTGTCCATCGGACGCAGCGTGCGCAGGTCGATCACCTCGGCCTCGATGCCTTCCTTCGCCAGTTCGTCTGCCGCCTTCAGCACGTAGGACATTCCGTTCGACCATGACACGATGGTGACATGACCGCCGGCGCGCACCACGCGCGCCTTTCCGATCGGGATCACATAATCGTCGAGCTTCGGCACTTCGCCGGAATGGCCGTACAGCATCTCGTTTTCCAGGAAAATCACCGGATTGGGATCGCGGATCGCGGCCTTCAGAAGCCCCTTGTAGTCGGCGGCCGAGAACGGTGCGATCACCTTCAGCCCGGGAATCTGCGCATACCAGGCCGAATAATCCTGGCTGTGCTGGGCGGCGACGCGCGCGGCAGCGCCGTTAGGTCCGCGGAACACGATCGAGCAGCCCATCTGTCCGCCCGACATGTACAGCGTCTTGGCGGCGGAATTGATGATCTGGTCCATCGCCTGCATGGCGAAGTTGAAGGTCATGAACTCGACGATCGGTTTCAAGCCAGCCATCGCCGCACCGATGCCGATGCCGGCAAACCCATGCTCGGTGATCGGCGTGTCGATCACACGCCTGGCACCGAATTCCTGCAGCAGGCCCTGGCTGACCTTGTAGGCGCCCTGATATTCCGCGACCTCTTCGCCCATCAGGAACACATCGGCATCGCGGCGCATCTCCTCGGCCATCGCGTCGCGCAGCGCCTCGCGGATGGTCATCGTCACCATTTCGGTGCCGGCGGGCACTTCGGGATCGGGTTCGACGGCGGCCTTCGGCGCGGCGGGCGCTGCCGGCGCCTGGATCCTCGGCTTGCCTTCGCCGACCGGCGCGCGCGACTCCGCTACTTCCTTCGCGACATCAGCCGCAGGCGCGGCGGTTTTCGCGGGCGCAGTTGCCTTGCCAAGATCGGCTGCGCTCTCGCCGTCGGACAGGATGGTCGCGATCGGCGTATTGACCGCGACGTCTTCGGTGCCTTCGGGGATCAGGATCCTGCCGAGCGTGCCCTCATCGGTGGCCTCGACTTCCATGGTCGCTTTGTCGGTTTCGATTTCGGCGATGACGTCGCCGGATTTAATCGCCTCGCCTTCCTTCTTCAGCCATTTCGAAAGGTTGCCTTTCTCCATGGTCGGCGAAAGCGCGGGCATCAGCACTTGAATGGGCATGGGAACTCCGGATTAGGCGTGCGCGCGCTCAGCGATAGACGTCCGTATAAAGTTCGGATGGATCGGGCTCGGGGTCGTGCTGCGCGAAGTCGGCGGCGGCATTCACGACCTCCCGCACCTCGGCGTCGATGGCCTTCAATTCCTGTTCGCTCACCTTTGCCGCCAGCAAACGATTGCGAACCTGTTCGATCGGGTCCTGGTCGTGCCGGACCTTGTCGACTTCCTCTCGGGTGCGATACTTCGCCGGATCCGACATCGAATGGCCGCGGTAGCGATAGGTCTGCATTTCCAGGATGAACGGTCCATTGCCTTCGCGACACCAGGCAACCGCGTTGTCGCCGGCGGCCTTCACCGCGCGGACGTCCATGCCGTCGACCTGTTCGCCCGGAATATTGAAGGAGATGCCGCGCTTGGAGAAATCGGTTTGCGCCGAGGACCGCGTCACCGACGTGCCCATGGCGTAACGGTTGTTCTCGATGACAAAGATCACCGGCAGCTTCCAAAGCTCCGCCATGTTGAAGCTTTCATAGACCTGGCCCTGGTTCGAGGCGCCGTCGCCAAAATAGGCCAGGCTGACGAAATAATTGCCGCGATAGCGGTTGGCGAAGGCAAGACCGGTGCCGAGCGAGACCTGGGCGCCGACGATGCCGTGGCCGCCGAAGAAATTCTTCTCCTTGCTGAACATGTGCATGGAGCCGCCCTTGCCCTTGGAATAGCCGCCATGGCGTCCGGTCAATTCGGCCATCACGCCCTTGGCTGCCATTCCGGTGGCCAGCATGTGCCCGTGATCCCGGTAACCGGTTATGACCTGATCGCCCTTCTTCAGGGCCATCTGCATGCCGACCACGATGGCTTCCTGGCCGATATAGAGATGGCAGAAGCCGCCGATCGCGCCCATGCCATAGAGCTGGCCGGCCTTTTCCTCGAAGCGCCGGATCAACAGCATGTCGCGCAGCGCGCTGAATTCCTGATCCCTGGTGAATTCTGGCGGCTTGTGCGAGCCGTTCCCTTTTTCTTGGCCCAATTCTTTGGCGGCGCTTTTCTTTGATAAGGCCATGGCAATTCCGGATGAGAGAGTAGGTAGCCCTCTCTATCCCAACTCAAACCGCCGTGAAAGGATTGCGTGATGCGGCAAAAATCCGACTATGCCGCAGTGCAATGCGCGCGACATATTCGAGATCGATTTCCAGCCTTTTTGAAATTTGAGATCAGTTCGGATTAACGATCCGAACCAGATCGCGCGGATTAGCGTAATCGAGCTGAAAGCGCGCGCGCTCGTCGAGCATATCCGGGTCGACCCGGTCGGAACGGAGCAGCGAGACCCGCTGCTCGCCCTCGGCGCGCTCGCGTTTCAGCCGCGCCAATTCCGAGGTCAGCGCGATGATCTCGGAATCGAGTTCCTGCCGCGCATTCAGCCCATATTTGCCGGTATAGGCGTTGACGCCGAAATAGCCGACCATCGCCGCCGCCATGGTGTAGAGGGCAAGACCGGTGAGGAAGGATTTGAGTCGGCTGCGAGAAACCATGGGGCGAGGATGCGGCACCCCCGGTTAACGGAATCCTAAACCCGTTCCCCCCGGGCCCCTTCGCGTCAGCCTATTTGTTATGCTTTTCCACGAAGGCAGCAAAGGCGTCGAGATATTGCTGCAGCACCTTCTGCAGCGCTTCCTTAGTGAGGTGGCCGTTGTCGTCGAACGCGTCGCCGACGGCATTCAGATAGATCTCCGGCTGCCCGAGGATCGGCCCGGAGATGCCTGGCAGGATATTTTGCAAGTGCTTGGCCGCGCTGACGCCACCGAGCGGCCCCGGTGAATTGCTGATAATGCCGGTCGGCTTGCCGAGGAAGGAACTCTTGCCGTAGGGGCGCGATCCGACGTCGATGGCATTCTTCAATACGCCGGGGATCGAACGGTTATATTCCGGCGTCACGAACAACACGCCGTCAGACTTCTGCAGCTTTTCACGGAACGCCACCCAATCGGCCGGCGGCGTTGCTTCCAGATCCTGATTGAAGAACGAAATGCCGTGCAGGGTCGTGACATCGAGCTTCAGCGAAGCCGGCGCCAGCCTCGCCAAGGCATTGGCGATCTTGAGCGAAAAACTCCCTTTGCGGAGGCTGCCGACGATCGTGACGACGTTGTGAATGGCCATTAATTTCCCCTTTTAAAGCCGAAAACGGCTGCCCTCACTTAAGCTGCATCGGCATAAAGATGCAAGTGCATGAATTGGCGTTTGTGACCGCGCCGGGAGAAAAACCAACAACGACCGGCCAGGTTTGGAAGCGCGCTGGCGCTGGGCCGCGGTCAGCCATTTGACGGCCCAAAAAGGTCTGTTGCTGGTGTGGATCGGAAGCTCCGCGGTGGTCATTCCCGATCGAAGCTTTGCCAGCCCCGGTGCGCGCGACGCGGCGATCGCGTTCGTCCGCGCAAAACTGTCCGAAGCCGGATCCGCTTCGTCGCCGCCCGCAGCCTGAACTCCCCCTCTTGAAAAGTGACCTGTGACTCCATCCCTCAGATTTGGATTTGCGATTTACATGCGCACGCGTGATGTGATCCCGTCACCCGCGCGCAACGCCTTCAACCCTTGTTCGGGTTGATCAGGAATTTCTCACCCGTCGCGCGCTTGTTGTAGATGGCGATGTTGGAAAGCTGCAGCGCCTGCTGCAGCGACACCACTTGGGTGTAATGGCTGGCAAAGGTGGTCCTGAGCTCGGCGACCACCCGCTGCCGCAGCTTGGCGCCGTCGGCCGGGCCGATCTTCTGCAGGAACGGAAACAATAGCCAGCCGCCGACCCCCCAGGCCATTCCGAAGGCCCGATTCAACTCCACCGGGCGCGGATCGAGGCTGCCATAGATATAGACCTGCTTGTGCACGCTCGATCCATAGCGGCTGTAGACTTTTGCGGTCTTGTTGGCGGCAATCTCCATGCAGGTGAGGATTTGCCCGGCCAGCTTGCCGCCGCCGATGGCGTCGAACGCGATAGTCGCGCCGGTTTCCACCAGCGCATTGGTGAGATCGTCCATGAAGGTCGGCGCGGTGGAATCGACCACATGCTTCGCGCCGATCTTGCGCAGGATGTCGGCCTGCTCCTTGCTGCGGATGATATTGACTAGATCGATGCCGTCCTTGAGGCAGATCTTGTTGAGCATCTGACCGAGGTTCGATGCGGCGGCGGTGTGCACCAGCGCCTTGTGGCCCTCGCGCCGCATGGTCTCGGTCATGCCGAGCGCGGTCAGCGGATTGACGAAGCATGAGGCGCCTTCGGCAGGCGTGGTGCCCGCCGGGAGTTCCAGCACATCCCTCGCCTTCAGCACGCGATATTGCGCATACATGGCGCCGCCGATCATGGCGACGGTCTTGCCCATCAGCGCCTTCGCCGCATCCGACGAGCCGGTCCTGATCACGACGCCAGCGCCCTCATTGCCGACCGGCATCGATTCATCGAGCCGTCCGGCCATCGCCTTCATCGCCGCTTCCGGAACCTTCGCGGTGACGACGGGAGCCTCCCTGGTGCCGGAGGCTTTTGCCGACGTCATGTCGGCGGCGCCGACAAGCAGTCCGAGGTCGGAGGGATTGATCGGCGAGGCCTCGACGCGGACGACGATTTCATCGTCGGCAGGTTCAGGCGTCGGCACGCTCGCCAGCGATATCTCGAGTTCGCCGCTGTTCTTGATCAGCGAGCGAAGCTGCAGCCCGGTCTTGCCTTCGGCACTCATCTTGAACCCTCCTGGTTTATGTTTTTCTAGATTTGACTGTACTACGGTGTCACGCCAGCGCTTTCAGCGCCGCCTTGCCCGCATATTTCGCCTGGCTGCCCAGCTCCTGCTCGATGCGCAGCAACTGGTTGTATTTGGCGGTGCGGTCGGAGCGCGCCAGCGATCCGGTCTTGATCTGTCCGCAATTGGTGGCGACCGCGAGGTCGGCGATGGTGGAGTCCTCGGTCTCGCCGGAGCGGTGCGACATCACGGCGGTGTAGCCGGCCTTATACGCCATCTCGACCGCGCTCAGCGTCTCCGTCAGCGTACCGATCTGGTTGACTTTGATCAGAATCGAATTGGCGCGACCGTTCTTGATGCCGTCGGCCAGCCGCGTCACATTTGTGACGAACAGATCGTCGCCGACCAGCTGGCACTTTTTCCCGACCAGATCGGTCAGTTCCTTCCAGCCGTCCATGTCGTCTTCCGACATGCCGTCTTCGATCGAGACGATCGGATAACGCGCGGCGAGATCGGCGAGATATTTTGCCTGCTCCGAGCGCGAGCGGGTCTTGTTCTCGCCGCCATAGACGTAAGCGCCGTCCTTGAAGAATTCGGTGGCGGCGCAATCCAGCCCCAGCATGACGTCGGCGCCGGCCTTGTAGCCGGCCTTGCCGATCGCGCCCATGACGAACTCGAGCGCAGCATCCGCCGACGGCAGGTTTGGCGCGAAGCCGCCCTCGTCGCCGACATTGGTGTTATGGCCGGCCTTTTTCAGTTCAGCGCGCAAGGTGTGGAAAATCTCCGAGCCGCAGCGCAGTGCCTCGGCAAACGTCTTGGCGCCGACCGGCAGGATCATGAATTCCTGAAAATCGATCGGATTGTCGGCATGCACGCCGCCATTGATGATGTTCATCATCGGCACCGGCAAGGTCCGCGCCGAGGTGCCGCCGACGTAGCGATACAGCGGCATGTCGAAGGATTCCGCCGCGGCCTTGGCACAGGCCAGCGACACGCCGAGGATGGCGTTGGCGCCGAGCCGGCTCTTGTTGGGCGTGCCGTCGAGATCGATCATGACCTGGTCGATCTGCACCTGCTGCTCGACCGCCATGTCGGACAACGCCTCGAAAATCTCGCCGTTGACAGCCGCGACCGCCTTGTGCACGCCCTTGCCGAGATAGCGCGCCTTGTCGCCGTCGCGCAGCTCGACCGCCTCATGCGCGCCGGTCGAGGCGCCGGACGGCACCGCCGCGCGGCCGATCGAGCCGTCTTCCAGCACCACATCAACTTCGACAGTCGGATTGCCGCGGCTGTCGAGAATTTCACGGCCGATGATGTCGACGATGGCGGTCATGTCTGTGCTTCCCTTGCGGTTAGTTCTGCCCCGGTTCGGGCCGCGTCTTACACGGCGCGCAAGCAAATGTGAACGCTTAGCCTGCGGCCTTTTCCTGACGGGCCGACATGGCAGGGCTATTGTGGCGGAAGGCTGATCGACGCGTCGAAACCTTCTTCTCATGGAGCCGGGGTAACGCAATGAACCGCCGCCAGTTTCTCTTTTCGTCCGCCGCCGGAATCTTCGCCGCCCCTGCGTTGCTGCGCGGTGCCCGCGCTCAGGAAGGCCCGTTCCGGGTCAAATATTTTCCGGTCGATGCCGGCACGGGCCTGCACGACGTCGCGCCCGCCCCCGACGGCACGATCTGGTTCACCGGCCAGCGCAGCGGAAAGCTCGGACGGCTCGATCCACGCGACGGCTCGTTCAAGCTGGTCGGCCTCGGCAAGGGCGCCGCGCCCCATGGCGTCACGATCGGCCCCGACGGCGCACCGTGGGTGACCGAGGGCGGGCAGAACGCGATCGCCCGCGTCGACCCCGGCGACGGCAGCGTGAGGCTGTTCCGCCTGCCGGAAAAATATGCGGATGCCAACCTCAACACCGGCGTGTTCGACAAAAGCGGGATCTACTGGTTCACCGGGCAATCCGGTTATTACGGCCGGCTCGATCCAAAATCAGGCGAGATGAAAGTGTTCAGCGCCCCCCGCGGCGTCGGACCTTACGGCATCGCGGTCATGCCGAAGGGCGAGGTCTGGTACGCCTCGCTGGCGGGAAATCACATTGCAAGGATCGATCTGGCGACCGGGCAGGCAACGGTGGTCGAACCATCGACGCCAAAACAAGGCGCGCGGCGGATATGGTCGGATTCGAAAAGCCGCCTCTGGATCAGCGAGTGGAACAGCGGCAACGTCTCGATGCACGATCCCGCGGACGGCAGCTGGAAAGCCTGGAAGCTGCCGGGCAATAGCCCGCGCACCTATGCGGTCTATGTCGACGACAAGGACAGGATTTGGCTGACCGATTTCTCGGCCAATGCGATCGTGCGCTTCGATCCATCGACCGAGAAGTTCAACGTGTTCGCCAGCGACAAGGCGGGCGCCAATGTGCGCCAGCTCGACGGCAGGCCCGGCGAAGTCTGGGGTGCCGAATCCGGCAATGATCGCCTGGTCATGATTCAGACCGTCGCGTGACATTCGTCGCGGCCTGATCCTCACGCGCTTGCCCGCCTCCCCTGCACGTTAGCGGTTGACGACCACACCCGCTTGCGCTCATTCATCGCGCAAAGGGATTTTGACGATGGCTCGAAAATCATTGCAGCTCGGCCGCGCCGTGGAATGGCCGCATACGCCGGAACAGGCGCAGATCGATCGCGTGCCTAATCCGCAAGCCGACACCAACTATCTGGTGCGCTTCACCGTGCCGGAATTCACCTCGATATGCCCGGTCACCGGACAGCCCGATTTTGCGCATCTCATGATCGACTACGTGCCCGGCCGCTGGCTGCTGGAGTCGAAATCGCTGAAGCTTTATGTCGCGAGCTTCCGCAATCACGGCGCATTCCATGAGGATTGCACGGTGATGATCGGCAAGCGGATCGCGACCGAGATCAAGCCGAAATTTTTGCGGATCGGCGGCTACTGGTATCCGCGCGGCGGCATCCCGATCGACGTGTTCTGGCAGACCGGCCGATTGCCGAAGGGCCTATGGCTCCCCGACCAGGGCGTCGCGCCGTATCGCGGAAGGGGCTAGCAAGAAAGACGTGGATGGCCGGGACAAAGCCCGGCCATGACGGAGAGAACGTCACGTGGAGGACCGATGAGCCAAGGCGCGCTTGCGCAGTGCCCACCACATGGCTCGGCAGCATAGATGATGACATCAGATTCTATGGCGCGCCCGGAAGCACGGCTGCCACGCCTTCAGGATTGATGTTGAAGGCCAGGAATATCAACGGCTCGTTACCTGGGTTTCCCCATTGGTGCACGAGGGCGTGCGGTTCATAGATCAGGGAACCCGGTCCCCTGGCTTCTGTCTTGCCGTCGACCGTGTTGGCCCCGGCGCCAGAGATGATGAAGTATAGCGCCGCGCCGGACCGATGATGTGGCGGGTTGGACGGCATCCCCGCCGGAAATGTGACTCGCGTGAGATTGAGATCATAACCGCCTGGCTTCAGGTCGGGGATCGGATCCGCTGTGCGATATAACTCTCTCACCGCGACAGATGTCGTTTCGGCAGATCGATCCAGGTCACCGGCGGGAGCAAGCAAGAAGTGGAGGAAAGTAGATGGCCCGTTGCCGCCTGCCCTTAGCGCCGCGGTCTTTCCGCCGGCGATGAACAGCCCCTCTCCAGGGTTGAGTCTTTTCGCCTCGCCATCGAGCGCGACCTGGGTCGAACCTGACATCTGATAGAGGATGCCGCTGACCGGCGAGATACCGCTCATCTGCTCCGGTTGAAGGGTGACGCTTACCGCTTTGAAATAGAGCGGCACGTCGGTGACGGTCGCCAGTTTGGTTGCAGCGACCACTGTTCGTGTAATTGCCGGTGCAGCGGGCGTGGTTTGTGCGGTCCCGGAGGCGGGAAGCGCCATCGCGCCGAGCAGCAACAGTCCGGTTGTCCTGAACTGCATGACTGCCTCCCAGGTTCAGCGGATAATCAAAGCACCATACGCTCTTCCAGCTCCTCTTGGAACGGCTGACCGCTTCGAACTGCTATTAGATGGAAGCCGAAGGCAAAGGCCGCGCGAAACTGAGTTCGTGGCCATCGGGATCAACGAGGTGGAAGTAGCGCTCACCCCACGCGGCATCGCGGGGCACGGTCGCCGGCTCGAATCCTGCT
>WNGI01016085.1_pt1 | contig 11784 bp, 6 predicted proteins | sample 5400621 | NCBI WGS metagenome assembly WNGI01 (sample SAMN13153374, study PRJNA577476) | soil metagenome | isolation source: 20 cm soil or saprolite under Garry oak tree replicate 1 | place: USA:California | collected 2016-06-15
TCCTGCTGGTTGCCATCGCTGTACTGCCGGTCCAGGCTCAAAGTTCAGCAACCCCAAACAAACGCGAAAGCCACATCATCGCGGCTGTCCGTACCGTGCTCGACGCGCAACGCGATGCCTGGAATCGCGGTGATGTGGCCGGTTACATGGATGGCTACGAGCGCTCGGAACACACGGTTTTCGTTTCCGGCGATAACGTCACGCGTGGCTGGCAAACTGTGCTCGAGCGTTATAAGAAAAACTACAACTCGCGGGAAAAGATGGGCACGCTGACTTTTTCTGACCTCGAAATCACGCCGATGGGAAACGATGCCGCGATCGTCCTTGGCCGCTGGCATCTCCAGCGGGCAACTGACGAGCCGCACGGAAGATTTACTCTCATCCTGCGTCGCACGAAGCAAGGCTGGAAGATCGTTCATGATCATACGTCGTCGGCACCTTAGTGCAATTCCCAAGAGGTTTCTTGACCGATACCCAAACGACTCTACCTCCCTCACTCGCTGAACTCGAGCGAGACGTCGAGCAGCGCAGCGCCGTCTTCAAAAAAGAACTCGGCCTTTTCGACCTCGTTCTAACCCAGATTGTCTTTGTAGTAGGAACCATCTGGGTAGGCTGGGCTGCCAAGCTCGGCGACAACCAAATGATGTTTTGGCTGCTGGCAATCCTCACTTTCTATCTACCGCTGGCTGCAGTCGTTATTTTTCTCAACCGCCTGATGCCATTGGAAGGCGGAATCTATCAATGGGCCAAACTGGCGTTCAATGACTTCGTTGCCTTCATGCTGGCTTGGAACCTTTGGATATTTGGCATCCTGGTGATGTCAGACATCGGACTCATCATCAAGCGAAGCATTATTTACGCCATCGGACCACGCGCCGACTGGATGCGCGAGAATAGGTTGATGACCACTCTGATCTGCACTCTGTTAATGGTGACAATGATCGCGGCGTCGAGACGAGGCTTAACGCTAGGCAAGTGGGTCCAGAATTTCGGCGGCGGGTTTTTGTTGTTAACGTTCGCAACTCTGATCCTGCTGCCGTTCATCACAGCCGGCCGGGGCACGCTCGCTAACTATCACCCATTTTCGACCAGCTTTCCGGAGTTGAAAACTTACAACATTAACGTGTTCAGCAAACTTGCGGTTGGGGCGCTCTCAGGCTTTGAATACATTGCCATTCTTGCTGGCGAGTGTCGGGCGCCCGCCCGCAACATAAGTCGCTCCGTCATGATCTCCGCCCCCATCATTGCCCTGATGTTCATTCTGGGCACGGGTTCGGTGCTGGCTTTTGTCACTCCAGACAAAGTTGATCTAATTGGTCCAATCCCGCAAGTGCTCAGCCTTGCGTTCAGTTCGTTTGGCTGGGTATCAGTGCTGGTATCGCTCACCATTTTTGGCATCGCGGCGCGACAGATCGCCTTGATGAGCATTTACTTTGCAGGCAACACTCGCTTGCCGATGGTCGCAGGCTGGGACAACCTGCTACCTGCATGGTTCGCGCGTTTACATGAGCGCCATCGAACACCAGTGAACTCGATTCTATTTGTGGGTTTGGTAACGCTGGCATTCAGTCTCACGAGCCTGATTGGCGTCAAGGAACAAGAGGCGTTTCAGTTACAGGACAATGCAGCTACAACTTTTTATGCCCTAATTTACATCGTGCTCTTTGCAATTCCACTGGTGGCGATAAAACGGTTCGGCGTCAGAGCTCCGCTCTGGCTAAAGCTCGCGGCAGTTTCCGGTTTTGTGGTGTCTGTGCTCGGCGGTTTTTTCAGTTTCATTCCCATTACCCCTGTCGCTAGCCCGTGGCTGTTTGCGATCAAGATAATCGTGGTTGTTGTGGCTGCTAACGCGATTGGAGTGGCCCTTTACTGGATTCGCAGGATGCCAGCTCAGAGCCCGGCGCCAGCTCAATAACACTGGCCTTCAAATCAATCCTGTGATAATGCTCCGGCGCAAAAGCGATCTGGATTCCTACCGCCCCAAAAAAGGAGACTGAAATGGGAACGATTAATCTCGGACGGGTAGTACTCGGTGGTTTGCTGGCCGGATTGGTACTAAACATCGGCGAGTTTCTGCTGAACACCTATGTGCTGGCAAGTCAGATGAAGGAATTCGGGGCCAAACATAACATCCCGGAACCTTCTGGCAGCTTCATTGCCCTCGCGGTTGGGCTGACTTTTGTCATGGGCATCGTGCTCGTGCTGGGCTATGCGATGATTAGAACGCGCCTCGGCCCGGGCGTAAAGACGGCAATCGTTGCCGGACTCTTTGCCTGGTTTGGCGTTTACTTTTACTCCGGGATCATCAACAGCGTGTTCTTAGGTAGTTCGGTGGGCACGATTGTAATGGTTGTCGTTTGGGGATTGGTCCAGTACGGTTTGGCAGCGATTGCGGGCGCCTGGCTTTACAAAGAATCCTGAGGCCGCCAGACGACACTGCCTGGAATTGAATGTGCCAAGCTCACTAGCCGTTATTAACTGTTCACAAGTCGTCACTCTGGCCGGGCCGGCTCGTCCGCGAGTTGGCCCGGAGCTGCGTGAACTGTCGATTGTCGCGGGCGGCGCTATGTTGGTGGTTGGTGGGCGAATCGCGAAGGTCGGAACGCGCGAAACAATCGAGCGGTTGATCAAAACTAATGGGGCTGACTGCGAAATTATTGACGCAGGCGGACGAGTTATGATGCCGGGCTTTGTCGATGCGCACACGCATCCTGTTTTTGCCGCCACGCGAGCCGGGGAATTTGAGGAACGCGCCCAGGGATCGACCTATCAGGAGATTGCAGCGCGCGGCGGTGGCATTCAATCGACGGTGCACGCCACCAGAGAAGCGACGCAGGATGAACTAGTCAGGGCAGGCAAGCGTTACGCTGACTGGTTTCTGCGCACCGGTACGACAACGGTCGAAGCCAAGTCCGGTTACGGTCTGACGCTGGAAGACGAGCTGAAGATTCTGCGAGCTATCGAGCGGTTGAATGGCGAAACACAGCTTCGCTACGTTCCCACTTTTCTGGGTGCTCACGACATTCCTCAGGAGTATAAATCGCGGCGCGAACAGTATGTATCGCTAATAGTAGATGAGATGTTGCCGCGCGTGACGCAGGAGAAACTCGCGGAGTACTGCGATGTCTTCTGCGAAGATAAGGTCTTTACGAACGATGAATCCTGGAAGATTCTTAGTGCAGCGCGCTGCCACGGGCTCGGACTGCGGGTGCATGCAGACCAGCTTTCGCGTGGAGGCGGGGCGAAATTGGCCGCGGAGTTGGGAACGGTTACCGCCGATCATCTCGAGCATACCGACTCCGAAGGCATCGCGGCGCTAAAGTCGGCAGGCGTACAGCCAGTGCTCTTGCCAGGTTCGGTTTATGCGCTTGGTTCGAGCCGTTATCCGGCGGCGCGCGAGATGATCGATGCCGGGTTAGCGGTGGTGCTGGCCACTGATTTCAATCCCGGCTCTTCACCTACGCCCTCCATGCCAATGATTCTCTCGCTTGCATCTACCCATATGAGGATGACGCCGGCGGAATCAATCACTGCCTCAACCATTAATGCCGCCCACACTCTCAATCGCGGCGATCAGATCGGCTCACTCGAGCCAGGCAAGCTAGCCGATTTCGTGATTCACGATTGTGGCGACTACCGCGAGCTCGCTTACTTCTTCGGGATCGAACACCCATGGAGAGTTTATGCTGGCGGACGCCAGGTACTCACTCGTCGATAGCGTGCCACAAATACTGGGACCACCGGCATCTCGCCCGCCACCGTTGAAATGCCACGTCGCCGATGAGTTTCAAATTGTGCGATGAGTGAACTTGTTGCTTGAGGCGGGCGAGACGCCCGCAGTCCCAGTATTAGCGGTCCCAGCATTAGCAGTCCCAGTATTAAGGAGGACCCGGAGAACGCCGAGGACATGGGAAAAACCGATTGACGCTTCCGTGCTTCTATTTTATTATCGAGGTAACACTGGAAAGGAGGTGATTCTAAAATATGAGTTCTTATCACAGTGAGGTGGCTGCGGCCTGACCTCTGAACCTGATCATAACTAGTTAGGATTTAGGTTCAGTCGTCTCACTGCTTAGTGCTCCTCCTTTTCAGGAAGGCACACAGTTAGCCTCAGGCCAATCCCAACAGTTCACCGGAAGCCGCCCGCGCTTGAACGTGGGCGGCTTCTCTATTCTATTTATTAGCATCAGTAGCAGTTAGCGACCGAATTAATCGCCGCGGATTTCGCGGATAGCACGGATCAGAATAATCACACAAACTCTCTGATCCTGCGTTATCCGCGTTAATCCGCAGCTAATTAGCTTCGAGGCCAACTTGACCGCAATCGCATGCAGTGAGAAATTACAATCCTCCAACATCCTTAGGAGAATTCTTCGTTGTTATCTGCTGATTCCCCCATCTTTTATGATCCGGCTGGACGCCGCTGGCGCCGGGTGCGCCGCACCTGGATGGCGCTGGCTGTTGTTGTCACCAGCCTGGCTGCGGTCTTCATCGCCAGCGTGTTGGTCAATCCTGCGCTTCCCAGTTTCCATGTTCGCCCCATCGCAAGTTTGCCGCATACTGCCGATATCAAGCCTAAGTCGTTAAGTGTTCCCGCCAACCCGAGTCAACAGAAAGCAAAAAAGGCGCAGGCAGAATTGCAACATGCCCTCGCAACCACCAAGCGGATAGTGCCGGGCAAACGAGCCTCTGAAACAGCGCCCGTGCCGCCACCGGCGATTCCACCACCCGCGGTTCCAACTTCGCGTCCTCTCTCGATCGGTTTTTACATTAACTGGGACGAATCCAGCTTGGCTTCGCTGGAAAAGAATTTGGATCATCTTGACTGGGTGATCGCAGAGTGGAGCCATTTGCAGGATTCAAGCAATGGCGAGAGTCCGCTGGCGACTGACGTTCATGTGCCGGCTCTGAACTTTATTCGACAGACCCGCCCGCAGGTTCGCATTATCCCAATGGTTCAGAATCTTATCGACGAAAAGTGGGATTCGGGACTACTGGCGAGAAATATTGCGGACGAGGCATCTCGCCAACGATTGATTAGTTCGCTGACGAGCTTTGTGGAGGGGAACAAGTTTGGCGGTATCTGTGTTGACTTTGAAGAACCACCTGCCGCTTCTCAGGCAAACCTGCTCGTGTTCATCCGCGAGTTGCACGATGTGTTTGCACCGAAAGGCCTCACCGTCTTACAAACAGTGCCTTTTGATGATCCTGACTGGAACTACCATGACTATGCGGCGGCAAGTGATTACCTGATCTTAATGGCTTATGACCAGCATTGGGCAGGAAGCGATGCGGGTCCGATAGCTTCGCAAGCCTGGTTTGAGCAGCATCTGATTAGCCGGATGCACCAGTTGGATTCCGCCAAGACAATCATAGCGCTCGGAAACTATGGATACGACTGGACCGACGGCGTTAACGAAGCAGACGAAGTCACCTGTCAAAAAGCGCTTATCACGGCTCAAGAATCTGAAACCAAGGTCCTCTTCGATCCCGAGTCTCGCACTCCTTATTTCGAATATGACGAAGAAGACGGATCCCACCACCGGGTTTGGTTCCTCGATGCGGTTACCGCCTACAACCAGATGCGCGCAGCCAGTGGCTACAAGCCCGCCGGTTTTGCCGTTTGGCGACTCGGATCGGAAGACCCTTCAATCTGGTCGGTCCTCGGAACATCGGCGGTTAATTCGCCCGACGTGCTGCAGCGGATCGTTTATGGATACGACGTCAATTTTGAAGGCACGGGCGAGATACTGAAGGTGATGTCTCGCCCACAAGATGGCTGGCGCAATCTAAATGTAGACCCGGCCAGCGGCTTCATAGCAAGCGAGGAATTTGTGTCAACACCTTCCTCCTACGTCATTGAGCGCGGCGGCGATCACCCCGGATTAATCGCACTCACTTTTGACGATGGCCCGGATCCAGAATGGACGCCGGCAATACTCGACATCTTGAAACAGGAAAATGTGCCCGCAACGTTTTTCATAATTGGCAAGAACGGGCAAGCGCATCCCGATCTTCTGCGCCGCATCGTTAACGATGGCCATGAAATTGGCAATCACACTTTTACTCATCCAAATCTCGGCGAAATCCCCGTCTCGGTAACAGAACTCGAGCTGAACGCTACGCAGCGACTGATTGAGTCGGAAACAGGAAGATCGACCGTCCTGTTTCGGCCTCCATATTTTGGAGACGCCGAAGCAGATAAACCGCAGGAAGTTGAGCCGGCCCTTCTGGCTCAACAACTCGGTTACTTGATGGTGGGAGTGCGCATCGATCCCGATGACTGGAAGCTGCCAGTGACTGCCGACGAAATTATCGAGCGCACTATTCAGCGCTCTATGGACAACAATCCGGAGACACGCGGACAGGTTGTGCTGCTCCACGACTCCGGTGGAGATCGTTCAGCCACGATTGAAGCATTGTCCCGGTTGATTCACGAACTGAGGTCGCGCGGATTTCGTTTTGTCCCGGTCTCCGAACTAGCTGATCTTTCGCGAGATCAAGTGATGCCGCAGATCCCGGCAAGCGAGCGCGCTTTCACCAGGGCCGATTCCGTTACGTTCTTCTTCCTTTCTTCAGGCGGTTGGACGCTGCAGTGGATATTTGTGATTGGCATTGTGCTCGGGCTCGGCAGGCTTGTTTTTATCGGCGCTCTGGCATTGGCCCAGTGGTTTCGTTCGAGACGCCGGCAACAGACTCATGCGGGAGAAGGTTACGCCCCATTCGTGTCCGTCATTGTGCCGGCATACAACGAAGCGCTGGTGATCAAGAACACAATCAAGAGTCTGCTGGCTTCTGACTATGCAAACTACGAAATCATCGTTGTTGACGATGGCTCAGTGGACAACACCAGCGAGATCGTTCGCGAGAATTTTTCAACCAACGAGCGAGTCAGGCTTTTTTCAGTTGCTAGTGCCGGAGGCAAATCCGCAGCTCTTAATCTCGGTTTGAGGCATGCCGGAGGTGAGATTGTCGTTGCCCTCGACGCTGACACTTACATCACGTCGCAGAACATGGATCGGCGCGCCTTTGCCAGCTTGAACTGCATCACGGTGGTACCAGGGGCGGTGGGCGCGTGGCGACGCAATTTGATCGAACAAGCCGGCGGATTTCAATCCGATACGCTGGCAGAGGATCAGGACCTGACCCTTCGCATCCGCCGCATGGGCCACAATATCGGTTATGAAGAGGATGCGGTCGCCTGGACTGAAGCTCCCGATCGCCTGCATACGCTTGCCCGGCAGCGATTCCGTTGGGCCTTTGGCACCTTGCAGTGTATGCGCAAACATCTCGACGCTCTGTTTCGACCACGCTTCGGCGCGCTCGGGTTCGTCGCCCTGCCCAATGTCTGGATTTTCCAGATTTTGTTTCCCTTAATTTCGCCAGTGATGGATCTGATGCTCCTCTACACTTTGCTGGTCGCCGGAATGGACAGGTGGCATCAGCCTAAGGGGTATTCGTCAACCTCTCTTCGCCAGGTGCTTTTCTATTACTCTTTGTTTCTGGCGATTGACTGGGTTGCCGCTTGCTTCGCTTTCCTGCTTGAGAAGAAGGAACACTGGCGGTTGCTTTGGTGGCTTTTCCTGCAGCGCTTCTGTTACCGCCAGGTGATGTACTACGTCATGATCAAGAGCGTGGCCGTGGCCGCTCGAGGGACAACTGTGGGCTGGGGCAAGCTCGATCGTAAAGCGACGGTCGAAGCGCAGCTGTGAAGGTCCAGAGGTCAGAGGTTAGAGATCAGAGGTCAGAAATCATAAGTTAGTACACACCCGCGCGTCGTTTAGAAAGCGGACTTGTCCGCCTCGCGAGGTGGGACACAAGTGTCCTATCTAAACGATGGGGAAGGACTGATGGCAAAGAAGCGGAACGGCAAGCCGAAAGATAAGCCAAACGACAAGCGGAATGGAATGCTCGTGTATGCGCTGCTGTTGATAGTGGCGTTTTCCTTTCGCGCCGCTGTAGCGCGCTTTTACCCCAATGACACGCCGGATGACGGCAAGGTGTATGCCCAGATTGCAACCAACGTCCTTGAGCGTCATGTCTTTTCGCACGCAACCGAACCGCCCTACGAGCCGTCGCTGATACGCCTTCCCGGTTACCCGCTCTTTCTAGCTGGCGTCTATTCAATATTCGGCCACGGCGACAACACCGCCGTTCGCATCTTCCAGGCGCTTATCGATACAGCCTCGTGTGCGCTGATCGCCCTGGTTGCCTTTTTCTGGGAGCCCGATGAAAGACGGAAGCGGCGCAGCTCAATCGCCGCCCTTGCTCTTGCTGCCGTTTGCCCCTTTACCACGATCTATGTCGCCACCATTCTGACTGAAACACTCAGCGTGTTCTTTGCGGTTGCCATGTGTTTGACAGCGACGCTGGCGCTCCTGGCCTCCACTCAACGGCGTGCCATGTGGTTGTGGGTAGCCGCCGGACTCGTGGCCGGCGTGTCAGTCCTGTTTCGCCCCGACAGCGGACTCTTCGCCCTTGCAATTGGCATCACCCTGGTCGTGTCGACGCTGATGCGTTCCAGCGACGTAAAGCTGAACCGGAAACGGGAAGAAGTCTCGTACCGATCTGCACGGGCTTCATACCTTGGCGCTCTGTTTTCGTTAGCATTCTGCCTGGCATTGGCGCCCTGGACCATTCGCAATTTTCGCGTCTTTCATCTCTTTCAACCGCTTGCTCCGGCCCACGCGGAGATGCCTGGTGAATTTGTGCCGCGCGGTTATTTGACCTGGGTGCGAACCTGGATAGACGACAGCCGAGACATTGGTCCGGCGATTTGGGCTTTGGATACATCTCCGATTAAGTTGACAGAGCTGCCCGCTGACGCCTTCGACTCCGCGGAGGAAAAGCAGCAAGTGGCAGTGTTGTTGCAAAAGTATAACCATCCCAATGAAGAGCCGGATCTGTTTGTTGAGCCCGGCTCTCAAGGCGAACTAACTCCACCGGCGGACCAGAAAGCGAGCGAACCTGAAAACCCGGCAAACGAATCTTCGCCCACGGATGAAGGTGACGAGAGTGACAAGACGGGCAACACTGATGAAGGTGATGAGGGCGACCAGGGCGACGAATCCGATCAGGGAGACGAAAGTGCGTCTTCAGATCAAGCGGTCGATCAAGCCGTAGAGATGACGCCGGAAATCGACGCCGGCTTTGCCCGGATCGCCCAGGAGCGCATCGCGCGACATCCGTTCCGGTATTATGTTGGGTTGCCGCTCAAACGCGCTCGCTCGCTCTGGGTTGATACCCATTCGCAGTACTATCCGTTTGAGGGCGAGCTTCTGCCGCTCTCTGATCTTGACTACGACATCCATCAACAATATTGGCTGCCGCTGTTTGCCGCCTTAACATTTATCTACTCGTTGCTGGGGATTGCGGGTGGCTGGTTCTTAATGGAAACGGGCCAACGCACGGCGCAGCAGTGGGTATTGTTTGCCGCACTAATGATCTTCTTGAGGCTGGGTTTCTTCGCTACTCTGGAAAATCCGGAACCGCGCTACGTAGTGGAGATTTTTCCGTTTCTTTCCATTCTGGGAGGGATTGCTCTGGTTCGAATTGGGGCGTTACTAAAGACCGGCAGGACCGCCTGATGCAGTTCCGAGTTTCGAGTTTCGAGTTCCGAGTCCCGAGTTGCCGTTTCGGGTTCGAGACCAGGCTTTCGCTAGGATTTAACCCGAAACACGGAACTCGAAACTTTCTAAGGAGTCGGCGATGAAGTCGGCGCGGGTGTTTGTTCCGACGGAAGCACGCGCGATGGGTCTGGCCGGTCTGGCGAAGTGTGGAGATGGATCACCTTCCAGTCTTTTCCTACGCGTTTGAACACGAGAGTCATCCGGCCGGTTGCGGTCTCAGGCGCGCCCTTATACGTCTGTGATTGTGTCCAAAGACAACTTACAACCGCGCCATCGCGGCCGAGCATAGTAATCGAAAGGTCTCGCACGTCGAGCTTAACGTCTTTCGCATCGCGATAAGCGCTCTCGCGATTCTTGCGGAGTTGTTCCCAGCCTCTTGTCACCGTGCCATTGTTGTTGAAGAGTATCAGGCGAGGGGAGTTTAGATACACGTTTGTTACAGCCTTCGCATCTGCGTGGCGAATGCCGTTGACAAGTGCGTTGAATGCGGCAATCACGCCTTCTGATCCCGGTGTTTCTGAAACCCTGGGTTTTGTTTCAGTACGCCGCGGCGTAGTTTGTGTGGTTATCGGTTGGTGCACGTCCGTACTCTTTTGCGGTGCAGCACTCTTCTGCGGGCTAGTCGACTTATTTGTATTCGCCGGCGTCGCAGCTGTGCGCGGGCGTGCGGTCGGAGAGGAATTGGTATTTTGAGCAAAAACAACGGGCCAGGTAGCGGTGAAAACCATGACAGTGCTGGTTAGTAGTCTTTTGATCATGATCTGTTCCTCTTAGTTTCCGTGGTTAAAGCTCAAACCGTTGTTTATCCAAAGCTTGAACTCCATTTAGACGTCGCCCAGGGCATTCATAGCGTCGAACCATGGTACTCCACTACGCAGCCTTTCAACAGAACGTTTTTGCCCAAGGATTTCAAATACTTCAAACATCGAAGGGCCAACAGCCTGGCCGGTAAGCATAGTGCGTGACCCGTTGATCAGCAGACCCGCTTTAACACCTGCCTCGTCGGCGAATTTACGCAGCGTGGCTTCAGCGCTGGCCGCCGTGAAGGGATCTGTCTCTTCCAACTTGTCGGCAAGAGCCGGCAAGAGCTCTTTTAGCCGCGGCTCCTTCCGCAAATTCTTGTTGATGGCTGCCTCCTCAAAATCGAAATCATCCGAAAAATAAGCGCGGCCCTGCCCCGAGAAATCTTTGAGCGTGAAGAAGCGCTGGCGAATCAGATCCAGAACCTTCAGCAACCAATCGCGGTCATCTTCTTCATATTCGTCGCGCCAGAGTTTTTGAGCCCGCAACTCGGCCTTCACCATTGGCAGCAACTCTTCAACCGGCATGGTGCGGATGTATTCAGCGTTCATCCAGAGCGCTTTTTCATCCGTCCAGTGGCGCGGATCGTTTTCCTGAAAATTGAAAACTGCAGGCGAGCGATGGATGTGCTCTAAAGAGAATTGTTGGACGAGTTCTTCCACCGAAAGAATTTCTTTTCCATCCGCCGGCGCCCACCCAAGCAGCGCCAGAAAATTGCGAAAAGCCGCCGGCACGAACCCGCGATCGCGATAGGTCGTTAACGAAACTACTTCACCGTGCTTTCGCTTGGAAAGCTTTCCTTTATTCGGCGCCAGGATCAACGGTAGATGGGCAAACTGCGGCACACTTGCGCCAAGCGCTTCGTAAAGCAGAACCTGTTTATGTGTATTGGTTATATGATCCTGGCCGCGAATCACATGGGTGATGCCCATCTCGATGTCATCGATCACTACCGAGAGATTATAAAGTGGATGGCCATCGGACCGAAGCAGCACCAGATCCTCAATCTCGGAATACTCGCGTTCCTGAGGTCCATAGACAGTATCGACGAAATGAGTTTTGCCTTCGTACGGAACTTTTAAACGCACGGCAAATGGCTCACCCGCAGCCGCACGTCGGTCGGCTTCTTCCTGCGGGAAATCCCGGTAAGGATTGCTGCGAGGATCCACGCCTTCAGCCGAGTGTGCTCGCGCGCGATCGGCGATGCCCTGCTTTACAGTCGCATCATCGCGTTCTGCTTTGGGCGTGAAGTCGCGATAAGCCTTGCCTTCCTGGACCAGATTATAGGCGGCTGCGCGATGCTTGTCGGCATTGGCGGATTGAAAAACAAGTTCTTCGTCGTAAGCCAATCCCA
>WNGI01005101.1_pt1 | contig 11783 bp, 18 predicted proteins | sample 5400621 | NCBI WGS metagenome assembly WNGI01 (sample SAMN13153374, study PRJNA577476) | soil metagenome | isolation source: 20 cm soil or saprolite under Garry oak tree replicate 1 | place: USA:California | collected 2016-06-15
CGCGCAACAAGCGTACCGTCGCCGCCGAGGACCTTGTCGAATCGGCTGGCCAAAAGCGGGATTTCTTCGACGCTGTAGCCGCGCCAAATCCCGGGCCGGAAACGCAGCTGTTGGCACAAGAACTCGGCGTGAAGATCAACGGTGCCCTAAGAGAAATTCCCGACGAGTTTCGTGCGCCGATCGTCCTCGTCGATATGGGAGATTTTACTTATGCGGAGGCCGCCGAGGTTCTTTCCTGCCCGATCGGCACGATGCGTTCGCGCTTGTCGCGCGGACGCCGACTATTGCAGAAGATATTGAGCGGATATGTGCTCAAAGCCGGCCCCGGATCGTGAACGATGAATTGTGACGAAGCGCAAGAGTGGATTACCGCGCTGATCGACAATGAATTGTCGGCGCAGGAACGAGTCGCCATCGAGGAACATCTCGGGACCTGTTCACCGTGCCAGCAACTGTGCGCACAAGAGCGTCGGATTAAGCTGGAGATTCGGAAGGCAAGCGCACTCATTACCGCGTCGGTATCTTTACGTAAGGTCGTTGAAGGATTGGGTGACAACGCAAGTCAATGGCATCGCGCCAAAACACAGTTGAAACATTTTCTGAGGCTGCCGCGCGTTCGACCGGCGTTAGCTTTGGCGTTGGTGCTTTTGGTACTTTACCCGTGGTTGTTCCCCGGAAGTGCAAAGAAAGACATTGCGCTGCAAACTTTGTCGACCTACGCGGAAATCGCCGCTGGCAAGAAAGCGCTTACACGCGTCGATGATCCAAACGAGCTCAAACGACAACTCGTTCAGGCAGTGAACGGCCGATTTGCGCCGATGGGTTTCGACCTATCCGCGATGAAGCTCTATCCGGTGTCCGGATGGGTCGAAAAAATCGGCAGGCGCGAAATTCTCGTCGTGGTTTATCAAGGCGAAGGTCCGACCGTCACCTGTTTCACGTTGCTCGGCAGCGAATCGGACGCACCGGCCAACGCTGAGATATTTTACGATGCCGCGACGAAGATTAACTTCTACTCATTTACCAAAGACGATGTGCATGCGGTGATGCATCGGGAAGGCGAGGTGATCTGCATCATGGTTTCAAAAATGCCGGCTGCGGGTCTTCTTGCTTTAATGCGCGCGAAGGCGCGCCATGCCTAAACCATGCAAGTCAACGCGCGTTGACAAGCTGCGCCCAATTCCATACATTTTACTCTCTGCACTACCCTGAGCTGAGCGGGCGTAATTCAGCGGTAGAATGCCAGCTTCCCAAGCTGGACGTCGCCGGTTCGATCCCGGTCGCCCGCTCCAAATCATTAAAAATCAACAAGTTAGCTTCCGTAGAGCTAAGATTTTTCGCCCGAAAAGCGAAAAGTGCCCAAAACGTGCCCAAGATTAGGCAAGATGAGTTGGAACCAGTTTAAATCGATAGAACTTAGTAGAGACGTTGTAACGGTGCATCCTTCAAAATCTCCAACTCTCAAGCTGGACGCCTCTGGTTTGATTCCCGCATCCACGTTTTTGCGTTTTGCGATCGGCGTATAACGCACTTTCTGCGAAACCCAGACGGAAATCCAAGGGGTGAACCCTGCAACCGATTCTCTCCGCGCTGCATCCAATCAAGCGTGCGACATTTGGGTTGCGCAAGAGTGCCCGAGATTGGAGACCCCGTGGCCAAGTTCAAATCATTCTGCCTTCAATCACGATCAGACTGCTGTGCAGAAAGTTTGGTCTAGATCCCACCAAAGATATTATTATTTTCCAGGGCGGCACGCAGCCAAGCCGCTTGCAGGGATTGTCAGCCGGTATTTTGGATGCCACTCTGGTTTCACCCCCATTAGACTTTGTAGCAAAAAACAGGGCTTGAATATTTTGACCAACATAGCCGAACTTGACATTTTCTATCCTCAGCTCGTGATCGAAAGCACGGACCGCTTCAACCGGGAGAACCCGCATATCGTGAAAAACTTTCTCAGAGGTTTCATAGAAGGGTTGCGCTATATCGCAACCCACAAGGACGAGACTAAGAAGACCATCACTCGGTATCTCAAAACGAGTGACCCTGATATTCTCGAAGCGACCTATGGAAGCTTTATGCAGGTGACGAACTATAACGCCGTACCCAACCTGGAGGGTATCGGCAACGCCATCGACGAAGTGGGGCAGCGAGTTCCGGCAGCGCGAAGCAGAATGCCACAAGAGTTCGTCGACCTGCGCTTCTTGAACGGACTTCAGCGCGAGGGCTTCTTTCAAGCCATCGAATGATTCAGAGATTTGACCGAAAAGGAGAATCTATGACCCGTCGATCAAAGAGTCGAGTGGATTTAGAAAAGATGCGTATGGAGTACGAGAAATTCCGTAGTAGCGTCAGGATGGGAGCGAACCGCGGGAAAATTAGTTTTCGTGCGGTTGCGACCATCGTGGAAAACGTTCACCTCGAAGGGACCGTCAGAGGATTTCGCTTGGAAAGCGATGAGCCAGAAGAGCGCGGCGGAACCAATCTCGCGCCGGCCCCGCTTTCTTATTTCCTCATGGGCGCGGCATTTTGACTGCTTACCCAGATCGCGCGGTTCGCGCATCTCTACGAAGTTCCGATCGAGGAAGGAAAGGTCGATGTCCGTTGCTCATTTGACGTTTCAGACAAACTTGGATTGGAGGGCTCGGGTGCGGCATTCGAAAACGTCACGTTCGCCATAGCGCTTCAGAGTCCCGCTCCTCCGGAACAAGTCAAGCGATTGATTCAACATGCGGAGCACGGCTGCCACGCGGAACAAACTATGCGAAAGCCAATTCCTGTTGCAACGTCTGCGACTCTCAATGGTAAAAAACTCGAACTCTTATAGAGGATGGAAGGGACGGCGACTAGCCAAAATATACGGAGTCTACCTTTGGTTAGGCCGATGGCTAATGAAAGCAAGCTTGGCGAGCGATTCTATCGCTTCAATGACACCCGCGGTTACCAAAAGTCGCGATGAACTGTATAAATATGGATGCCACTTCCGCTAAGATCGTCCTCAGTCGATTAGTTCGACAGCCACATCGCCGAAAATCCGGGCGACGCACCCCAGTCGTTTATCTGGCCCTGCGTCCATCATCTCGAGTGTCAACTCCTCGTTTTCCGTTTTTTCACTCAGGTATTCTTTTCCCGAAAGGATCTTCACCCGATCCGTGCCACAGATCGCCTCCGTGCAATCGTGCCGAAGCTCAAGTCCATTTTGGATGGCTGAAATAAGGATCGTCGTCCCCGTTGCGACTTCGAAAGACTTTCTGCCCGGCATAAATATTACTTTCGGCATCGCTCATGCCGCCATGCTCTTGATGCGCTCGATCGCTTCATTGATCATCCAATCCGGGGTCTCATTGGCGCCGATGATTCCCACTTTCTCTTTTCCCCGCAGCCATTCGAATTTGAGATCATCCACTTTTTCGATTTTATATGCGTTTGCATTGAAAGCGCGGGCGACTTCGAGCATCCGTGTCGTCATTCCTTCAGTCCAACCGAAGACAATGATCGCGTCGACTTGCTTGGCGAGCTTCTCGACTTCCGGGAGCCGCTGTAGCGAGTCGATGCATGCCGTGTTTCTTATTTGAACATTGGCAAAACGCTCGAGAATGCGCGCCATGATCTTCTTGTAGCTCTCTATCCAGAAGGTCGTCTGCACAATGACACCGATGGGCTCGAAACGAGTCAGCCGAATCGCATCTACATCCTCTTCGCGCTCGACGATGAAGACCGCTTTCCCCTTTTCGCACGCAATCCCCTGAAGCCTCGGAATTCCGTGATGGCTCCGACTGCTCAGAACCACGAGATGACACCCGGCATCGAGTAGCTCTAGCTCCGCCTCTTCCTGTTGCGTCACAAAGGGACAGGTTGCATCCGCCAGCAGCGTGAGTCCTTTTTGACGCGCCTTCTCCCTCACCTCAGGCGGGGCTCCGCGGACGCCGTAAATGAGCTTTTCGCTCGCGTCTATCGAGTCCATATTGCTGGTCGAGCGGATCCCCTGTTCTCCCAAGCCCTCTTTCTTGAAAGCGACGAAATCGAGGTCCGGTCTGAGCGACCAGACGGCAAGATGATCGCCGTACTTGGCGACCATTTTCTGGTGGATGGCGCCGGCACGATGAACCCCGACGCATAAACCGCTCGGCGGAATTCCTTTTGTCGCGCTAAAATCGCTCTTGATGATTTCCATGTCGTTAACCTCCCCAGGATCAAGTTCTATCCTAACAAGTTAGTTCAGCGCAAAGGCGCATGCGGCAGATGATATTCATTTTCACATCGAGTGGAAATCCTCAGCGTTAAATCGAGTTTTCTTCTCGCCGGTCAAGCCGGCGCAGTTTTCTTATCGCGAGCGCCGGCCCTGTCCGAACAAGATCGATTTTGATTCGTCGGTCACCGTCGGTGCGGTATTGATCGTCTTAGCTAGGGCGTAGGCGCGCTGCACAGCGTCACGCCGTTGAATCGTCTCGAACCAACGCTTGAGGTTGGGAAAGTCACTTAGATTTTGGCCCTGCCGCTCGTGGGGAACGATCCATGGATACGCGGCCATGTCGGCGATGGAGTAACCGCCGGCGATGAACTCGCGATCGGCGAGGCGTTCGTCAAGCACGCCGTACAATCTTTCGGTTTCCTTAACGTAGCGATTGATTGCGTAAGGAATCTTTTCCGGTGCGTAGTTGTTGAAGTGACCGTTCTGCCCCGCCATGGGTCCTAGACCTGACATTTGCCAGAACAGCCATTGCATCGTTTCAGCACGGCCACGTAGATCGGCGGGCAGAAACTTTTCCGTTTTCTCCGCCAGGTACTGCAAAATAGCACCGGATTCAAAAACGCTCAGCGGCCCTTTGCCGTCATTCGGTTCAAGGTCGACAATCGCCGGAATGCGGTTGTTCGGAGAAATCGCGAGAAACTCCGGAGCAAACTGCTCGCCATTGGAAATATTGACCGGCTTGATGGAATAGGGGAGACCGGCTTCTTCCAAAAAGATCGTAATTTTGTGGCCGTTCGGTGTGGTCCAGTAATAAAGATCGATCATTCTTCCCTCCTCGAATTAGTGTGGTAGTAACGATCTCAGGCGCCGCAGTGACGCGCCGTGCGAGCAAAACCTCCAAACGCGTCAAGCAGTCGCTCACGCCACTCGAAAACTGGATCGCCGGCCTCCACCAAAGCCGCCAGAGATACTGCACGCGCCCACTGGAACGAGCCGAACACTATGTAATCGGCGAAATTCGGCTCTGCTCCGGCTAGGTATGGCTGGCGCTGAAGCGTCGAACGCATCGGCGTTAACGCGTCACGCAGCAACGAAACACCCTGTTCAGGCGGCAACGCGTATTGTTCTAGCGTTGTCCCGAAGCGGGCTTCTCGCGACTCGCGAAAATAAGCTTTATCTTTTTCGTGCAGGCACGCAAAAAGATCCGGCAAAATAATTCTCAATACGATCCGATTCAGCGTCTGCTCGCACCAGAACTTTACGAACAGCGCTAACCCTTCTCCCGCGCGCCCGCCAAAGAGACTCCGCCGGTCTGAATAGGCACTTTCTAGATATTTTGCGATCTCCCAACTATCGGAGACGGCCTTGTCGTCGTCAACGAGCACCGGGACCAGTTTCTGACCGGAAAATGCGATGATATCTTTTTCCACGAATCGCCACGGAACTGTTTCGGCTGCGAGACCCTTGTGCTCCAGTGCCATCTTGATGCGCCAGCAGTTCGGGCTGAAGCGCAGATCGTCTTCCGCGCCGGCAAGATCATAAAGTTTCATGAGTTCCTCTTCTGCCATGCCGAATGGACGGTTTACTTGACTAACTACTATTAAAAATATAAGTAGTCAATATGCGCTCAGTTGGCAGGACTGCTTCACCTCTGCCGCTCTATTTCAAGGTGATGATCGAGATACGGGAAAACATTCTATCTGGAGAATGGGCGCCCGGAGCGCAGATTCCAGGTGAGATGGATCTGGCTCGACGCTTGGGTGTCAGTGTCATTACGGTCAGGCAAGCCTTAGGTCAACTGGTTCACGAAGGCTTTGTCACGCGCGAAAGAGCCAGGGGGACTTTTGTCAACTGGAACGGTCCGTCAAGGCAATCAGTCAACCTGGAAGTCGAAGCGAATGATCTGCTTACGGTCAATCGATATGGCACAAGCTTCAAGCTACTAGCTGTGGAAGCGGTCGAGCCCCCGAAGGAAATCACGCAGCGATTCCGCATCACGGCGAGAGAAAAACTCACGCGGATAATCCGGATCCGATTGTCCCAGGGGCAACCCCTCGCGTACGTGATTTCCTACCTTCCCTCCCGAATCGGTTCCAAGATCCGGGAAAAGGACTTCATGCGGTCGCCACTCAACGTTGTCGTCGAAAACCTGTCGCATTTCAAAATCACCGAAGTCAGACATACGGTCGGGGCCCGGCTCTCGGATGATGAAGTGTCTGCTCATTTAGGTATCCCCGCAGGCTCTCCGGTGCTTTTCATAGAAAGGGATTATCTTCACAATAAAGAGACGGTCTTGAGTTCCGTGGGTTTTTACCGCAGCGATCTCTTCAGGTACGAGCTCACCCTGAAGCGCAAAGGTTAGCTCGATCCCACCTGAAATCAATGGAGGATAGCATGTTAAACATCGATGAACTTCACGAGCTGGCCGCTAACAGAAGAAGTATCCGTGGATACGAAAAAACGAAAGATGTTTCCGATGAGGTGGTGCGAAAGATTCTCGATTGCGCCCGCTGGGCTCCGTCGGGGGGCAATGGTCAACCGTGGGAGTTTATTGTGATTCGGGATGAAAAGACGCGCTATCAAATCGCTGACATTTTCCTCAAACAACAAGAACACAAAAGGGAAATGGAGATGGCGGTGCGGGAAGACGCCAAAATGACCGGCGACGGCTTCAGGCACGCGCCGGTTCACATCATTGTCCTCGGTGATCCGCGAGTGAAGGAAACCTATCCGGTTAGAACGATGCTGGACAAAGCTGACTCTCATTTCTTCACAGGTCTTGCCAGCTCCACGTTGTTAATTCACCTTGCCGCCACTTCGCTCGGCTTGGCAACTCAGTATGTGAGTGATGCCAGCTCGCCTTATATGGAAACCATGCTGAAAGTTCTTCTGGGCGTTCCCGAGCCGCTGAGAGTTTATCACCTCATCCCGCTCGGATATGCCAGCCGGCCGATTCCGGCCAGGCCGCGACGGGAAGTGGACGAGATGACCCACTACGAACGATACGACATGACAAAGTACAGAGATGATAAGGAGTTTCAAAAATTCGTCATGACCGCGAGCCGCAGAGGCTACTACGGCAAAAAAACCTGGGTTGAAGACGACACAAGTCAACCAACGGATCCTTCATCGCTCAAAACCAGTGAGACTTAACTCTTAACAGGCGGGCGGATGGCGGCAGCAAGATCCGGGCTTCCATTTCAGAGATTGGCTTATCTAAAACAGGAGGAATGATGGCGCGACAATTAAACGCTGGCGATTTCTTTCCGGAATACGTAGTCCAAACCGTGGATGGCCGGAGGCTTCATCTTCCAGAGGATTTGTCGGGAGAGTACTCGGTACTTATTTTTTATCGCGGCAGCTGGTGACCTTACTGCAATCGGCAGTTGGCCGACTTCCAATCACAGATCGAGGAGTTTAAGAAAGAGAACGTCGACATCGTGGCCTTTTCCGTGGATCCACTAGATAAGGCCAAAGAGACCGTGGAAAAGTTGCAGCTTACTTTCCCTGTGGCCTACGGGCTTGAAGTGCCCAGAGATGCGGATAAGGTTGGCGCCTTTTGGGAAGAGCGGAGGAAGATTATCCACGCCACGAATTTCATCCTGGACTCAGACAAAAAAGTGGTCGACGCCTCTTATAGCATCGGACCCATCGGCCGCATCGTTGCCGCGGACGCCTTAAGTCACATCCAGTTTTTCAAGAGACGAAAGGCCAGCAGAACTGACTATTGGCGGAAGGTGCAATCCAGGGGCGTTGCATCAACGGTGCTATATGTCGCCGGATAACAAGTTACGTGGTTTGGTCTAGTAGAGAACTTCGGCTGTCATTTGCTTCCTACTAAGTAAACAACATTGGGTTGTCGCAGCAGAGAGGCAAGTAACGGGAGACAGCTCTATGGCGCGATTGCTCGTAAAAGGAATTGTGTTCGATATGTACGGGACCATCGTTGATCTCGGAGCAGTGGCTTCGGTGTGCAATGAGGTGACCCCCGACCCGCTTGCCTTCAACACCCTCTGGCGAGCTAAGCAGCTCGAATATACGTTCCTTCGATCTCTGATGGGCAGATACCGGGATTTCTGGAAAGTGACGGAGGAGGCGTTGGAGTTTACACTCCAACGCTTTGCAATCCAGGTCTCGTCCGAACAGCGCCGGCACCTCATGGATGCATGGCTCCACCCTTCACCGTACCCTGAGGTTGCGGCTGCTTTGCCGCGTCTGAAGGAGAAGTACCTGCTCGCTATATTATCCAACGGGACAGCGAAAATGCTCCTGACTGGCCTAGATCGAAATGGGCTTAGGCAATACTTCCGGCGGATTATGAGCACGGATAGCGTAAAGCTTTATAAGCCATCACCGAAAGTCTACCAGCTTGCACTGAAGCACATACAGCTTAAAAAGGGGGAGATTCTATTTGTCTCATCGAATTCATTTGACGTTTTAGGAGCTAAAAACTTTGGCTTCAAGGTCTGTTGGATTAGCCGGCTGGGTATTCCATTGGACCCACTTGGACCGAAGCCGGACCTGGTAGTTCAAAATTTTGATGAGTTGCTCGGAGCCATATAAGGTATTTTCTAAATCGAAGGCCCAAGCTCTCCGCTTAGTCGTTCGTGGAACCACATGCTCTTGGGACATTCCCAATTCCTTGTCTTAGTTAGATCATCCTGACGATGCAGGTCACCGTTTACGTTGCTCTGAGGGACAATAACTCAGTCACCCTTGCCTTCCTTCATGAACAGGGACGCTTGTGAGAAGTTCTTTTCGCCAGACCACAAGAGCAGACACAGGAAACCTTCTTCCGATGAGCCGATCACCTTCCTGCACTTGATTGAATTTCAGCTCCAGGTTACCCGCCTATGATGAACGACCTCCTCGCCGTTCTCATCGACGTCCACCGCCGGATCACACCAACAGAAATCCGAGTCCAAGTGGTTGAGCCCGATTGGCATCGCCACCGGGGCTATCGCCGGGTAAAACCATGTTGGATTTACGAACATCATACGCAGGTCTCCTCGCCGTCGGTCGATTGGATTAAAGCTGGTAATTTCTTTCACAAGAGTTTTCCTTCTGCAGTTATTGAACAGCGTCAGCGTTAAAAAAGTTCCTGGGCTCGCTTAGAATATTCCTTGGGAACCCGGGTCTGCCAAAAGAAAATCCGACACAAATTTTAGTGATTTATAGGCGGCAATTGTTTAATCCAGAAGCGGGAACTAAAGAAAGGCTGAAGGTGTTTTATGAAATATACAGGAGGATCTATGCAGACTCGCCTCGCAATCCTAACAATCGTTTTTTTGGTCTTCTCCATTGTTCCAGCCCACGCTGAGTTGGGCCCCAGAGATGGGGGGAACCCGAAACCCACGGACCTCGAAAGAATCAAAGTGGGAGATGCGGCACCGGACTTTACTCTTGAGAATACGGACGGAAAGCAAATTACCCTTTCCGGCTTCCGCGGCGAGAAAAACGTCGTCTTGGTCTTTTACCGTGGACATTGGTGACCCTACTGCGCCCAACAGCTCGGAGAGCTGAAAAGCCTTTTGACCAAGAACGAAAAAGAGGGGGTTCAAATACTCGCGGTCAGCATCGACAGCCACGAAGATTCGAGAAAGTTTGTGCAAAAACTAAAGGAGAGATTTGGCGGGGACCTCGATTTTCCGCTGCTTGAAGATCGAAACCATAAAGTCATCGACCGCTATGGAATCCTTAATCCTGACGGCAAGGGCTGGCCGCATCCGACCACCTATATCATCGACAAACAAGGGGTGCTGCGTTGGCGATTCGTCGAGGTCGACTACAAGAAGAGGCCCACCAATGAGCAGATCCTCGAGGCGCTGAGAAAAATCCCTTAGCTCCCATAGAGGCTCGCAAGTAAGCTAGCGTTGGGCTCTATCGACGTAAGAAAACTTTGCTTCAGGGCAATATTCGAATAATTTCATAGAGGAGAGTTCAGTGCAGGATTCCGTCAATCTTCTTGTTGCGTTTACGGCCGGGGCGTTCTCTTTTTTATCCCCTTGTGTGTTGCCCCTTTTCCCTTCGTATCTTTCATTTATTACAGGAATGTCTGTTGACGAGCTGAGCGCCGCGAAATCGCGCTCTTTGAAGCCAGTCATAACGAATTCCCTGATGTTTATCTCTGGTTTCTCCATCGTCTTTATTGCCACGGGTGCGTCACTAGGCTCTTTGGGAGGACTGCTTTCGGACTATCGGAACATCGTTCAAGTCTTGGGAGGCCTCCTGATTATTTTTTTTGGCTTGTACATCACGGGTGTTCTCAAGCTCACTTTTTTGGGCCGTTATATTCAGCCACAAATCACGCGCAGGCCAGCGGGAGTGTTGGGTTCTATTTTGGTGGGTGCCGCGTTCGCAGCAGGCTGGACACCCTGTGTTGGCCCGATACTGGGATCAATATTGGCTTTGGCGGCCTCCACGGCTCAAGTGAAAACCGGGATATTATTGTTGTCGAGCTATTCCCTTGGGCTGGGCATCCCTTTTTTTCTTTCGGCAATTGCGATTGATCGGTTTTTTGCCCTCTCTCAACGGTTTCGCAAAGCTATCCACGTTGTCCATGTCAGCGCCGGATTGCTGCTCATAGCCGCGGGGCTATTGCTTGTTACGGGATACATGACAGTTCTTAACGTGTACGTATTACGGCTAACGCCACAGTGGCTGGCGTCGCGGCTTTAGCTTTGCCCATCTAAGCTTTGCTGTCCCTACGATACACCGTTATCTCTGAAGCGCGGATTGCGGGTTCAACCCAACAGAATCGGCAGCAGCACTCCCAGCCCCAACACAAAAAGCCACAGCGCTGGTGCAGGCGTGCCGACTGGACGCGTGCGCCGAACTTCGCGGGCGGCAATGCGCGGGTCGAGCAAGAGCCATTCGGCATGGCGGCGCTCCAGGACCAGGAACACAACCGCCGTGGCCGCGCCATAGATCAAATGTCCGATGAGTGAGGGGAGGAGCGCGTCGGCAGTTTTAGTCGTCCGGTCGAACGTCCCGCCACCCCGGCCAGCAGTCCAATCAGACACCGTCGTAGATATTTATCCATACCATTCCTTCGTTCTGGTGGACTGCTGGCAAGATGAGCGATGCCCGTGTGCGTACGCAGTTGTGTGAATACTTTATCTCACTGCTACTTAGAGAGCCGAAGCCGAACAAAGGTTGCAGACCTATTTACTTGGAAAAATCTCCAGCGTTTGCCCATCTCAACCTACAACAATTTTTTCGCCTTAATCGCGGCGTCCAGGCCATCGAAAAAACAACTCTTTGTAAGAAACATCTCGCCAATTTCGTTGTGGTTGGAACTTTTTCCCTCTCTGGAATGTTAGACGCAATAGAAGAACTACTCCAAATAAGAGAAAGGAGATCACCTCCATGCCGTTTGCTCTACTGACCGATTGAAGTTGTGGTGTGAACAAGACAATTAACTGTTTGTAATCAAACTCACAAGGAGGGTTTCATAATGAAAAATCGATGGTGGTTAGCGGCGAGCCTGGTTTTGAGTCTAGGACTGACACCTCTTGCCTTAGCTCAAGAAGGAAAGACAGGAGGCACGGAAGGCGAGCATATGATGGAGCAAAAGGGCGACGCCATGAAAGAC
>WNGI01005102.1_pt1 | contig 11783 bp, 7 predicted proteins | sample 5400621 | NCBI WGS metagenome assembly WNGI01 (sample SAMN13153374, study PRJNA577476) | soil metagenome | isolation source: 20 cm soil or saprolite under Garry oak tree replicate 1 | place: USA:California | collected 2016-06-15
CGGCCTCCTCCGACCACACCACCGCACCGACGGCCACCGCTTCGATGCAGCCGGCCAGCGCCGCCAGGCCCGCGGCCGGCCGCCGTCGCTCGTCAGCCGACAGCACCAGGTCCACACCCGACGCAGCATCGACGCAACAAGCAGCATCGACGTAAGAATCAGACTGTGTGCGGCCTCGACCATTGCCGCCGTACCCGCTGCAGATCACGTCCACCACGGGGTCCGAGCCCGAGACGGTCGACTTCCTGGACTACAGTGCGCCGATCAGCCTCACCCCGCCGCCGGCGGACCAGATCGTCGACACCTCGAAGCTGGGCAAATAACCCGGCGCAGACGGCTGGGATACGCCTGGCTGCGGGAAGTTCCGGTAGGGCTGGTCCACCGGAAACGTCGGCGGCTGCGACACGTTCAGCGGCCCTGTCTGACACAGCCGCGCCGGGTGGTCGGCGGTGGGAGGTGCTCGTCACCGCACCAGCCGCAGACTCCGACCGGCCACCCCCACGACGACGTTCTGGCCCCAGTCGAGCCTGAGCGCGTCGTCCTCGATGCCGTCGCCGAACGCGACCAGGTGTTCGGATTCCACCGCGACGCTGGCGGTCGCGCCGTCGGCCAGCAGGCCTTCGGTGAGTGAGGTGCCGGTGGCCGGCGACGGCCACGCCTCCCGTACGAACCAGCTCAGTGCGGCCTCGCTGGGCGCTGGCAGGACCAGTGTGCTGCGGCGCTCCCGCCAACTGGATCTGCACCAGCCGGTGGCGCCGGTGCCGGTGCCGACCAGGATGCCGGAGGAGGCCTGGCGCTCCGACTCGCCATTGGACAGTCGAAGGGTGTAGCGGCCTGTCTGATGGCTGGCGTGGCCGAGGTAGATCTCGTTGAGGGCGATCAGCCGCTGACCATCATCGGAGGCCGCCTCGACCATCGTCCGGGCCTGCACGTGCCGGTCGATCTGCGAGGTGCCGGCGAGCCGCAGCAGTGTGGCGGCGGCTTCGGGTGGGTGCGGGACGAGGACGCCGGGGTTGCGCGCCGGGTCGGAGTTGATGCCGATGACGGGCTGGCCGTCGAGGTACTTGGCAACGTTGGCCACCAGCCCGTCCTGCCCCACCGCGACGATGACGTCGTCAGCTGCGAACAGGAATCTGTCCAAATCGGACCGTTCGACTCGGCCACGTCGCCAGTCCAGCGGGATAGCAGCCGCCACGGTGGTCAGCGCGCGTTGCTGGGCGGCGTGCCGGCCGGCGACCTCGGCGAGGCTACGGCCGTGACTGGCCAGGAAGAACTCGGCCTGCCCGTGGGTGCCGTGCCGGGCGAGCAGCTGTTCGTACTCGCTGTGCCGGTACACCAGGACCACCCGTGGCGCCAGCACGGTCACCCCCGGTCCCGCGGTCCGTCCGTGGGCGGCTGAGTGTGGTTGGCCAGCCGGGCGAGCAGGGGGGTGAGCAGGTCGGGCGAGAGCACCAGGCTCCCGATCGCGGGCAGGCTGCCGGCCAGCTCCTTGGCCGCGAGGCCGAGCAGGGTGGCCCCGGTCAGGTCGCGGTAGGCATCGACGCGGGCCGCCTCGGCGGCCGCGTGCGCCTCGCCGAGCGCGCGCGCGGCCTCGGCGCGGGCCGCTCCGAGCCGCTGCTCACGCACCGCCTGCGCCTCGGTTTCGATGCCGTCGGCGGCCGCGGTTTCCTCGGCTTGGCGGCGGGTGTTGGCACCGCGCTGGGCGACCAACTGCTCCTCCCGGCGAGCCAGCTCGATCTTGCTCTGCATCTCGTTCTCGCTGATGGCGCGTTCGCGTTCGACGGCAATGGCGCGGCGCTCGTAGGTGGCTCGATCGGCTTCTTGCTGCACCCGCTCGCGGGCGGGTGTGCGCAGCGCCTTCTCCACCTCCGGCTCTGGCCGGACGGCCACGACGCGTACCCCGACCGTGGTGACGCCGGTCTCGGCCAGCCGCGGGTCGGTCGCCAGCCCGGTCGCGATCCGGTCCCGGACCGGGGCTACCCCGTCGACGAGCGCGTCCGGTAGCGCGGTGCGGGCCAGCAGGTCCAGCACGTGCTGCTGGGCCGTCTCGGTCAGCAGGCCACCGAGCTGTTCGAGCGGGGTGGCGCGCCAGCGTCCAGTGTCCGGATCGATGCTGAAATCGACCCGGGTCGCGGCAAGTGCCGGATCGGCGATCCGGTAGGTCACCGACGCCTGCACCGTGACGTCCTGAAAGTCCGCGGTGCGGGCGTGGAACAGCAGCGGCAGCTCCCGGTCGTCGACCGGCACCTCACTCAGCACGGCCGTGAGCGGCCGGAACCAGAAGGACAGACCGGTGCCGTCGTGCACCATCCTGCCGCGGCGGATGTGCTGGACGTATGCGGTCGGTGTCCCGCGCAGGTGGCGCAGCAGCGGAAGTCTGCTGATGTCGGCCATCAGGCCTCCTCGTCTATCGTCGACCTGACGATAAGCCGGCCTGCTCGCTCATGTCAAGCTGACGATAATGGTGGTAGGCTGGGCGACCGTGGGTGGCGACGACCGATCGGCATTCCCTCCGGCGGCGGTGACCGTCGATCTTGTCGTGCTCACGATCCGGGACGAGCGGCTGTGCGCGCTGCTGGTACGCCGCGGGGTTCCCCCTTACCGGGGGCGGTGGGCTCTGCCCGGCGGGTTCGTCCACTCAGAGGAGGACCTGGAGCACGCCGCCCGGCGCGAGCTCGCCGAGGAGACCGGACTCGCCGACCCGGCGGTGCATTTGGAGCAGCTGGCCAGCTACGGCGACCCGCGGCGCGACCCCAGGGGCCGGGTGGTGACGGTCGCCTACCTGGCGCTCGCGCCCCACCTGCCGGTCCCGGCCGCCGGCAGCGACGCGGCCGCGGCCGACTGGGCCCCGGTCGACTCGCTGCTGGCCCAGCCGCGCCGACTCGCCTTCGACCATTGGCGCATCCTGCACGACGGCGTGGAGCGGGCTCGGGCGAAGCTGGAATACAGTCCACTCGCGACCGCATTCTGCCCGCCCCAGTTCACGGTGGCCGAGCTGCGTCGGGTCTACGAGACCGTGTGGGGTGTCCCGCTAGACCCCCGCAACTTCCACCGCAAGGTCACCGGCACGCCCAGGTTCCTGGAGCCAGCCGGACAGACCACCATTCGTGACGGCGGCCGTCCCGCCCAGCTCTACCGGCGCGGCGGCGCAGTCCTCTTGCACCCGGCAATGCTTCGCCCCGGACCACCGGAAGGTGGCCTGGACTGATGGACGGGGTCCGCGGCGTGGGCACGGCGTCAGGGTGCCTGTTCGGCCTGGCGTATGGCGATGCGCTGGGCCGGCCGACGGAATTCCTGACGGTGGCGGAGATCGTGGACCGCCACGGTCCAGGCGGGCCGCGCACGCTCGACGACGATCCGGCGCTGGTCACAGATCAGTCCAGCACGCGACTACCACGTTCGCCGCCACCGACGTCGCCGTCGTGCAGATCGCCGTACCGGTCCTCGTTCCGCCAGGCGGGCTGCCGAACACGGCGCCGGGCGCCGGTGCCGGCGCGTCCACGACGTTGTGGGAGACGTCCACCGGACGGAGGAGATCACCGTCGTCGGCCGATGTCGCGCCGGCACCGACGAACGGTACGGCGGCGACAACGGCCGCGATGACTGCCAGCTGCCGGGGTAGCCGGCCTGGGCGGGGCACACCCCGGCATTGCGGTCCGCTCTTGACGTCTGAGGCCGGTGAGAGTACGAGCCAAGGAGGTCCACCAGCGTTCCACGATGAGGAGGTACGCCATGATCGGACGCCGACCGCTTCTCGCGATGGTTGCGTTGATGGCGCTTACGGTCGCGCCGCCCGCCGCCGCTCAGGCGGCCCAGGCAGAGCGCGGCGCGTCGCGCACCGATGCCCAGGCCGCGGCGGGCAGCTGCACGCTGCAGTCCGGGAAGGGCGACATCAAGCACGTCATCTACCTCCAGTTCGACAACACGCACTTCCTGCGGGACGACCCGAACGTGCCGTCCGACCTGGAGCAGATGCCGCACCTGCTCAACTTCATCCGGGGCAACGGAACGCTGCTCACCAACGATCACACCGTGCTCATCTCGCACACCGCGAACGGGATCCTGACCTCGCTGACCGGCGTGTACCCCGACCGCCACGGGCAGCCCGTCGCCAACAGCTTCCGGTACTTCAAGCCGGACGGGACGACCAACACCGGCGTCTCCTTCGCCTACTGGACCGCGCCGGTGTTCACGCCGCCCGGCGGCACCCCGCCGTTCGACACCACCTACAACATGCTCAGCGAGCAGGGACTGAACGCCCCCGCCCCCTGGGTGCCCTTCACCCGGGCAGGCTGCAACTTCGGTGCCTTCGCCACGGCCAACACCGTGCTGGAGAACACCGGGATCGACATCCCGACGGTCTTCGGACCCTCGTCACCGGAGGCCGCGGAGGTCGCCGCCAATCCCGGGCAGGCGTTCGCCGACTTCGTCGGGGTCGCCGTCCACTGCGCGGCCGGAGCCGCGACCTGCTCCCCGGCGAACAACGGCAAGCCTGACCTGCTCCCGCAGGAGCCCGGCGGCTACACCGGCTACAACGGCCTGTTCGGCGCGAAGTACGTGAGCCCGGTGATCAACTCGGGTGGGCCGATGGCCGACCTCGACGGCCGGGTGATTCAGGATGCTGCGGGCCACGTCGGCTTTCCGGGCTTCGACGGTGACTTCCCGACCGTGACCTTGTCCTACATCGCCTCGATGCAGGAGCACGGGATCCCGGTCACCTTCGGCTACCTCACCGACGCGCACGACGAGCACGGGGTCGCTGGGGAGACGCACATCGCTTACGGACCGGGTCAGCCGGGATACGTCGCGCAACTCAAGCGGTACGACGAGGCGTTCGCGAAGTTCTTCGGCCGTCTCGCCGCCGACGGGATCACCAAGGACAACACGCTGTTCGTCTTCACGGTGGAGGAGGGTGACCACTTCGTCGGCGCGCAGCCGACCCCGGCTGGGTGTGACGGCGTCAGCACGGCCTGCTCGTACCCGCTGCTCGGCGAAGTCAACGGCAACCTGCGGGGGTTGCTCGCGACGCAGCAAGGCATCACGACGCCCTTCACCGTGCACGCGGACATGGCGCCGACGGTCTACCTCACCGGCAACCCGTCCCGTACGGCTCCGGTCACCCGGGAGTTCGAGCGGGCCGTCGGCCGGCTCACTGCGGTCAACCCGTACACCAACCACACCGACAACCTGACCGTGGCGCTGGCCGATCCGGTGGAGATGAAGACGCTACACATGGTCACGGCGGACCCGGCCCGCACGCCCACGTTCACCATGTTCGCCCACCCCGACTACTTCCTGTTCACCGGCAGGCCGGACTGCGCGGCGCCGTGCGTGACCGTGCCGACCACGCCCCCTACGTTCGCCTGGAACCACGGGGGCATCCAGCGGGAGATCGCGACGACCTGGCTCGGCATGGTCGGACCCGGGGTGCGCAACGTCGGGCAGGATGAGACGACATGGGCCGATCACACGGACGTCCGGCCGACGATCCTCAGCCTCCTCGGACTGCAGGACGACTACATCCACGACGGCCGGGTGATCCTCGAACCGCTGCAGGCGTCGGCGATCCCGCCGTCGCTGCTCGCTCACCGGGCGACCCTGCTCCGGCTGGGCGCGGTCTACAAGCAATTGAACGCCCCGTTCGGCGTGTTCTCGCAGGCCACGCTGCTGGCCTCCACTCATGCGCTCAGCAGCGGCGGCCCGGCCGCCGACAGCACCTACACGACGATCGAGGATCGGATCTCCGCGCTGACCGCGGCACGTGAGGTGCTGGCCGGGCAGATCCGGGCGGTCCTCGAAGCCGCCGCCTTCGCCGGCCAGCCGGTGAACGAGCAGCAGGCCAAACGCTACATCGACCAGGCGGAGGCGCTGATCCGGCAGGCAGCCGGGCTGTAGCGCCGGGCGGGAGGCGGGTCGGTCGTCTCTGGACGACCGACCCGCCCCGGCCCGGGCATGGGCGGCGGACGGCGTCGAGGAGTCGGATGCCGCCGTATCCGTACACCCAGCTCGTGGACGAAGCGCGATGAGATCCGGGTCCGGCTGCTTGGTCTGACCCGTACCATTGGGCTGCCCTCCTGCACCGGTTCCACGAGGAGGCGCCGGACGACAGTTGCGTGGACCGGGACGTCCGGTGAGTACTCGCGTTCAGGGTTTGCGGCCGACGCCGCTGTAGTAGTACAGCGCGGTGGTGCTGTCGTCGCCGGGGTCTGGCCGCCACCGGGACACGAACACGAGGCCTGGCTCGACCAGGTCGAAGCCACCGAACAGGGCCGCGACCTGCGCGCGGGTGCGCAGGTTGACCTGGGTCATCACCTGGCTGTAGACGTTCATCGCGTTCAGGTGGTTCTCCGGGTCGTCGTCGCCGGTGACGTGGGAGACGGCGAGGTAGCTACCGGAGGCCAGCCGGTCGCGGTAGCGGCCGACCAGGCCGACCGGGTCCTGCTCGTCCGGGATGAAGTGCAGGACGCACAGCATGAGCAGCGCGACCGGCTGGCCCAGGTCGAGCAGCGCCCGCAGCTCCGGGTGGTCCAGGATGCGGTCTGGCTCCCGTATGTCGGCCTGGACGGCTATCGCCCGCGCGTTGTCGGCGAGTATCTGCTGGCTGTGTATGACCGCGACCGGATCGATGTCGACGTAGACCACCTTGCAGTGCGGGTTGGCGCTCTGGGCGACTTCGTGCACGTTGCCCGCGGTAGGGATGCCCGACCCGATATCGAGGAATTGCGTTACGCCTGACTCGACAAGGAATTGGATGGCGCGGCGCAGGAACGCCCGGTTGGCGTACATCCCGAACCGGCCGTCGGGGTTGGCTTGCAGCACGCGTTCGGCTGCCTCACGGTCGACCGCGAAGTTGTGGGATCCACCGAGCGCGTAGTCGTACATCCGGGCCATGCTTGGCTGGCTGGTGTCGACGGTGTCTGGCACCCATTTCGCCTGTTCCATCACTCTTCGCTCCGTTCGGGCGGGTCGTGTCGCGGCATTTCATCCACCCGGTTACGACTCCGGTGTCCGACCAACCGTAATGCCGCGCGTCCCTGCGCGCGATGGGCGAACGGCGACGGCCCGCTCCGGGGCGTGAGGCCCGCCGGGGAGGCTACGGATGCCGTAAGCCGATGGGGACCTCGTCGGCTTGGGCGGCTCCGTTCGGGTCGTCGAGCGTGGCGACGAGCCAGCCGAGCTGCGGCGCGCTCGGGAACTTGCCGCGGTCGACGGACACGGCCACCGAGCCGGTCTGGCCCGGGTTCAGCGCGAGCTGCTGACCGGTGGACACCGGCGGCTGGTGCGAGCGGAACGTTCCGGCGGAGGTGACGTCGACGAGTTGGCCGGGGACGATGGAGAAGCTCGCGACCGCGTAGTTGAACTTCGTGGAGTTCACCGCGGGGTCGAGCCCGATTTCGCTGGCGAGGGCGGGCAGCAGCATGGTGGACCCGTTCATCGGCGCCGCCGCGACCCACGCGTCGACCAGGGTGCCGCCAGCGGTGAAGATGAACGAGGCGAACTGGCCGTTGAAGTCTCCAGCCAGTACGGCACCCAGGTCGACGCCGACCACGAGGAAGTCCGGCCTGCCGTCGTTCTGCAGGTCGATCGGCACGTCGATCTCGTTCACCGCCGGGTTGGACCAGCGGCCGTACATGTTGACCGCGAACACCAGTGACCGGTCGTCCGCGGTCCCGCAGGCGCCGGCCGGCGCGCTGCCGCAGAGGAACTCCCGCGGCTGCGCCTGGACGCCCACGTCCCGGACGTCGAGGGAGTCCTCGCTGCCGGTCGTGTCGTTGGCGTCCCTGATCCCCCAGGCGTAGACGTCGGCCGTGCCGGCGTGGACGCCGCTGTTGGACAGCGGCACCGTCGCGGTCAGGGTGCCGCCCGAACCGCTGTACGGACCCTTCGGGCCTGCGGTCACGTTCGACAGCCCGCGGGGGACCAGGAGGTAGGGCACCCGCAGCGGGTAGACGCCGGGGCCGCCGGATGTCGGCGTCGCGACGATCGCTCCCTTGACCGTGTTGAGGGCGCCGAAGTTCGACGCCGCCGCGGCCGGCAGCCCGGCGGCCGCGGCCGCGGTCAGCGACGCCGTCACCTCGAAGGTCGCCGTGCCGCCGGCCGGAACGGTCACCTGACCGGGCACCGTGACGGCCGCGCCGAGCTGACCCAGGTTCGCCGCGACCGACAGGTCGTAGGAGATGTCCGACCCGCTGGTGTTGTGCAGGGTCACCGGCAGTGTCTGCGCGGCCGCGGCGCCGAGCGGCTGGTAGCCGAAGGACAGCGTGTCGCTCCCGCCGGCTGTGGTGGCGTACCCGACCGTGTCGACGGCGCGCCGGGCCATGATCACACCCGCGCCGGCGGTCCGGAGGTTGTAGCCCTGGATCTTGCTCGGACCGGCCTCGGTCGTGCCGACGATCGCCGCCTTGATCGCCTCGGTCGACCACGCCGGATGCGCCTGCGTGACCAGCGCGGCCAGCCCGGCGGTGTGCGGCGCGGCCATCGACGTGCCGGACATCCTGGTGCCGGCGTTGCCCGTTCCGACGGCGGTCGACTTGATGCTCACGCCGGGGGCGATCACCTCCGGCTTGACCGCGCTGTCCGGGTTCCGCGGGCCGCCGGAGGTGAACGACGCGGCCCGCTGGTAGGCGGGATTCGCGACCGTCGAGGCGGTGAAGCTCGACGTGCCGCCGTCGGCCGCGGTCAGGATCTCGGGGTCGTCTGTCGGGTTCGGCCCGAGCACCCCTCGGATCCCGAAGAACGGGATCGTGAGGGTGAACTGCTCCCCGGTGTCGGGATCGGAGGTCACCTGGCCCTCGAACGGCGGGAAGCCCGCCGTCGTGTCGATCATCGCGACCGCGGCCGCACCCGCCTTCTGCCCGACGATGGCCTTGTGCACCCGGGCGCAGACGCCACGGACCACCACGACCAGCTTGCCGGCGACCCCGCCCGGGTAGCCCGCGAAGTCGGCGGCGTCGCAGCCGAGCGAGACCGGCCCGTCCGGGTAACTGGTACGCAGCACCGCGACGCCCAGCGAGCCGGCCGGCAGCGATGCGCCAGCATCGCCCTGGAACGGCCCGTTCGACAGCTGCGCCGAAACCGTCTGCCCGGTGCTGAGGGCGAGGGTGGCGCCGGGGAAGGTCGCGCCGGAGGCGTCGATGGCCGCCACCGACAGCACCCGCGTGGCGGCCGCCGGCGCCCCCGCGATGTAGGCCCCGGAGCCGGCGTTGCCCGCCGACGCGACGACCACGGTACCGTTTTCGGCCAGGATGTCCGACGCGACCGAACTCGGCTCGTCGGTCCGACCGAAAGGTGAACCGAGCGACATGTTCACCACATCGACGCCGTCGGCCATCGCCCGGTCCAGCGCCGCGACGAGCACGGCCTCGCTCGTGGAGCCCTCGCAGCCGAACACCCGGTAGGCGTAGACCGTCGCCTCCGGGGCGACCCCGGGGCCGACCCGGAACGCATGACTGTAGGTCGTCCCGTCGTACGGGCCGGGGTAGGTGGTGCCATCGTCGAGCACACCGAGTCCGGCTGCCGTTCCGGCCGTGTGCGAGCCGTGACCGTTGCAGTCCAGCGGATCCGGGTCGGGCCTGGGCGTGTTGACCGCCGGGTCGTCCGAGCTGTCGTCGTAGCCGTCACCCACGAAGTCGGTGCCGCCGGTGACCTTCGCGGTCGGGAACGACCCGGGCTCGACGATGGTGCTGTCGTCAGCGGCGAACTTCGCCGCGCCGTCCGTCCCGCCGAAGTTCGAGTGGTAGTAGTCGACGCCGGTGTCGAGCACGCCGACCCTGACACCCTCGCCGGTGAAGCCGGTGTCGGCCCACGCCGCGTTCGCGCCGATGTACTGCACGCCCACCGTGTTGTCACGCCGGATGGTCCGGCTCGGATAGACGGCGGTGACGCCCGGAAGCCGGCTGATGGACGCCAGATCCTTAAGCGCCGTCCGCACCGCGATGCCGTTGTAGGCGTCCTGGTAGTCGAACAAGACCTGGCCACCCAGCGCCCGAACCCGCCCCTCCAGCGCCTGCTGGCGGCCGTTGATCTCGGCCCGGATCGACGCCTTCTCGGCCGTGGACAGCACCTTGCCCCGGGCCCGCGTCTCCGCGGCCCGCTGCCCGACAGAGGCACCGTCCAGCTTCAAGATGACCGTGGCCCGCCGCTCGGCCGCCAGCGACGCCGGCCGGAACGTGCCGGCCAGGCCCGCCGACGTCACGTCCAGCCGGGTGAACGGCGCGGGCCCAGCCGGCTCGCCCGCCCCGGCCCCGGACGACCGCCCGGCGACCGCCAGCCCGGCCGTCGTGACCGCCGCCACGACGACGATCGAGACGCGCTGACGCCGCCCACCCAGCAGCCGGCCTGTCGGCACGTTCACGGCCTCGCCCTCCTTCGGATGCGCCTCGACGAACACGGGTGAGCGCACCCGTCACGACCTTCGCGGCCCTGTGCAGTGAAGTGGGCAGGACCTTACTACCGCTTCCCGACGACAGGAACGACTTGCCGACATTGCGCCGTGCTGGCCGGCTGCCGGTCGAGGCTGGGATCTCGGCGGCGCCGACGGCGAGCGCCTGGACCTCCGCCCCGCCGGCCACCCAGCACATCCGCACGACCGCGGTGTTCGCCGGCTCGGCAGCCAGGTCCACCCCGACGGTGCTGGGCTTCTCGAAGTCCTATCTCCGCGTCGGTGACGAGGAGTCCGGGCCTACTTCGCGACCGTGAACCGTAGATGCGTCGCGCTCGGGGTCTCGATCGTCCGAGTTCGCTCCAGCTCGATCCGCTCCGGGCGAAGGTCCTGAAAGAGGCGAAGGCCGTCACCGAGAAGGACTGGGATCAGGTGAATCTGCATCTCGTCCAGTAGACCCGGACGCGCGGTCCGGCTTGCGGGACAGCGTGCCCGATGCCGCCGCGCTGGACCACCTGCGCATTGACCCGAAGCTGGCCGACGTGATCGCCGCCGCGAACGGGGTGGACGTGTTCGCGTGGGAGAAAGCCCGTCCCTGGCACTCGCCGTTCGAGGCGCTGGTCCGTGCGATCGCCGGTCAGCAGATCTCCACGTTCGCAGCCGCGGCGATCTACCTCCGGCTGGCCACGCTCTTCGGCGACCCGCTCACAGCGCAGGGCGTGCTCGGCCGCTCGCCGGAGGAGTTGCGGGCGGTCGGACTGTCGCGGCGGCCCGCGCAGCGGTGGGCATGCTCGTCACGTCCGCCCCCCTGATCCGGTCGAGCCGGGCTCGGCAGGACGTGGCTTCACCGAGCAGCCCATCCGACCGGCGTCATCGCCAGTCAACGGCTGGGCATTGTGGGTGTGCGAGTCTGGTGGCGAGCCCGCATTGCCCGACGGCGGCGAGTCAGCCGGCGGGGCGGCTCTACGCTCGCCGATCGCGGCCCGGCGCGCATGCTCCAAGTCCGGCCGCCCAGTTCGTCCCAGAGTGTCATCAGCGAGCACCCCCCTTGTCAGCAGAGCGTTCTGGGCCCGCAGCTGATACAACGCGGCGATGCCCGTCTTCGGTGCGGGTACTGGCTCGGCTGGGGCCTCGGGTCTGTCCAGAGTCCGCGAGGTGGCTGTCGCGCTGGTCGGTCCGGTGTACTCCAAGATGCTGCCCTCTCCAGCGCAGTGATGGCCAATCTGACAGGAAGGAGCGCAGACTACGCCGGAGTGCATCAAAGATGACGCGCCAGGTAGGGAGTGGTCGGGGTACCCGCAGGTTCTGGGGCGCGCACCGCACTGCACTACACCGCACAGCACGGCACAGTGTGTCTGAGTTTGATCGTCCGGTTTCTGCTGTACTGTCCGCCGGGTGGCGA
>WNGI01005104.1_pt1 | contig 11781 bp, 15 predicted proteins | sample 5400621 | NCBI WGS metagenome assembly WNGI01 (sample SAMN13153374, study PRJNA577476) | soil metagenome | isolation source: 20 cm soil or saprolite under Garry oak tree replicate 1 | place: USA:California | collected 2016-06-15
GAACATTACACTGGCATGTCACCTGCAGTACCCGCAGTTTGGGCAGGTATATGCAGCCATCAAGTCCCGTAACCTCCTGTAATAAAACGAAGGAACTTGGGTAATTAATGAAGAGCTCTTCGACGCCAGCCAGTGCTTTCGTTATTACGCGCATTTCCCCCGTTGTACAGGCCTCGAATGCCAATCGGCGAATGTGACAAGATGAGCGTTGGATTAAAGACGTTATTTCTCTCCCGTAGGGCTGATGATCATACAAATGATCGTAGCAGGGATTGATATACCCATGTATGCGGATATATTCCAGTAAAGGAGTAGTGAACCAGGAGAGCATCTTGGCAAAGCCTAAGGAGATTTCGAGAAGCCGAAGGCTAGGAAGGCATATGATGGGAAGTGAGGAAGACGGGCTTGGGATGCAGGAGGTTGTGATGATGGTTAACGTCCTGTACTGAACCGTGGGGACCGAAATAATTAATGGAGAGTTCCTCGACACTGGCCAGTTTTTTCATCATTTTGCGCATCTCCGTCGTTGTACAACGCTCGAGTACCAATCGGCGAAGGTGACAAGATGAACGTTGGATTAAAGACTTCAATTCTCTCTCATAGGGCTGACGACCGTGAGTGTTGACGTTATTGTAACCTCCGTGTATGTGGAGCTGTTCCAGTACAGGCGCAGTGAAGCAGGAGAACATCATGGCAAAGGGCATGGCGATTTCGAGAAGCCGAAGGCTACGAAGGCATGTAATTGGAAGTGAGGAAGGGGGGCTTATGTGCCGGGAGGTCGTGACGATGATTAACCCCTCAATGATGTGTAACTCTTCGATGTTTTCTAACTGGAATAGAATTCCACACAGATTATTGCCGTAGGAGTGGTGGAACCCTGTGGACGTTTCTATTTTGAGCTTCATCAATCGTGCCCAAGGGAACTGCCACGTTGCCGTGTATCCGCGATGGTCAAGATCAAGTTCAGTAAGGTGCGGCGCGACTTCAAATGCGTTATTGTGCTTCAGGGCTGTGGACCTGGGTATATACATCCTGAGGGACTTGAGACTCGACATGTACCCTCTGCATCTGAGGAGTTCGTTCCGCGCAGCTCCATGCCACAGCACCAAATTGGCCTTTTCCCATCGCTTCAAGCACGATAATAGCATTCTCCAAACTGTTTTAGGAAATTTTTCAGTGTATGAACACGGCGTGTACACGGCTATGGTGAGAGGCTGCTCTCTAGATCGTTCGAGGTATATGGCCGCGCGCCGGTTCATTTCAACAAAGTAAGCGGCATCAAAGTGGCCAGGCTTTAGGGTGAAAGAAGTCCACAAATGCGTGTAGGACAGAAATGCCCTTCTCCAATGCCTGCAAACCTGTCCAACGGCCCACGGAAACTTGTGAAAGTGTGATTTGTTCTTCAAGTCATGGAGAGCGATAGGTTCATCGCAAAGAAGATGAAGGATGTCGTGTAAAATTTCAGTTGGTATTGTTATTTCGTCTGAACTCATTTTGTAGTATGTAGAGAGTCCGCGGCACGTGGGCCCCCGACACGGAGTATTGCACAGCTAACCCAACGTGGTTTCCAGAAAATTGGTGGAGGAGATATCTGGCGTTCGCGACCGTTAGATGTTTGGTAGTGGAGAGGATAGCCGAGTGGTGCAATGGTGTCCTAGTATGGGCCAGGTGTTAAAACGAACGACAGAAGGTTATATTTGGGGTTTGTGTACATTTGTTTTTCTCGTTATAAACGTGTTGCCCTTCGCTGAGAAAGTACGTACGGTTTACGTTTCTATCAGATTAGCAGACCCCGGAAGTGTTGCCATTGATCCAATTCTTTTCTGAACGATGTGTGCTTACTTGCATACGTCCGCGCATTGGCATACTACGCGTTTCACAGTCAAAAACCGGCCCGTTTAGTCAGAGAAGTGGCGATAAGCACGTGTTTGCGATGAGATGGTTGATTAGATAATCATTAGCAGGACGCGCGACTTCCAACCACTGCAGCTGCCACAAACGCAAGATGGAATGCGCACATATATCGCGCATCTCTAATTTGTCTCACCCAAAGTTATCGCAGCAGGTGCACAGGGAGGAATGTACTCAATGTTTTGATAGCCAGGATCTGCCAACAGGCGTCGACCTCTGCTTGTCCTGTTTCAATGGCGCTTGCCCGCGACTACACGCTCAAATGCACGTTCACAAGGCGGATCATCCATTTACACTCAACGTACGACGCATTCCAGCTCCGCAGCCGGCCAGCGGTAACGGACGAGACGAGAATGGGCCACCTGCCAAGATGGCCAAGTTGGCAATTCAAGAAGAACCAACCGAAAAGGAAAAGTATCAGTTCTTGACTACCATCAAATGTTGGATGTGTGATCCTGTGGAGGGAGTACTAGTTCCGGAGGCCACCAACGATGCCAAAGTAAGTTTCGCATTTTCGAATAACCGGAAACGCTAACGCGACCAAGGTGAAGACACTGGTGGATGCTTGCATGTCCTCTTATTCTTCTGCGCGTCAGTCCGAAATTAAAGCATGGGAGGAAGAGATCATCGCCTGCGAACATACATTGTTGCTTGAACAGTTTGCGACGGGACCGATTGCCGAGTCAGGTGGGCACCAATTCCCTCATGTTGGAATAAACTAATGTCCCCCAGGTTTGGCGCACTGCGCTTCTTGTGATTTGACAACTAACTTGTGGTTATGTCTCACGTGCGGCAACCTCGGTTGCGGACGCAAGCAAGTCGGTGGTTTAGAGGGTCGTGGACACGCCTTGACCCATTATCAAGATTCACAACACCCTGTATCAGTCAAGCTGGGCGCCATTACACCAGAAGGCGGTGCAGGTGCGTTATGAATTGCTGCGGCATATATAATGTTCACCGACCTCTCCAGACGTTTACTGCTACGCATGCAACGATGCCAGACGAGACACAGAGATTGCAGCACACCTCAAAACGTTCGGAATTAACATTAACTCGTTGGCAAAAACCGAGAAATCCATGACTGAACTCGTAAGATTGTCCTCGTCGCAATCGTCAATTGGTTAACACTTTACCAGGACATCGAACATAACCTCCAATACGATTTTTCTCTCACTTCCAATTCCGGAGAAACGCTTGAGCCCGTCTGCGGACCAGGCCTGACTGGTCTCGCCAATCTAGGTAACAGCTGCTATATCGCCTCCATCCTCCAAACCGTCTTTTCCCTCCCAACGTTCCAGCAACGCTACTTCCAACCGGATCTCGCTCACGCCCAAGAATGCAAAGTGCCTCTTCCCGCGGACTGCCTCGAATGCCAGATACAAAAAGTCGCAGATGGCCTCCTCAGCGGGCGGTATGCAATTCCGCAATATATCCCTCCTCTTCCCAAAACTAGCATATCCGCCGCTGAAGCATTTTCCTCAACGTCTACACCCGATGTTCTATATCACCCTGTTCCCCCCTCCTCCGATCCGGAACACCAGCCCGCTTTTCAAGCCGGGATCCGGCCAAACGCGTTTAGATCGATCATCGGCAAAAACCACAACGAATTCTCCACTATGCGTCAACAAGACGCGGAAGAGTTCTTTGCACATCTTCTAAAGCGCGTCAGGGAGGACAATAAGCGACTTGGGATTGTGCTTGGTGGTGATGGGGACGCGACGCGCGTGTTCAAGTATGGGATGGAACAAAGGTTGCAGTGCCAGTCTTGCAAGAAGGTCAGCTATCGCGTCGACGCGATGGACACGTTAAGTGTCCAGGTCCCTGCTGAGGAAGAGGAGATCCCCAGCGAAGGAGAGAAGAAGACCAAATATAAGCCTGTCAAGCTCACATCCTGTATCGACTCGTTCCTCTCAGCCGAGGCGCTCCACTATACTTGTCCTGTTGAGAATACCCAAGTCATTGCGACAAAGAGAAACCTGTTTGCATCCTTCCCTGACGTGCTTGTCGTCCACGTCAAGAAATTCAAGCTGGTAAATTGGGTTCCGACCAAGTTGGGTGAGTCGCACGACGTTATTCTTACTCTATTTCACTGGGGCTGATCGGAGACGGGCAGACATCCCGGTTATACTTCCAGAGAACGATACGCTCGTTTTTGAAGAGAAGCATATTGGAAGTGGACTTCAATCCGGCGAAGTCGAGTTGCCAGACGACACGAAGGGAGGTGGGACAAGTGGGTTACCACCCGTTGATGAGGAACTAGTGTCACAGTTGGAGATGATGGGATTCCCTCGTGTTCGGTGCGAAAAGGCGCTGAGGGCAACAGGTAACAGCGACGCCGAGTCGGCGATGGAGTGGATATTTTCGCATATGGATGATCCAGGTATGTTCTGACCGAACCTTCTTTCTTCTGGTGATTGGAACGTCGACGTGATTAGACATCGACGTCCCACAATCCGGAGAGGTGCAACAGCCTACTGGAGCGACATCGGATCTATCGCCGGAGATGGTGACCATGTTGACCGATATGGGGTTCACAGTCGGCCAGGCCAAAATAGCCTTGCGGGAAACCGTGAGTCTGCGGTTTTCTGCAGAGATTTCAGGTGCTAACGAGTGACAAACGATAGGACAGTAATGCGGAGCGTGCTATAGATTGGCTGTTCAATCATCCTGACGTTACGGGGGAAGAAGATATCACTCAATCTTCCTCTGTGCCAAGCAACGCAACGCAACAGATTGGGGGAACAACAACCGTCCCGGTGCGGTACGCCCTCAAAGCGTTTGTCTCTCACAAGGGACCCAGCGTCCACAGTGGACATTACGTTGCGCATGTCAAGATCCCTCCGTCTAAAGACGGACCAAGTGGATGGGTGTTATTCAATGATGAAAAAGTGGTAAAAGCGGATGCGGAGAGCGTGGACGAGTTGAAGCAATTGGCGTATTTGTACGTGTTCGAGAAGGCGTGAATGGGTCATAAAAAGGAGAGGAAAACCATCAATGTACTGTAATATTCAAGTCTCAGCATTCGTTGTGCATTGTGACACAAGTTCTTTCTTGCATTGCGCCGTTATTTACGTGATTCTAGTCACCGCGTTCTTTCTGTGGCACCAAATATTCCAGGCCACGCGACGCGATTCGACTAACTGAGCATTATTTTTCCAACTTTGCCATATAGGTGCCAGTTTCTTCGAAAAGACGATTGGTGCCGAAACAATCGTTTCCGTGTTTACGATGTAAGATTGTGTCATCGGTGGTTTCTTGGTGCACTTGATTCTGCGCATCAAGATGTTGAGAGCAGGCGAGGCGCGTCACAACAGTCTAATGACCGGGATGCTCGGTGTTTTACCTAGAGTCAGGCTCGGGAGGAATCATCGATTGGCTTCTGATTTCATAGTTATACCATACACACAACAGCTGCCGTCACCTGCGCCTTCACCTCTACTCTGGAGTTATACTTGTACGGTCTTCGGCAGTGTCAGCATTCACAAAGTTAGATGATGTTGCCAGAACAACCAGTCCACGACCACTCTTGTCCATACCGCCCACTCCATAGTAGCTGAGGCTCCCCGCACACAATACGCCCAGCCAGGTCATGGATCAGAGGATCCTGTGACTGACGGCAGTGATTAACGCATGCTTTGAATACTGGCAGATCGGTGACCACCAGCGTCAATGGGCTCGGCAAACGAGCAATAACTGGCAAAGTCTCGACCTACAGGAACATCCTTAGTACCATCAATACTTATTCCAGCGATTGTTTACTCACAATATCCCGTGGCATCGCGCCTGCATCATAAAATATGAAACGGAAGTGGCCAGTTGGTTGAGTTTCGTGCACTGCTGAAACAAAAGTTCATTCTGAGCAGATCGTAGACAGAAAAAGAAGCCCAGGGAAGTAGTGCTGAAGTATTTTAAGCTTTCAGAATGTCGAGCCATGATTCCTAGTATCTTCGTCCCAGTGGCTTCTCCGTAAAAACTGTGGATAAAAAGACTGACAATGTGCGGATGGTCTCTGAGATAGTCAAACAAATGATCATGAATGGCCGAGGCTTGGATGAACGGCGGGAATATACGTTCAGAATGCAATACCGGAAGTATTCGATCGTAGTATGCGTAAAGATTGATGGAGGTCAAGAAACGTATATGGGGGACAATCGCCTCGAAATCGGAGAAACTGTCAGATATGCTGAGGTGTTCCAGCTTCAAAGGACTATCGGCAGGTACATGGCCAAAGATCGCAGAGCAGCTCACGTGAGTTAATTCGTTTAGAAATAGCTCGAGGTGAGTAAGATTAAGATTCGCTCCTATAGCCTTTCCCAAGTCATTAAGAGGATTGGGCCAATTGTTCGGATACCACCGATTGAGAACTTCAACCTTCAACCTGCGTAAATTGTGAAAATTGGATAGGCATTTGAAGATGTAGCTCAGATCTTGACCGTAGTCGATCAGAAGCACCAGCTCGGACAGCTGGTGAAACTTTAGGAGCAGCTTGACTGTATTAGACGTTATCCAATTCGGAGCATCCCAATCATCTACTTTCCATCTGGGTGATCGTCAGTTTAGTTCAGAATCGTGTCAGTCAACTCACATGACGCGACGGACACGAGGCATATTGAGTACCGAAGCGTGTGATAGGTGATATCTTGTGCACAAACGAGCAACCGAATCGTGTATGCCCCGAACAAGTAAATGCGGAGCGAAAAGGAACACAAAAAGATACTCCAACGGAACAAACGTAGAATTCCAGAGGATTCCAAGAACCTTTGATACACGGACATTGCGCATTTGCCTGAAGGACAAGAACAGCTGTTTGCCGTATCTCCATTTCCAACCGCCCATCATAAGTGTCGTTGTAGCATTTAGATGACCATTTAGATTGGAAGAGAGTATAGCATGGAGTTGAAGCATATTTGACATTGGGTTGTTGCCATTGCCGAATAAGCGGACACGGGACAAGACTCTGCGTCGCGCAGCTTGGTCGAAGCTTCTACAAACCAGACGAAGGGATTTCAGCTCTTCAAAAGTCGTATCAGGGTCCCTTGTGAACTGCAACCCGATTCAGAAAAGACTGATAAGAGTAGGTTATGTAAAGCAAACGTGCGTGAGCGAAAATCCGGTCCAGCAACTCAGGTGGAAATTCGGCCAAGAAAGACTCCAGTAGATTCGGGATAGCGCGCTTGCCAATATGCCGGAGTCTCATGGCTATCGAGAGAGCTGGAGGTCTCAGATCTTTGTCTCATCGCATACGGACCCTTGAGATCGAGCGGTGTCACTAGAACGAATCTCGATCAACGTTACAGAAAGCTAGCAACATGATCACTTTCGTACGCAAGCAAGTTATGTAGGATCTGGATCCCAGGTCCAGTACATCACGAACCGTTTGAACAAGGAACCTTCCACAGGAACATTCGCATAATCCGAGGAATCCTTCGCGAGAGAACCGCGTGTCGCCGAGACACCAAGAAGGACCTGGAAAGACCGCCACAGACCCCGCTCCAGTCTCAATTTCAGGCTTCGGAAGTGTAGTATGCGCGCAAGCCGCTTCTTCTAAGCCGTTCCCGGTGCTTGGGTCGCTTCTCTACTCCGTATATGCTCTATCATAGTAACGACGCGTGAGCATGGATTTTGAGAAGCATTGACACGTGGCAGTGTGACGAAAATTCTCCGATAATTGGACAGTCCAGACGCGGCACGCAATTCCGCAATCCCTCCTCTTCCCAAAACTAGCATATCTGCCGCTGACTCAATACCTGTCCCCTCCTCCGATCCGGAACACCAGCAAGCCGGTATCCGGCCAAAGGCGTTCAGATCGATCATTGGCAAAAACTCTCCACGATGCGTCAATAAGACGCAGAAAAGTCCTCCGCCCACCTGTTATTTATGTAAAGCGCATCAAGGAGGACAATAAGTTGCGCTTGGCGATGATGGGGACGCGACGCGCGTGTTCAAGTATGGGATGAACAAAGGTCTTAGTCCCAGCCTTGGAAGAAGGTCAGCTATCGCGTCGACGCGATGGGCACGTTAAGTGTCCAAGTCCCTGCTAAGGAAGAGGAGGGAAGATCAAATACAAGCCTGTCAAGCTCACATCCTGTATCGACTCGTTCGTCTCAGCCCAAGCGCTCCATAACTTGTCCTAAGAGTAGCCGGTTTGCATGGAGGGCAGCTTGCAAGTCGAGGAGCTCACTACTTTGCGCAATGTTAAACCTGGCATCGATTGATCAGGATACCCTTTGGACGGCGTTGGATGGCGCAACTCAGTCGAGGAAGCTCAAGGTCGAAGATGTACTAGTTGTGGAGACAGTGCTTGCGGCGCTGATACCGGGGGATGAACGAGAGGGTCAGTATCTGTGTCCAGAGTCTGTCAAAACGGGTGCTGCGTGTCGTCTATCCTCTTCCTCGCCGTTGGAAGACGTGCCTGGGTGGTTCCAGACGACGAAGGAGTCGGTGGACATCGCCCTTCAAGAACTTCCGCACGGATCTCAGCCCACCGTTGCGGAAAAGGTCGAGACATGTCTACGAGCTCGAAACGTTACGCATCATCGAAGAACATCGAATATATAAGTGATGTCCTCAATCCTGAAAATCGACAATAATCTGGTCGTCGACTTCACCGCTGCAGACGCTTGTAGGGCAAAAAAACCTGGATGCAATTCTTTTGCTTCAGTAGCTACGTACAAACGTGTTTATAGATATCAGCGAATTCGTGTACCACAGCAGGAATAGAAAATATTAGGTTGCGGGGTTTACCCATCACAATGAAAGAACTCGTTGCATCTAAAACTTACTTGCGATTCGTCAATTCGGTGACGATTGATTCCACGCGGCAACCAAACCATCAAAACCGATTAATCCTGGTCGGCGCATCATGTGAGAACCAACAAAATATACGGACGCATAGACAAACCATGCAAGGTCGTTGTCTTTTTGAAGTTGATCTCTCTAGCCACGGGAAATTTCACAGCATTTACATGCAAATTGTGTGATTGTAAGAACCAGGTGAAATTCGAATTCGACGAAGTTATCAGGTACTCAGAGAAGCTAGCAAAGTTAGCTGTATCTGTGATGTTGAACGTCGTAGTCTGGTTAAGCGTTGCGCGGCCATGTCTGGTCTTCAAAGGACTCAGTCGGATAAAACCGATCTGTGTTGTGCTTCCATTGTAGACCCATGATATGATAATTGGCTGTGTGAATTTGATTGTGGCTGGAACCTCGCCGGTATGCGCAACCTAATATTAGTTAGTTAATATCTATGAAGGGCGAAAGTTGGCCATTTATCCGCACATTTCCTAACAGGGCCAAGGTAAACCTTGAAGCACATAGTATGGATTACCTCACATTGTATGCAATAAATAGGAAACTCACGAATTGTTTGTAGCACCCGAGACTGTTGCGACCTGGATATCCAGCGTGGACCTGTTGACGACCAGTTGTATAACGGCACGAACGACTGGCCAAAGCAGAATAAATATCATGGCGAAGCCAATTGGCGCGAGGACAATTTGAGTAATGATGAACCATTTCCTCCTGTAGAACGGTACGCGCGCTCGTGTAAGCGGGGAAAATGGATCTGAATTCGCGCGATGGTCCATCGCGGAAGTTGGTTTAGCAGCGTCGACGCCAGTGGGTACGCCTGCAGGAGTTGTAAAACCCGTGGGAACAGCGTGTCCTATTATACTTTGGTTGGTTTTCAACGAGGGTGTCACGGAAACTTTAAAGTCACCTCTCAGGGATGCATTTGATGCTGAACTGGGTGAGCTGCCGTAAGTCGCATCATAGACGCCACTGCTGCCTCGCGCAGAGTTAGACTCTTCCATGTCGTGACCGAACAGCTGACACGAAGAGGAGGTAAAAGACGGGGGGAAAAAGTGTGCAATATATAAGGGATAGGCAGGTTAATAACATTCCTGAGACCGGAATTCGTAGCCTTCCCGTAGCAGCATGGCACGCCAGAAGGAGAGTTCTTTTCGTACACGACCCGAGGAGCATGCGTTCCGAAATGGACAACGGACTTGCTTCCCAAATAAGACAAGAGGCGTAAGGCAATCTGAGTAGGTCGGTGCATTATTTTGGAGTTCTTGGGTACCTGCTTCTACCAGCCATGGAAAAGATCTATCAACTTGGTGCTCAGCTCAGACCAACGTTCAGGTACAATGTGTGCAAACCTCATGAACACCCTCATCCATCTGCTACACTCATGTCGCGTAATCGACGGCCCGAATTTCAATGAATCGCGTATTTCGCAATTTGAAGCCAAAGGGTAGTTATATAGCTTCGGCACCAGGCCACCCCTGCGTTCGATATGGTTGCGCTTGCCTAAATTGGCACGTTTCGCGTCGGACATGACATCGATGACATTGACAGGTCGTGGGGAGAAATGCAATCGGACATGGGAGAATGATCACAATCCATTATCCCTTGTCGTACTTGTCCCTAATGGGTATCAGGCTTCCACCTTCCTCTCTATCTTCATATTTCTCGGTAGCAGTGTCGCGGGGGACTTCGTCAGAGGGTGTATATTTGGCGTTTGCCAAATCGTCGCGATGTCACGTTTGCATTTCCCCGGATCCCGCAACCCCGGGCGAGGGAGATACTGGCATCTGAGGTCCGTTGTCGGACCTGACCGCGTGAACGAAGTAGTCTCCTTTCCCCCTGCCGAGCTTCCAATTCTTGCATGACGTCATCTACGTGGTCAGGACGGATGGAGAGAAACGGACTAGCAGGGGCCACGTCAGCATCAGCGTTCCGAGCCTGAAGCTAAACAGTGCTCGACCTCTTGTCATTCTCACTACCGCCACTCGTACAATATTTGGGATTGGTAGCCAGGAAGGAGCAGGAGACATTCTCACCGCTTGACCCTCTCCGGGATACCCAACTCTCCCCAGCTCTCGCTCCTGGCACGCCTACTACACGCCCTTCTTGTCCGGGGTCATATAACTGTCGTCGATGATAGCGCGCGCAACAGAATTTGATCTGTGGAAGTGTTACACAACTGATCACGTTCACGTTTGGTATGCCACATGCCATCTGCGAATCTCGACGGTTCATGCCGGAACACGGTGATTCACGCGTAATTCACGCTGGTACACGGCGATTCACGATGAACAATGAAAACTGTCTAACATGCTTAAAAAACCAGATATGGACAGTCATATACCGCACAACAGCTACGGCATACTTCGCCTTCTGCTCTGAAGTTAGACATTTACAGTCTTCGGCAATGTCAGCATTCACATTAGATGACGTTACCCGAATAACCAGTCCCCGACCACTCTTGTCCATGCTGCCCATTCCATAGTAGCTGAGGCTCCCCGCACACAATGCGCCCAGCCAGGTCATGGATCAGAAGATCCTGCGACTGACGGCAATGGTTGACACATGCTTTGAATACTGGCAAATCGGTGATCACCAGTGTCAATGAGCTCTGCAAACGAGCAATAATTGGCAAAATCTCGACCTCCAGGAACATCCTTAGTATCATCAATACTTATTCCAGCGATTGTTCACTCACGAACTCCCGTGGAATTCCGCCATCATAAAATAGGGGAGGCACGAGCATCAGTTGGTTGAGTTTCGTGCACTGCTGCAACAAAAGTTCATTCTGGACAGATCGTAGACAGGAAAAGAAGCCCAGGGAAGTAATGCTGAAATATTTTAAGCTTTCGGAATGTCGAGCCATGATCCCTAGTATCGTCGCCCCAGTGACCTCTCCGTAAAAACTGTGGATAAAAAGACTGACAATGCGCGGATGGTCTCTGAGATAGTCAACCAGATGATCACGAATGACCGAGATTTGGATGAACGGCGGGAATATACGCTCAGAATACAGTACCGGAAGTATTTGATCGTAGCTTGCGTAAAAATTAATGGAGGTCA
>WNGI01018014.1_pt1 | contig 11781 bp, 8 predicted proteins | sample 5400621 | NCBI WGS metagenome assembly WNGI01 (sample SAMN13153374, study PRJNA577476) | soil metagenome | isolation source: 20 cm soil or saprolite under Garry oak tree replicate 1 | place: USA:California | collected 2016-06-15
CCGGTCGCGATCGTCGCGGCGAGGCCGGCGAGCTGGTGCGGGAGGGAGACGTCGACGTCCGGGTAAGCGACGGGGCTGCCGTAGCCGTTGCCGCTGTTCTGCGCGAACGGCGCAAGCTGGCAACGTAGCCGGTCGGACGCGGCCGTCGCGCCCGCCGCCTGGTTCAGGAACCGATCCGAACGCCGCGCGCCGAGCGGCGCGAGCGTCTCGAGCATCCGGTCCTCGACCTGGCCCCACACCCCGGGCGCGTCGAAGGTGTACTCGTCCGGCGCGGCGAGCGAGGCGACCGGCACCTTCGCCGAGGCTAGGGACGGCTGCAGCTGGTAGTCGAGCGAGAGGCCCTGGAGCGGGTTGTCCATGTTGCCGCTGCGATCGAGGTAGCGCCCCATCCAGCCGCTCATCAGACCGGGGTCGGTGGCACCTACCTCCCAGAAGTGGCGCGAGGTGAAGTGCGACTGGTCGGGATGCGTATAGCCGACCGCGGGCGCCACCGTGACCTTGCCCTCGCCGTGCAGCGTCGCGAGCGGGCTGAGCTTCGGATGCCAGAAGAGGCGGTTGTCCTCGGAGAAGGCCTGACCGGCGGCGGGGTCGAGCTTGAGTTGCGGCCGCAGCCGCCGGTAGGTCGAGTCGAGACCGGGGTAGAGGACCGAGAGCGAGTCGGTGCCGCCCGGCAGGAAGACGGAGACGAGCACCGGCTGAGCGGGCCCCGAAGCCGCGCGCGCGATCCCTTCCTCGAACAGCCCCAGCTTGCCGAGGCCGTAGACCGAGAGCGCGAGGCCGAAGCTGCGCGTGACGAACGTGCGCCGGTCGAGCCCGGTACCTGCCGGCAGCGGCATTCCGGTCTCGATCGCGGGCAGCCCGCGTCCGGCCTCGGCGGCGCTGCGCCGCACGAGCGCGGCGCGGGAGAACTCGTCGCAGTGGTGACAGGAGCGCGCCATCAGGAGGTCTGAAGGTCGGGGGAGGCGGCGAGCAGCTGCCGGAGGGCGTTCTCGATCATGGCCGGGTAGGCGCGCTTCTTCCAGTGATCGTCGGCATCCCGGAGCGCGTTCTTGACGAAGCGCGTCAGCTGCGCGTGGGTGTGGCCGGTGAGCGCGGGGTTGCCCCAGAAGCTCTCGGCGCGGTGCATCAGCTTCAGCGCGTCGTTGGGCAGCTTGGCCTTGTCGCTGTCCAGCACCTTTGGGCGAATCGCGTAAGAGGCGATCGCCCAGCGCGCGCGGTAGGTGGCCGTGTCGAGCCAGCGCGAGTCGTCCCAGCCCGAGACGTTCGGCGGGTAGAAGAGAGCTTGGCCGGCGAGCTGCATCAGCCAGGTCCATGCCTCCGTGTCGATTCCGCGTCCGAGCGCCCGCAGCAACCCGGCCGTGTAGACCGCCGGCGACTTCACCATCCGCGGGCCGGTGTAGAGAGCCGGGTGGCGAAGGATCGCCGCGACCACGGGCTTCATCTGGTAGCCGTGCTCGACGTAGAGGCGCTGCAGCGCGCGCTTCGTTCCGGCCGGCGGCGGGGTCGGGATGAAGTAGCTCCACATCTTCGTGACGAAGAAGGACGGGTGCAGGCGGTGGTGGACGCAGAGGCGGCACGAGTCCTTCCAGTCGAAGCGGCCGCGTTTGCCGAAGATCGTCTTGACGCCGGTGTCGTGTCGGCTCGGGTCGTAGCGGAAGCGGACGGGGCCGAGGTTGTCGTCCCAGGAGTTGCGCCAGCCCGTGAGCGCGCGCGCCTGCTCGCGGACGTCGCGCTCGGTGTAGCCGTGGCGGTCGGCGCCGATCGTGAAGAGCTCCATCACCTCGCGCCCGTAGTTCTCGTTCGGCGAGTCCTTTGTGTTGTCGGTGCCCGAGAGCCAGAGGAGCATCGCCGGGTCCTTCGTGACTTCCATCAGGAGCGTTGAGAACGAGCCGAGTGCGTGGGCCCGGAAGAGGTTGTTCTGCCGGAGCATCAGCCGCGCCGGCCCGACCCCGTCTCGCGAGGTGGCGAACCAGTCGTGCCAGACGAGGGTCATCCGCTCGACCAGCGGGCGGTTCGTCCGCACCATCCGGTCGAGCCACCAGAGCTGGTCGTGGCCCCAGGCGTCGTTCGGGGCGAGCCGGTGGCCGTTGTCGTCGTGCGGCCTCGGGCCGTGGAACCGCTCGCGGCCGGGGTTCGTCAGCTTGTGGACGGCGCCTTCGAGCCCGAGCTTCGCGAGCTTCTCGGCCTCACCCTTGCGCGGGCCGAAACCGGCACGCCAAAGGAGCCGCTCGGCTTGCGGCTTGCCGAAGCGCCCTCGGTACACGGGGACGGCCATGCCCAGCCACTATCGGCAGGGCGCGGAAAGCCCTAAATGCCTACGGAAGCTCGCGTTCGAGCACGGAGGCAACGGCTCTGAGCGCGACTTGCGTCTCCTCGACCGAGGGCTCGCGCGTCGTCAGGCGCTGGAGGGCGAGTCCCGGGATGAGGAAGAGCTGCGCCGTCCGGTGGCGTGAGGTCTGCACGAACTGCCAGAGCTCCATCGTGAGCCCGAGCGAGACGAGCGTGACCGCGAACGGCGTATAGGCCGCGACCGGCAGCGGCCAGAGGTGGTCCGCGGCGATCGAGACCGGGAGGACGAGCGCCGCGAAGTTCGTGCCGCAGCGCGGCGAGAAGCGCGAAGGCCGGGCGAGGCCGCCCCAGGCGGCGACCAGGGAGCCGGACTCGGCGGCGGCGATGGCGCGGTGCTCGGCACCGTGCAGGAAGAGCGTTCGCCCGCGCAGGAGCCAGGCAAGCAGCAGGACCGCGAGCGCGATCGCGAGCGGCACGCTCGCCGACTGCGGCACGAAGACCAGCGAGAAGGGCACGACCACCGCGGCTGCGAGGAGCAGGCGCTCGCGCGGCCGCGCGACGTTCGTGCCGCGGAAGAGCGGGGCGAGCGCGAGGCCGAGCCGCAGAAGGCCACGCACGAGCGGGATGCGCCGGAAGAAGGCGGGCGGCGAGGGCATCGCGCCTTCAGTGATCGATCCGTCGCGGCGGGCGAACGCCCAGAAGCGCTCGCTGGCGATCACGACGCCGTCGGCGCGCGCCATCCCGCCGAGGCGCGGCAGGTCCGGCGTCTCGTCGGCGCGGCGAAGCATGGCGATGACTGCGGCCCGATCCATCCCGACAAGGATCGCGCGCGCGGGGCCGCCCGGCAAGTGCCGGGCGGCCTAGGTCTCTGTCAGGTCAGGCCTACCAGCGGCCTCTGCTGAAGAAGCCCAGCAGGAGCAGCACCAGCACGATGATCAGGATGATCCAGAGAATTCCCACGAGCCCCCTTCCGCTTGTTCGTCAAACGGCTGAGGCTCGAGTACGGATACGGCCTCGCTAGGAGCTCACGTTCGCGAACAGGTACCCGCTCGAGCTCGGGCTGGCGGTCTGTGACCCCTGGAAGAACGCGCGCAGGCGCCAGCGTCCGGCCGCCGGCGGCCTCCAGGCGAAGCGGGCAACGCCGTCGGCGCCGGTCTGGACGTTCACGATCCGCGAGAACACCCACCCCTCGAGCAGGAGGAAGCGGTTGATGCGGAGCTGCACGCGGCCCGCGGCAGCCGGGGTCACCCGGATTTCCACGCTCGCCGTCTCGCCGGGACGGAGCGTCACGGAGCTGCTTCCGGAGACGAGCGCCTGGGTCTTCGTGATCTCGCGGATCAGCAGCGAGAGCCGGTAGCCGCCCCGCTTCCCCGGTTCGGCACGCACGACGACGAAGTACTGACCGGGCGAGAGGCCATGCCGGATGTACGAGCTGCTCGAGGCGAGAAAGCGGCCGTTCTCCGAGAGCAGCGTGAAATCGAACTGAGAGCCGGTCCGGAGGTGCAGCGTCACGTCGCTCTGACGAGCGACGTCGAAGTGGTAGAAGTCGACGACGTGGATCCGCCTCGCGTCGAGGCGACCCCTCCTCGGTTGCTGGTTCGCGATCGGCTGGCCCGGCCCGATGTCGTTCGTCGTGGCCACGGCGGCCTGGAGCCGGTAGTGAACAGTGGCAGAGCGGGTTCCGCGCGCCTGCACGAAAATGCTGTAGCGCCCGCCGAGGTGCGCCCCGGGCGTGTACGTCACATAGCCGCCGCACTCGCGGCGAAGGACCGGTGAGGCGCCGGCGAAGTCGCGCGTTCCGGGGGCGTAGACGCTGTAGTCGACGCAGCGGTTGAGGCGGCCGAAGAGGTTGATCTTGTAGGTCGTTCCCGCACGCATGACGGTCGACCACGCCTTGTCAGGGTGATCGAGCGGATCGAGCGTCCCCTCGACGCCCTTGGCCGGCAACGGCGTGCCCGGAGGTCTCGATCGCGGTGGTGAGGTGGACCTCAGCCCGAAGGTGCCGTCCACCGAGTCCGTCAGCCGCCCGAAGAGGACGAGGTAGCTTGCGCCCTGGCTTGCGTCGAACGAGAGCTCTGCGCGGCCATCCTGATCGGTGGCGTCGCACGTGACCTGGGTCAGGCGTGACCGCTGAACCTGGTAGACCGCGAGCACGCCGTCGAGATCGCCGTCGGCGTGGAGCCGGAGGACGATCCGCCGGGCCGGCGCATTGGTGATGCTGTACCAGACCGTCGAGTGGACCCTGCCGCACGAGGGACGAGGGTCGGTCGCCTCGTCGGTCGCGCCGACGGTCGTGCCACGGACGCTCGCCGGCGGGTTGACGGGGCTCGCGCCTGCGCGGTTGTCGTTCGGCGGCGGTGCGACAGCCGCCGTGGCGAGGCCCGTCACGACCAGGATCGCCGCGACCGCGCCTGTTGCTCGAAGCACAAGGCGACGCTATGCCTGTCGGAGCGGCGAAGCAAGGTGGGCCGGACCGCTGGAAGACGCTTAACGCAGGCTTAACGCCGCGTAACGGGCGCTGAACATGGCCTGGCTATAACCGAAGACGGCATGGCAGGACGGCTTCGGATTGCCCTCGCAGGCGGCTTCGTAGCGGCGGCCGGGCTCGGCGCCGCACTCGCGCTCGGCGGTGCTGCGCTCCTCGGCGGCTTCTCGAAGACGACCACGACCGTCCGCGAGCTCCAGCCGGTCGAAGCGTCGCCCAGCTCCGCCTCGTTCCAGCGGGGCAAGCCGCTTTCGGTCAACGAGATCTACCGCGACGCTGCACCGGGCGTCGTCCAGGTCACTGCCACGCAGGTCGTCAATGCGCCTTCGGTCGATCCGTTCTTCGGCTTGCCGCTTCCTGAGAGCCGGCAGCAGGAAGCGCTCGGTTCCGGCTTCGTGATCGACAAGGCCGGCCACGTCATCACGAACTACCACGTGGTCGAGGGCGCGCGCTCGGTCGACGTCAGCTTCTCGAACAACGAGAGCAAGCGGGCGAGGGTGGTCGGCGTCGACCCGTCCACCGATGTCGCGGTGCTGCAGGTCGACGCGCACTCGCGCGCTCTGACGCCGCTCGTGCTCGGCAACTCGGACTCCGTCCGCGTCGGCGACTCGGTCGTCGCGATCGGCAACCCCTTCGGCCTCGAGCGCACGGTCACCACCGGGATCGTCAGCGCGCTCCAGCGCGTCATCCAGGCTCCGAACTCGTACTCGATCGACCACGTCATCCAGACCGACGCCGCGCTGAACAAGGGCAACTCCGGCGGCCCCCTGCTCGACGCGGAGGGCCGCGTGATCGGCGTCAACTCGCAGATCCAGAGTGGCAGCGGCGGGAACGTCGGCATCGGCTTCGCGGTGCCGATCAACACCGTTCGGTCGGTCGAGGCGCAGATCGTCAAGACCGGCCACGCAGAGCACGCGTTCCTCGGGGTCAGGGTGCAGGCCGTTACCCCGAGTGTCGCCCGCCTCTTCCGGCTGGGAGCCACGCACGGCATGCTCGTCGCGGGCGTCGACCCCGGCAGCGCGGCCGCGAAGGCCGGCCTGCGCGCGGGCAAGCAGCCGGTGACGGTCTCCGGCGAGACCTACCAGCTCGGCGGCGACCTCGTCGTCGCGGCCGACGGTGTCCAGCTCTCCTCGCTCGACCAGCTCCGCGACGCGATCGCGAACAAGCAGCCCGGCGACAAGCTCTCCCTGGAGATCTGGCGCGGCGACAAGCGCATGAATCTCGACGTCAAGCTCGGAAGGCAGCCCGCTCCCCGTGGGTAGTGCTCAAGCGCCTTCCAGGATGGCCCCGACCCCCTGGGGCCCGGTTCCCGGCGGCAGCCGTTCGCCAGCACGGCCTGCCGGGACTAGAGGAAGGGGGCCCGCCGCCTGCCCGGGCCTCCTTCCTCTCTACTTGACAGACGCTTCGTAAGGCCCACGCCCTGTCATGCAAATCGCGCCACAGCGCGCGCCGAGCTCGACTGCTCTGACCGGAGACTTGCCGCTTGCCAGGGCGAACGTGAGGCCTGCGGCAAAGGAGTCGCCCGCGCCGTAGGCGTCGACGGCGGGGCCCGGGAGCGGCGCCGCCGCCCAGCGCGTTGCGGTTCCGTTGGCCTCGACGAGCGTCCCGCCTGCCGTGCCGTCGGTCTCCGCGACGAACCTCGGCGGCGGCTCCAGCTCGACGTACTGCTCGCCGGGATCCCTCGCGCTGCGGACGAGCACGTCGAGCTGTACCTGCGCCGGGACGAGCACCTCGTTCGCGCGCGTCGTGGCGACGAGCTGACGCGCGGCGCGGGCTGCACGAAGCGCCTCCGCGTCGCCGGCCGTGAAGTAGACGGCGTCCGCATCGGCGAGCTCGTCCCACGGGCCCATCCGCTCGCCGATCACCGTGATCGTCCGCTCGGCGACGGCGTCTACGTGCACGAAGGCGCGGCGCTGGGGCTCCGGCCGCCAGACCGTCTCGACGCGGACGCCGAGCTCCTCGAGCTCCCGCGCTGACCGGTGCCCGAGCTCGTCGTCGCCGAGCGCGGTCAGGAAGAGGCACGCACCGGCGAGGCGCGCCAGCTGGACGGCCGCGACGGCGCCACCGCCTGCAGGCTCCCGCCAGGTCTCGAGCGCGTGCACGATCTCGCCCGGGACAGGGACGTGGTGCACGCGCGCGAACTCGACCCACTCGACGTGGCCGACGACCGCTACCTGCATGACCGCTGAGTCTTACGCCGGCGCGGCCACCCGCGCGCGCTCGGCGGCTGCCTTGACGCCTTCGCCGAAGGTCGGGAAGACGTGGTGCATGGCGGCGATGTCGTCGACCGTCGCGCCCAGCCGCAACCCGAGCGAGAGGCCCTGCACGATGTCTCCCGCGCTGCGCGAGACAACGTGGAGACCGAGCACGCGCCGGCTCTCGCGGTCGAAGACGATCTTGAAGAGGCCGTGCCGCGCGTCGATGTACGAGAAACGCTTGACGTAGTCGTTGCGCACGACCTCGACGTCGTGGCCTTCCTCCCGCGCCTGCTCCTCGGTGAGCCCGGCTCCGGCGAGCTCGGGGTCGGTGAAGATCGAGGTCGGCAGGTAGCCGTAGTCCGCGGCCGGCCCGCCGGCGCCGAACATGTCCGCGACGGCGATCCGGGCCTGGTACTGCGCGACGGGCGTGAACTGCGCGACCGCGTTCACGTCTCCCGCGGCCCAGATTCCGGGGGCGGAGGTGCGCAGGCGGTCGTCGACCGCGATCCCGGCCTTCGTCGTCTCGACGCCCGCGGCTTCGAGGTTCAGGCCGTCGATGTTCGGCACGCGGCCCGACGCGAGCAGGATCCGGTCGGCCCGAACCTCGTACTCGGCCGAGCCGTCGCGCGGTGCGATCGTGGCGACGACCGTTTCGCCGTCGCGCCGAGCGCTCTTGACGAAGACCGACGTGGCGATCTCGATTCCCTCCTCCTCGAGCGCGGCCGCAAGCGTCGCCGCGGCCTCGGCGTCCGAGTTCGGCGAGATGCGCTCCAAGGCATCGACGATCGTCACCCGCGACCCGAAGCGCCGAAAGATCTGCCCGAACTCGAGCCCGACCGCGCCGGCGCCCACGACCAGCAGCGACTCGGGCACCTCTGTCAGCTCGAGCGCTGAGATGTGGTCGATCCAGCCGACCTCGTCAATCCCCTCGACCGGCGGCACCGCCGTCCGCGAGCCCGTCGCGATCAGGATCCGCTCGGCCTCGAGGACGAGGTCGCCGACGCGTACGTGTTGTGCGTCCAGAAACGACGCCTCGCCCGTGTAGGCGGCGAAGCCCTGGTCCATCAGCTCGGAGACCCACTGGTCCTGCGGCTTCTTGAGGGAGTCCTTGCGGGCTCGCACGCGGGCCAGGTCGACCGTTGCCGGTCCGGCGTCGATCCCGATCTTCGGTGCCAGAGCGTTGACGTCGTGCGCGAGCTCGGCGGCGACGAGGTAGGCCTTCGTGGGCGTGCACGCGACGTTCGGGCAGCTCCCGCCCCAGCGCTCCGCTCATGCAACCTCCTCCTTCGTCGCCTTGGGCGACATCATGCTCATGGACTCCTCAGGCAGGTCGAGCGCGATCGCCGCCTGGATCAGGCCGAGGTGCGAGAACGCCTGCGGGAAGTTGCCGATCAGCTCGCCCGAGTGCGGATCGATCTCTTCCGCGAGCAGGCCGACGTCGTTGCAGAAGCCCAGCAGCCGCTCGAACAGCTCCCGGGCCCGCTCCGTCTCGCCCGCGCGCGCGAGACACTCGACGAGCCAGAACGAGCAGATCGCGAAGGTCGCCTCGTCGCCCGAGAGCCCGTCCACGCCGTCGGTCACGTAGCGATAGACGAAGCCGTCCGCGGACAGCTCCGCGATCGTCCGTTCGAAGGTCGCGCGGGCGCGTGGGTCCGTGTGCTCGACGAAGCCGACGATCGGGATCATCAGGTTCGAGGCGTCGAGCTTGCCGCCGTCGTCGAACGACTGGAGGAACGCCCCGCTCTCGGGGTCGACGCCCTCGCGTTCGATCAGCTCGCGCAGCTCGTCACGGTTTGCGCGCCACTCGTCGAGCGCGCCCTCCCGCCCGTCGAGCTCGGCGATCCGGACGACGCGGTCGAGCGCGACCCAGGCCATCACCTTCGAGTAGGTGAAGTGACGAGGCTCGCCGCGAATCTCCCAGATGCCCTGGTCGGGCAGCCGCCAGCGGTCGATCACGGCGCCGGCGACCCGTCCGAGGAACTCCCAGAAGACGTCGTCGATCTCGCCGCCATGCTGCCGGTAGATCCAGACCGTGTCGAGCAGCTCGCCGAAGACGTCGAGCTGGAACTGCGAGTAGGCGCCGTTGCCGATGCGTACCGGCCGAGAGCCCCGGTAGCCCTCGAGCCAGTCGAGCTCGACCTCGGGAAGCAGCCGTTCCCCGCCGACCCCGTACATGATCTGCAGCTCGCTCGCGCGGCCGGCGGTCGTCCGCTTCAGCCAGTCGACGTACGCCTGCGCCTCCTCCCCGTAGCCGAGCGCGAAGAGGGCGTTCAGGGTCAGCGCCGAATCGCGCAGCCAGCTGAAGCGGTAGTCCCAGTTGCGCTCGCCGCCGACCTCCTCCGGCAGCGACGTCGTCGCCGCCGCGACGATCGCGCCCGTCGGCCCGTTCGTCAGCCCTTTGAGGACGAGCGCGCTGCGGACGACCTGCTCGCGGTACGGGCCCTCGTAGGTGCAGCGGTCGGCCCACGCCGCCCACGTCGCGCTCGTGGCCTCGAGCTTCGCGTGCACCTCGTCGCGCGTCAGCCGTCGTGGCGCGAGCTCGTGCGGAAGCTGGTACGTGAGGACGACGAACGCCTCCTCGCCGGCTCGCAGCGTTCGGTTTCCCTGCGTCGCGGAGAGCTCGGCGTGACCGAACGGGAGCTCGCTCTGGAGCACGAGCGCATCGGCGCCGCCGTAGGCGACGACGAGGTCGTCCGCGAGCGTCTCGAGCCGCGGAGTCGTCAACCCGTAGTCGAAGCGCGGGACGAACTTCACCTTCACCGCGACCTCGCCTTCGGTGCAGCGGGCGATCCGTATCAGCTGATGATCCGGATGCGACTCGCCGACGCCCGACTCGCGGAACGCGAAGAAGTCGGTCAGCACCAGCGTTCCGGTCGGCGTCCTGAACGTCGTCTCCAGCACGTTCGTCCCCGGCAGGTAGCGCCGGGTCGCCTCGTAGTCGTCGTCGAGCGGCGCGATCCGGAAGAAGCCGGCCTTCGCCCAATCGAGGATCCGCCCGAAGACCGGCCGCGCCTCGAAGCGATGGAAGGTGCACCAGTCGACCGAGCCGTCCTTCGAGACGAGCGCACCCGAGTGGCAGTCCGAGATCAGCGCGTAGTCGGAGATCGGCGGGTAGATCTCGACGCTCACGAACCATTCACCTCCACGTAGACCTTGATCGCGTCGCGGTCTTCGGTGAGGGCCCGGATCATCTCGTCGTACCGCTCGAGGCCCTGGATCGGCGTCGTCAGCAGCTGCGCCAGCCAGCCCGGGAACAGCGCCTCGGCCTTGATCAGATCGTCGACGCCGCTGCGAAAGTCGGCCGGCGAGGCGTTGACGGTGCCGACCATGACCTTGTTGCCGAGCACGAAGCTCTGGTTGATCGCGTCCGACCTGATCTCGACCCGCCGGTCGCCGCCCGTGATCGAGGAGAGGACGAGGACGCCGTTCTTGCCGAGCACTTCTGCCGCCTCCCAGACGAGCGGCGAGAAGCCGGTCGCGTCCATCATCAGGTCGAACGGCCCGCGCTCGGCGCTCACCTCTGCGAGCGACCGCTCCTGCGAGGAGAAGTAGACCCCGCCGAGCTCCTCGACGAGATCGGCGTTCCGGTAGGGCTTCTCGGGGAGCGAGAAGACGGTCAGCTCGAGCCCGCGCAGCCGCGCGGCCAGCGCCATCAGCAAGCCGATCGTGCCGGAGCCGAGGATGCAGGCTCGCCGCGGCTCCCAGACCTTGAGGCGCCGCTGGATCTCGTACGCGTGGTTGATGCCCTTCTCGGCGACTGTGGTCGGCTCGAGCAGGACTCCCACGTCGCGCAGGTTCGCCGGCAGCGGGAAGACGAAGCGGGCGTCCTCGACGTAATGCTCCGTCAGGTAGCCGTGCAGCAGGTTGATCCCGCGCTCGTAGTAGACGTCGTCGGTCGTGAAATCCTGCAGGCCGATCTGTCCGTAGATGCTCGAGCCCGGGCGGCGGACGCTCGCGACCACGTACGTGCCGGGCCTGATCGTGTCGGGGACGTTCGGGCCGACCTCCTCGACCACGCCGAAGTTCTCGTGCCCGATGATCAGGAAGTCCTGGCCCGGCGGCGCGGCGCCGTACTCGGCGGCGTTGATCTCCTTGTCGGTGCCGTCGACCCCGACGCGGAGGACGCGGACGAGCACGCCGCGGCCCTCAGGGACCTCGCCTACGGACGGCTTCGGAACGTCCTCGAGGTGGATCGAGCCCGCCTCGCCCGGGGTGACCGCGATCGCCCTCACGCAGCGATTGTCTCGCCTTTCGGGCCTCCGTTACAGTCGGCGCGTGGGTCAGGCTCTCGCGGAAGAGAAGCTCCTCGAGTCGCTGCGCGCCGGGAACGAGGAGGCGTTCCGCGAGCTCGTGCGCGAATACCAGCCTTCGCTGGTGCGCGTGGCGCGGATCTACGTCTCGAACCAGGCGGCCGCAGAGGACGTCGCGGCGGAGACGTGGCTGGGCGTTCTCAAAGGGCTCGACCGGTTCGAGGGCCGCTCGTCCCTGCGGACCTGGATCTTCCGGATCCTGACCAACATCGCGAAGACGCGCGCCGTGCGGGACGGGCGCACGCTGCCGTTTTCCGCCCTTCAGGACCCGGGCCGCGTGCCCGAGGCCGCGGTCGACGCCGACCGCTTCCTCGACCCCGAGCACCCGCGCTGGCCCGGCCACTGGGCCGTCAAGCCGGAGGCGTGGCCCGAGGACGCGCTGCTCGCTGCCGAGACGCGTGACCGGCTAACCGAGGCAATCGAGACGCTTCCGGCGACGCAGCGCGCCGTCATCTCACTGCGGGACATCGAGGGTTGGAGCAGCGAGGAGGTCCGTAAC
>WNGI01005106.1_pt1 | contig 11780 bp, 14 predicted proteins | sample 5400621 | NCBI WGS metagenome assembly WNGI01 (sample SAMN13153374, study PRJNA577476) | soil metagenome | isolation source: 20 cm soil or saprolite under Garry oak tree replicate 1 | place: USA:California | collected 2016-06-15
ATCGGTCTCGATCACTCGTCGGACTCGACCGACCTCATGTTCGCGACGACGAAGGTGCGGGACCTCTCGCCCCGGGACATCGCCTCCGCGCTGCTGCTCTATCAACTCCCGCCGGGGACCCTGCGGTAAGGCCGGTCCCGCGTATATTCCGGGTGAGGTCCACCCATGACGCACCGCAGCATCACCTCCTTCCTGACGCACGACGCTCCCGACGGTGGCGCCGCCACGCTCGCCCAGGTGCTGGACGCGCGCGTGCGGGAAGGCGAGTTGGTCGAGCGGGCCGAGGGGGGAGCCGTGCGCTGCTTCGCCTGCGGCCACCGCTGCTTGGTGCGGCCGGGGCGGCGCGGCATCTGCAAGGTCCGCTTCAACAAGGATGGCACGCTCTATGTCCCGGCCGGCTACGTCGCGGCCCTGCAGTGCGACCCGACCGAGAAGAAGCCGTTCTTCCACGCCCTCCCCGGCTCCGACACGCTCACGTTCGGCATGCTGGGGTGCGACTTCCATTGCGGCTATTGCCAGAACTGGATCACGAGCCAGGCGCTGCGCGACGACGCGGCGGGCGTGCTGCCGAGCGACGCGACCCCCGAGGGTCTGGTGCGGCTCGCCCTGCGCCAGGGCGCCCGGCTGGTCGGCTCCTCGTACAACGAGCCGTTGATTACCGCCGAATGGGCCGTGGACGTCTTCAAGGTGGCCCGCGCCAACGGGCTCAAGACGGCCTTCATCTCCAACGGCAACGCCACGTCCGAAGTGCTCGACTACATCCGGCCGTGGACCGACTGCTACAAGATCGATTTCAAGGCGATGGACGACAAACGCTACCGCGAGCTCGGCGGCGTGTTGCAGCACGTCCTCGACGCGATCCGCATGGTGTACGAGCGCGGCCTGTGGCTCGAGCTCGTCACCTTGATCGTGCCCGGCTTCAACGACGACCCGTCGCAGCTCGCGCGCGCCGCCGACTACATCGCGCGAATCTCGCCGGAGATCCCGTGGCACGTCACCGCGTTCCACAAGGACTACAAGATGACCGACCCCGACGATACCTCGGCGGACGCGCTGCTCCGCGCGTGCGACATCGGGGCCCGCGCCGGCCTCAAGTTCATCTACGCCGGGAACCTCCCGGGCCGGGTCGGCCGCTGGGAGAACACCTACTGCCCCGATTGCGGCGACCTGCTCATCGAGCGCGTCGGGTACATGATCAAACAACAGCGTGTGGGCGCGGACGGGCGCTGCCCCTCGTGCAGCCGGCGGATTCCGGGCATCTGGTGCTAGCAGTCTGTCTGCTCCAAGCCGCCGTCGCAGTGGCCCCGGCTGGGTTCGATGCCGAGACCTTCGACCCGATCGTCGAAAGCGGCGTGCGCCGGGGTGCGTATCCCGGCGCGGCGCTCGTGATCGGCCGGCGCGACACCATCCTCTTCGCCAAGGGCTACGGCCACCTCACCTGGTCTCGGGCGAGCCCGGCCGTCGATCCCGAGAGCACCCTCTACGACCTCGCCTCGGTCACCAAGGTGATTGCGACGACGACGTCGGTGATGATCCTGCTGGACCGCGGCCGGGTGACGCTCGACGCCCCCATCGCGACCTACCTCCCCGAGCTCGCCGGGACGGGGACTGGGGGCGTGACCGTGCAGCAGCTCCTCGCCCATACGTCCGGATTGCGCGCCGATATCCCGGACGCCGAGCTCAAGGCGCTGCCCGACAGCGCCGCGCTGATGCGACGCGTGTTCGCGGAGACGCCTCGCGTCCCACCCGGCACGCGCGTGATCTACAGCGACCTGAACGCGATTCTCCTGGGGGAAGTCGTACGGCGCGCGGCGGGCGAGCCGCTCGACCGGTTCGCCGCCCGGGAAGTATTCACGCCGCTCGGTCTGCGGCACACCATGTTCCGCCCGCCGGCCCGGCTCAAGGGACGGATCGCCCCGACCGGGGTCTGGCACGGGCACCCCGTAGCGGGCGTCGTGAACGACGGCAGCGCGTTCAAGCTGCGTGGGGTTTCCGGGAACGCGGGGCTCTTTTCCACGGCGCGGGACGTGGCGCGGTTCGCGCAGTTCACGCTGCGCGCCGGGACGGGCCCTGACGGCCGGGCGCTGGTGCGCCCGGAAACGGTGCGACGGTTCACGACCAGGACCGCGGATTTCGGGCACGGGACGGAGGCGCGCGCCCTCGGTTGGCAGGCGTTGCCCACGGGCGAGCAGGTGTCGAGCGCCGGGACGCGGTTCGGTTCCAGGAGCTACGGCCACACCGGCTGGACCGGGACGTCGCTGTGGGTCGATCCTGACCGCAACCTGTTCGTCGTGCTGCTCACCAACCGGGCGTTCGCGCCGCGCGCGCGCCGTCCATTCACGATTCTCCACGAAGTGCGCGGCCGGATCGCCGATGGGGCGGCGCAGGCGTCCGATGCGCGTTGAGCGGCCTACCCTGATTTACGACGGCGAGTGCGGCTTCTGCCGGCGCTGCGTCGCGCTGGTGCAGCGCGCGGATCGGGAACACCGGCTCGACGTGGTCCCGTTCCAGGACCAGGAGCGGGTCGCGCGGTTCGGCATCCCGCTTCCCGCGCTCGCCGCGGCCATGCATCTCGTGCTTCCCCCTCCCGACGGCCGCGTGCTCGCCGGCGCGGACGCGGCACCCGAAATCCTCCGGTTGCTGCCGCGCTGGCGGTGGCTGGCGGGCGTCTTCCGGGTGCCGGGCGTGCGGCCCGTGGCGCGACGGATGTACGGCTGGATCGCGCGGCAGCGGCGCTGCCTGGTGCGCGGCTACGCGGTCCGCTAGCTTCGCACCTCGAGGGGCAGAGAAGGCAGATTGAAGAAGGAGCGAAGCATGACGGCAGCGGCACAGCTCACGGCCGAGGTGGTGCGCAACGCCTTGCGCCAGGTGAAGGACCCCGAGCTCGACATGAACATCATCGACTTGGGTCTCGTGTACGACGTGGCGATCGCGGACGGCGAGGTGGAGGTCCGCATGACGCTGACGTCACCCGGCTGCCCGGCCGGTCCGATGATCACGAACGACGCTTACAAGGTGATCCGCGCGCTCGACGGTGTGAACGACGTGAACATCGAGATCGTGTGGGAGCCGTACTGGACGCCGGAAAAGATGGACCCCAAGGTACGCGCGTTAATGGGGCTCTAGGCGAGCGCCCCGAGCAGCGCGGTTCCCAGCACGTCGATCTGCCAGCGCCGGAGCTCCGCCACCCGCGAGAGCCCGGCGCGATCGTTTGGGGTCGGGGTCGTCCGCGCGACCGCCTCGAGCGTGGAGCGGCCGCACAACACGCCGGGGTCGAGACCGAGCTCGGCTGCCACGCGGTTGCGCGCCGCCTTGAGCCGTTCGATGCGGCCCTCGAGGGCCGCGTCCTTCGGCGGACGCGCGCTGCGCTCCACCCGCGGCAGCTCGGTTTCGGGGAGCGCGAGCGCCCGCCGCACGCTCTCGAGCAGCGCGGCGCCGTGCCGGCGCGCGAGCGTGGCGGGCAGCTGCGGCACCTGCGCGAGTTCTGCGGGCGATCGGGGGAGCGCCTTCGCGATCGCCAGGAGGGCGTCGTTCCCGATGATGCGGAACGTGGCCTTGTCCTGCTCCGCCGCGAGCCCCTCGCGCCAGGCGTACAGCTCGCGCAGCGCCGCGAGCGAGCGCGGCGCCAGCGCGCGCGCCCCCTTCACCCGCTGGAATGCGTCGCCCGAGTCCGGCGCGCCGGTCCAGCGCAGCGATTCGAGCGGTGCGAACTCTTCTTCCGCCCAGGCGAGACGGCCGAGCTGGGTCAGACGGTCCCGCAGCGCGTCCCGCAGCGCGGGGAGGTGTTGGGTATCGGCCGCGGCATACTCGAGCATCGCGGGCGGCAGCGGCCGCCGCGACCAGTCCGCCTTCTGATGCTCCTTCGCGAGCTTCACGCCCACGTACTTCTCGAGCAGCGCGGCCAGCCCGACCGCCGGCTCGCCGGCGAGCTGTGCGGCGATGCGGGTGTCGAAGATCCGCGCCGCGCGGAATCCGTAGTCGCGGTCCAGAATCCGCAGGTCGTAGTCCGCATCGTGGAACACCTTCTCGACGGCCGGGTCTGCGAGCAGCTCGCCCAGCGGCGCGAGGTCGGGCAGGGTGAGCGGATCGATGATCGCCGTGCGGCCGTCGCGACTGGAGAGCTGGACGAGGAAGATGCGGTCGCGATAACGGTGGAAGCTCGCCGCCTCGGTGTCGGCCCCGACCAGCGGCTGGCGCCGGAACGCGGCCACGCTCTCCGCCAGCGCCTCGGGCGTCCGGATGTAGCTATGCACGAGGGTGTCCGGCGCGGCTCACTCTTCCTGCTTGCCCAACCGCTCCATGCCGGCCGCGATCTCCTCGAGGGCCTTCGCCAGCGTCTTGTAGAACTCGGCGTCCGGCGGCTGGGGAGCGCCCCCCAGCGGGTCACCCGCACACTTGCGGGCCGCCCGCGCGGCGTGGCGGATGTAGTCGGTGGAGACCTGCATCGCGACCCTCCGGCTGAAGGTTGGCAGTGTCCGATCCGGAGCGACTGACCCGAAAGATACGCGCGGCGCTCGCGCCCTGTAGTCTGGGGCAGTGGCCCACGCCCCTCGAGCCCGTTCCGCCCGCGCTCGCGCGCGCGCTCGGCCTGGAGGCGCTTTGGGTCAAGCGCGAGGACCGCTCCTCGCCGCGCTACGGCGGGAACAAGGTGCGCGGCCTCGAGTTTCTGCTCGCCGGCGCGCCGCCGGGGAGCGTGTTCGTGACGGTGGGCGGCACCGGCTCGACCCACTGCCTCGCCACTGCGGTGCATGCGGCGGCGCTCTCCTGCCGCGCCGCGCTCGCGCAATTCCCGCAGCCCGAGACCGAGACGAGCCGCGCCGTCGCCGCGGCCTGTGACGCGCGCGCGGCGCTCGTGGTGCGCGCCGCGACCCGGGCCGGGCTGCCGCTCGCGATCCTCGCCGCGTGGCGCGGCGGCGCCCGGCTCGGCCCCCGGCGCTGGATCCCCGGAGGCGGCGCGCACCCCCGCGCGGTCGTCGGCCATCTCCTCGCGGCGCTGGAGCTCGGCCACCAGGTCTCCGAGCCACCCGAGGCCATCGTGGCGCCGCTGGGCAGCGGCGGCACGGTCGCCGGTCTGCTGCTCGGCATCGCCTGGCTCGGCTGGCCGACGCGCGTGATCGCGGTGCGCGTCGCGCCGCGCCTCGTCGCCAATCGGTGGCGGAGCGTGAGGCTCGCCCGGCGGGCGCGACGTCTCCTCGCACGGGTGGATGTAGCGCTCCCCGCTCCCCGCTCCCCCGAGGTGGTCAACGCACTGGGCCGCGGCTATGGGTGGCCGACGGTCGAGGGCGAGTCGGCGCGCCGGCTCGCCGCCCCGCACGGCCTCGTCCTCGATCCCACGTACGGCGCCAAGGCCTTCGCCTTTTTCCTGCAACGTGGAACGTGGAACGTGCAACGCGCGGTCTTCTGGCATACGTTTGCCATGCCCGCGCCTCTGCCGGAGTCCGTGCGATGACCGCGTTCCCCGCCGTCGAGCTGACGGTGTATCCGTACGATTGCGACGCGTTCGGTCATCTGAACCAGGCGGCGCTGTTGACGCTGCTGGAGCGCGCGCGCTGGGAGGCGCTCGCGCGCGGCCCGGGGATGGATCTGTTCGACCGCAACGGGGTGTGGCCCGCCGCGCGCAAAGCGGTGATCGAATACAAGGCGGGGGCGTACCCCCGCGACGTGCTGCGGATCGAGATGACGGTCGCCCATCGCGGGACCACCAGCGTGACGCTGCGCCACGTGGTGCGGCGCGTCGCGGATGACGCCCTCATCGCGGAGGCGGAGATCGTGTTCGTCTGCGTCGACCGCCTGGGCCGCGCGACGCCCCTGCCGGAAGAAATCGCGCGCTTCCTCGGTCCGCGGACCTCCAGCTCACATCAGCCGCTGCGCGTCCCGGTCGGCGGGGCAGAGCTGGGGGTCGAGGTCCGGGGCGACGGCCCGCCGCTCCTGTTGGTGCACGGCTTCCCGTTCGACCGCACTATGTGGCGGCATCAGCTCGCGGCGCTGGCGCGCTGGAAGCGCATCGCCCCCGACCTCCGCGGCGCCGGGGTGTCGAGCGCCGCGGCCGTGGGGGACGGCGCCTCGGTCACCCGCTACGCCGACGACCTCGTGGCGATCCTCGATGCCCTGGGGGTCGGGGCGGCGGCGGTGTGCGGGCTCTCGCTGGGCGGATACGTGACGTTCGAGCTGTTGCGGCGCCATGCCGATCGGGTGAGCGCCGTGCTGCTGGTCGATACCAAACACGAGCCCGACGCGCCGGCCGCGAAGCGCGAGCGCGACGAGCTCGCCGCACTGACCGAACGCGATGGTCCGGAGGCCCTCGTGAGCCGGCTGCTGCCCAAGTTGCTGGCGCCGGAGACCCAACCCGAGGTGGTCGAGCAGGTGCGAGCGATGGCGCGTCGCTGGTCCGTGCCGGGACTGGTGGGTGCGCTGCGGGCGCTGCGCGACCGGCCCGACTCGACCGAGACGCTGCGGCAGATCCGCGTGCCGACCTTGGTGCTGGCGGGGAGCGAGGACCGGATCGCGCCGGCCGCGGGAGCGCGCGCGATGGCGGCGCTGATCCCGAACGCGCAGTTCCACGTCGTACCGGCGGCGGGGCACCTGGCCCCCCTCGAGCAGCCGCTCGCGACGACCCGCGTGATCGCGGACTTCCTGGAAACACTGCGGTGAGGGTGAGCTAGCTCCCCTTACGCTGCGGCTTGCCCGGCGGAGTCGCGCCCTGAAAGACGTCGCGGTTCTTCGCGATGTACGACTTCCACTGCGGCGGCGTGTCTTCCTCCGGGAAGATCGCGGTGACCGGACACTCGGGCTCGCAGGCACCGCAATCGATACACTCGTCGGGGTGGATGTAGAGCTGATCCTCGCCCTCGTAGATGCAGTCCACCGGACACACATCCACGCAAGAGCGATCCTTCAGGTTGATGCACGGCTCGGCGATAATGTACGTCATCGAGGCTCCCGAGAGCTCACGGCACGCCGGCCCGGAGCGGGCCGAATCGCAAACATAGGCGGGGAGCCACCCCGGTCACAAGTCCGGCCGACACAGTCAGTTGACGACGCCTGTGAAGCGCGCGTCTCGGGCGACATTCACCGTGGCCTAGCGCCGGGCACCGTGATTTTGGTCATGAGCGACAGCAGCGCGACGAGCCATGTGTATTCCAGCAGAGCCGTCCGATCGGGCTCGGGCGCCGCGTCTCCAAACCACGCCGCAGCGGCCCCGGCCACCACCAGGAGCACGAGCAGGCCCTCCCCCGTCAGGAGCCACGCCAGCCCGACCACCACGACGGCGATCCAGCGCTGCGGGCGCGTGAGCGCTCGGAATCCGCGCCCGCCGTCCAGCTGCCACACCGGCAACAGGTTGAAAAGGTTGATGTACGCGCCCACGTGGGCGATCGCGCCCCAGATCCCGGCGCCGGTCGCGAGGTAAGCCCCGTACGCAGCCACTGCGGCGCCGGCGCCCCAGATCGGACCCGCGAGTCCGACGCGCGCGTCTTCGCGGCGGTCGGTCGGGTACTGCTTCAGCCGGATGAAGGCGCCCAGGCCGGGGATGAACATCGGCGCGGTGGCCTTGATGCCGTAGCGGGTCAGCGCCTGCACGTGCCCCATCTCGTGGATGTAGATCGACACGACGAAGCCCGCCGCGAACTTCCAGCCCCACAGGGTCCAGTACACGCCCATCGACAGCAGCATCGAGAGCAGCGTGCTCGCCTTGGTGAGCCCGAGCACGAGCAGCTTGGCCTTCGTGATTACGAAGACCAAAGCAAACTTGAACTTCGCAAGCAACAGGCCGAGTGCGCCGAGCCCTCCCGCCGCCCCTTTGCCCAGACGGGAGCCGTGCTTCGCGCCGGCCGGCTGTCGATCGACCGCGCGGCTCAACTCGGCGACCCTGGCCGTGACCGTTTGGTGCTGGGCGGTGTCGGGTGGCAGGAGCTCGAGGGCCTGGCGCCATGCCGCGAGCTCGGCGCCGGCGTCGCCCGTTTGCTTCGCCTGGTCCGCTTCGGCCGCGAACCGCTTCAGCTCGGCGGCGTGTACCAGGCGGTGGCAGGCCGGGCAGGCGAGCAGGGCGGGCGCGACCTGGGCGCCGCAGTCGGGGCAGATCGGTGGCGCCGGTGCCGCGGAGGGATTGTCGACCATCCCGGGAACCTAAGCCGGGGTGCCGGGCGGAGCACTCACTTGGTATGGACCAGTGATGCGGAGCGCGACGGCCTTGTTCAGTTTCCACGCCTCGTACAGCGCGATCCCGATGATGAACAGTCCGATGATGTTGCTGACGCCGGCGAGGATCGGCAGTGCGGCCGCCAGCAGGAACAGCGCCCCCAGGCCGAGCAGCACGCCGCCCACGCCGATTCGTTTCGGCGCCGTGCGCGCGGAATCGACGGGGGATGCCGGTGTGGGGGCCGGCCGCGCCCCTTGAACGCCTTCATTGATCACGCTGGCGCGTCGCGCGGTCACCGCCTTGATGATTTGCGGAATGTAGGTCACGACGATGGCGCCGTAGGTGAGCGACATCGCCAGCGCCTGGTAGCGCCAGCCGCCGCGCCGGTTCGAGCCCTTGCGCACCGCGCTGCCCACCAGCAAACCGACGACGATGGCTACGATGGCATACTCGCTTCCGGTCGCTGCCGCTACGGCGTAGTAGAGTCCCGCGCCCGCGGCGGCCGCCAGCAACCCGAGCCCCAGCGCCTTGGCGAACCGAGTGCCCGAGGTCCCTCTGTTCCGCTCCACCATGATCCGGCCGCGGCACCGCTGACACGTGATGTGACCGTTGATCTCGTAGTACGACGTCGTGATCGGCTGCTTGCAGACGGCGCAGGCCGACCCGCTCGCTTGGCCGGCGCGCTCGGCGCGCTCGAACTGCAGATTCCCGCTGGGCGGCACTCCGGTTGGCTCGTCGCTCACAGACCTGCTCCTGGCTGGGGGATCGTGGGGCGCGGCCCAATCTTTGGCCCCGGTCCCCTGCGGCGCAATTTGAGAACGTCACAGCTTGCCATTGGGATTCTCATCAGTATCATAGATACTTATGGGTATCGTACGTGCTCGCCGCAAGGCGGAAACGCGGTCGCTCCTGATCGAGTCGGGGCTACAGGTCTTCGCCGAGCGGGGCATTGAACTAGGTTCGCTGGACGAGGTGGCACAGACGGCGGGATTCACCAAGGGGGCCATCTACCGGCAGTTTCGTTCGAAGGGCGCGTTCCTGCTCGCGCTGTTCGAGCAGTACGCCGCGGTCGCACGGGCGGGGGCGGCGGCGCGCCAGGCTGCATGGTTCGCCCCGCTGACGCTGCAATTCGCCGCGCATGCGATGCGGGATCCGCTGCTGCGGCGACGGTTCACGGTCGTGCTCGCGGACGCGCCGGCAGGGACGACCGCCGAAGGACAGCTCCTGGGCGCACTCGCCCGTGTGCTGGGGGCGGCGTCAGGGGCGCGGCCGGGTCCATCCGGCGGCCCCCGCTGACGTAACCCCTGCGCGGGAGGAATCGACCGTGATCGACGTAATCACCATTCTCGGGTTCATCGCCGCGGTCTACGTCATCATCATTCTGGCGGTCATTCTGGCGGTCTGGCGCGCGGCGGGTGAGCAAGCCCGGCCGGTCTACGAGCGCTACGATCCCGCGCGGCATGAGTTCCCCCGGGACGTGTCGGCCTGGCTCGAGGCCAACGCGAACGCGCTCTCGCGCGAGGGCTTCGCCGTCGCCGGCGATCTGGTCCGGCTGGGGCCGCCGACGACACAGCGTGTGCTGCTGATCATGAACGATGTCACCGAGGAGCGCGGTATGGTGGCCGCCGTCCTCGGCTCCAAGGGCGGCGGGGGGATGTTCGTGGAGTTTACGGCCGAACGGCCCGATGGTCGCGCTCTCGAGGTCTCCAACACGGGCGGCCCCCGCGTGTTCGCTGCAGCGCCCGGGTGGGCCACCGAGCGCTTCCCCGGCGTGCGGGATCCGGCCCGCCTGCTGCGCGTCTTCCGGGCGCTGCTGCGCCAACGGTGGGGCTCCGCGGCGCTGACGTATCCCGACGTCCAGCGCGATCCTGCCGGCTACCTGAGCGCCGCCACGTTTCGGCAGATGAGTCTCCAGGTGGAAACGGGCTATTTCCGACTCGACCCGGAAACGCACACCTTCAAGCGCACGCTCAAGGGCGCAGTGCTGATGACGTGCAAGCTGCTCCCCCCGTTCCGCCAGGTGCTCGTCGCGAGACAGGAACGCCGGGCGGCACGGTTGCTCCGGGAGATCGGTCTGGAGGGTCCGGATCAGCACCCGATTGCCCCCGTCACCCTGTCGGACTCCTCGACCGTCCACACGGACGACTCGGACGTCGCGCTGCTGCGCGAAGCTGCCGGGCTGCCCCGGCGTCCGTGGTAACGTCGAGCGCCTGGCAGGTCTCTTGGCCGGGGGCGCGGCGCTGATGTGCGAATGGCGATGACGCCGCCCGGCCGGCTCATCGACGTGAGCCATACCATCGAGCATGGGATGGTCACCTACCCCGGCCTCCCCGCTCCCGTGATCAGCGATTGGCTGTCGCGCGACGCGTCACGCAACCGCTACGCTCCGGGCACGACCTTCCAGATGGGCAAGATCGAGATGCTCGCGAACACGGGGACGTACATCGATGCTCCGTTTCACCGCTACGACGGGGGAAGGGACATCGCGGACTACCCGCTGGAGTCGGTCGCCGATCTGGTGGGCACCGTGATCCGGGCGACCCGGCGCCCGGGACGATCCCTCGATGCGTCCTGGTTTCGGGAGGGCGACGTGCGCGGGAAAGCGGTCCTCGTCCACACCGGCTGGGACGCATACTGGCGCAGCGACGCCTACGCCACCGGGCACCCATTCCTCACGCGTGATGCAGCGGAACACCTCGTGACGGCGGGTGCCGCCCTAGTCGGTATCGACTCCCTCAACATCGACGACGACGCCGACGGTGCCCGGCCCGCGCACACCATCCTGCTCGGCGCCGGGATCCCCATCGTCGAGCACTTATGCAACCTGGCTGAGCTGCCCGATGCGGGATTCCGCTTCTTCGCGGTGCCGGCCAAAGTGAAAGGCGTGGGGAGCTTCCCCGTACGGGCGTTCGGGCTCGTGAGGAGCTGACTCAGTCGGCCGGCACGGCGTCCTTCGTCTCCTCCAGCTTCCGCGTGATCTCCCGCGTAATGTGCATCGAGCAGAACTTCGGCCCGCACATCGCGCAGAACTCGGCTGACTTGAAGTACTCCGCCGGCAGCGACTCGTCGTGCAGCTCGCGCGCCCGCGCCGGGTCGAGCGCCAGCCGGAACTGCTCGTTCCAGTCGAACGCGAACCGCGCGCGCGACAGCGCGTCGTCGCGCGCCCGCGCGCCCGCGCGCCCGCGCGCGATGTCCGCGGCGTGCGCGGCGATCTTGTACGCGATCACGCCCTCGCGCACTTCCTCGGCGTTGGGCAGGCCGAGGTGCTCCTTCCGGGTCACGTAACACAGCATGTCGGCGCCGTACCAGCCGATCATCGCGGCGCCGATCGCGGACGTGATGTGGTCGTAGCCCGGCGCAATGTCGGTCACGAGGGGGCCGAGCGTGTAAAACGGCGCCTCGTGGCAGATCTCCTTCTCCTTCCGGACGTTGATCTCGATCAGGTGCAGCGGGATGTGCCCCGGCCCCTCGATCATGACCTGCACGTCCTTCGCCCAGGCACGCGCCGTCAGCTCGCCCAGGGTCTCGAGCTCGGCGAACTGCGCCCGGTCGTTCGCGTCCGCCAGGCTCCCCGGCCGCAGCGCGTCGCCCAGCGAGAGGGTCACGTCGTACTTGCGCGCGATCTCCAGGATGCGGTCGAAGT
>WNGI01015158.1_pt1 | contig 11780 bp, 7 predicted proteins | sample 5400621 | NCBI WGS metagenome assembly WNGI01 (sample SAMN13153374, study PRJNA577476) | soil metagenome | isolation source: 20 cm soil or saprolite under Garry oak tree replicate 1 | place: USA:California | collected 2016-06-15
CGCCGACGGCACCGAGCGCGAACCCGCCAGCCGGCCACGCGCGAGCAGCGGGACGAGCATCCGGCTGATGCCCAGCGAGATGCCCGTGCCCGGATAGGTGACCCGGCCGTCGGTCGCCAGCGAGTCGTAGCGCCCGCCCGAGCAGATCGACCCGATCGACTCGTAGCCCGCCATCCGCGTCTCGAACACCGTGCCGGTGTAGTAGTCCAGGCCGCGGGCGATCCGCAGATCGGCCTCGACGACGAACCGGTCCGTGGCCAGATCCGCACAGCCCGCGATCACGGCCTCGAGTTCGGCGAGACCGTCGTCGAGCAGCTCGTTCGACACATCGAGCGCGCGCACCCGCTCGACGAAGTCGGTGCCGGACGTCCGGATCTCGGCGAGCGCCATGCATTGCCGCACCTGCTCGCCGGACAGGCCCGCGTCGTCGGCGAGCATCTTCGCGACCACGTCGGCCGGCACCTTGTCGAGCTTGTCGACGACCCGCATGACGGCGCCTGGATCCGGCGCGCCGACCCCGCGGTAGAAGCCCTCGATCAGCTTGCGGTTGTTGACCTGCAGGCGCAGCGGTGGCAGGAACGTCAGCGCGGCCAGGGCCGAGGCCATCACCCGGGCGATCTCGACGTCGTGGTGGAACGGCAATACGTCGCGCGCCACGACGTCGATGTCGGCCTGGGTGAACTCGCGGTAGCGCCCCTCCTGCGGACGCTCGCCTCGCCACACCTTCTGGATCTGGTAGCGCCGCAACGGGAACTCGAGCCGGCCCGCGTTCTCCAGCACGTACCGCGCGAACGGGACAGTGAGGTCGAAGTGCAGCCCGAGCCGCGCGTCGGCGTCGTCCTCCGCAGCATGGAGGCGGCGCAGGACGTACACCTCGTTGTCGATCTCGCCCTTGCGCAGCAACTGGTCGAGGGTCTCGGCTGCGCGCGTCTCGATCGAGGCGAATCCGTGCAGCTCGAAGATCGCGCGCAGCGTGTCGATCACGTGCAGCTCGACGACGCGCTGGGCGGGCAGGAACTCCGGGAAGCCGCTGAGCGGCGCGGGCCGACTCGAGCTCACGTCAACTCCAGCAGGTAGGGGTTCGTGACGCGTTCGCGGCCGATCGTGGTGGCCGGCCCGTGACCGGGATGGACGATGGTCTCGTCAGGCAGCGGCAGGATGACCTCGCGCAGCGACTCGGTCATCTGCGCCATGGACCCACCGGGCAGGTCGACGCGGCCGATCGAGCCCGCGAACAGGACGTCGCCGCTGAACACGTCGCCGTCCAGGCCGAACACGACCGACCCCGCGGAGTGGCCCGGCGCATGGCGCACGCCGAACTTCAGGCCGGCGAGAGGCACGATGTCGCCGTCGGCCAGCGCGCGCACGTCGTCCGGCTCGGCGAGCGTGAGCGCCTCGAGGCCGAGCAACGGGGTTCCCCTCGGCAGCCCGATACCTGACCACGGGTCGGTGATCTGCCCCCGGTCGGCCGGGTGGATGGACGCGGGCACGTCACGAGCCTGGCAGACCGGGACCACCGAGAACGTGTGATCGATGTGCCCGTGGGTCAGCAGCACCGCGACCGGATGCAGCCGGTGCTCGGCGATCACGTCGTCGAGGTGGGGTCCGATCTCGATACCGGGGTCGATGACGACGCACTGCTCGGCCGCCCCCGGCGCGACGACCCAGCAGTTCGTAGCGGTGACCGCCGACGGGATTGCGGCGATCAGCACAGCGAGCACTCCCGTGGATCGGTCGCGGACCAGGACAGCCAAGCCTACCGACCGGGCCGGTTGCCCCTGCGACGCCGATCAGGCGCACATGCACGAAAGCCGCACGGCGCCCGAAAGCTCCGAAGCGGTGGTTAGACTCGCGTTCCGACTCGCGTCGATGCGCAATGAGGTGAGGGATGGACGCCAGCGCCGCCGGCCGGGTGATCGGCGGTCGCTACGAGTGCGTCGAGCTGATCGGCCGCGGGGGCATGGGCGAGGTCTGGCGCGCCCGCGACACGTTGCTGCAGCGCGACGTCGCCGTCAAGCGGCTGGCCTACGGCGACGGCAGCGGCGACGACGCGACCATCGGCCGCTCGATGCGCGAGGCACGGCTCGCCGCCCGACTGAACCACCCGAACGCAGTCGGCATCTATGACGTCGTGGTCGACGAGGGGCTTCCGTGCCTGGTGATGGAGCTGGTCAGCGGCAAGTCCCTCAAAGAGCTCGTGGCCGAACGCCCGCTGGACCCCGTTGCCGCCGCCCGGATCGGCCGCCAGGTCGCCGCGGCACTTGCGGCCGCTCATCGCGCGGGCATCATCCATCGCGACGTCAAGCCGGCCAACGTGCTCATCGCCGACGACGGCACCGCGAAGCTGACCGACTTCGGCATCGCCCGCGACGAGGGTGACGCCGGCATGACCTCGACCGGGACGTTCATCGGCACGCCGAATTTCCTGGCGCCCGAGATCGCCCTCGGTGGCAACCACGGCCCAGCCAGCGACGTGTGGGCGTTGGGCGCGCTGCTCTACTCGGCAGTCGAGGGCGATCCGCCGTTCGCTGCAGGGGGCAACGCCCTGGCGGTGCTGAACCGGATTGCGACCACGGATCCGCCGGTGCCGCCGCATGCCGGGCCACTGACGAGCGTCATCGCCGCCACGATGCGTCGCGATCCGATCAGCCGGCCGTCGGCGGACGCGATCGTCGGCCAGCTCGACGCCATCGTCGACGTCGCGCGCGATCACCCGGACCCGGCGACCCGCCCGACGCCTGCTCCGCCGCGACCGCAGGCGCCCCCGGTCCCGCCACACCACACCCCGCCGCCGCGCGCGCACACGCCGCCGCCGCACACGCCGCCGCCGCACACGCCGATCCCGCACACGCCCTTGCCTGGGTCCTACACGCCGCCCCCGCTCACCGCACCGCCCTCGTTCACGCAGGGCGGTCCGTTCCCGCCGCCCCAGCAGTACCCACCGAGCATCGGCTACCCCGGCCGGCCGCCGGACCGGCCGCCCAAGCACCGCCGCGCATGGATCGTCGCGGTGTGCGGGGTGCTCGCGGTCGCCGCCGTTGCGACGGTGCTCGTCTTCGTCGCGACCGGCCGTAAGCACCACGAGGCCGATCCGACGCCCGGGCCGTCCACGACGTCCGGACCGTCGCCGACCTCGAGCACATCGGGCGTCTGTGACGACGACCGGACCGACGGCACCGGGCCCGCGCTCACCTACGTCATCTTCGCCGAACTCTTCGACGTCGCCGGCGCGCAGGCGTGCACCAAGCCGGGCACCGTGCCCGAGTCGTTCACCCGTAGCCTCAACGGCAAGGTGTTCTCCCCCGCGTTCGACAACTCGGCCACCGACGACCAGGCCGACGTCGTCCGGACCAAGTTCACCGCTCTGGACGGCACGAAGCTCGTCGTCACCTCCACCAAGGGCGACGACGGCAAGTACCTGGTGACCGAGGCTCGGGTGCAGTGAAGGCGCCGTTGCGACGGCGATCGGGGTACTTCTGATCGGACGCCAAGGTGTCTTCCATACACTGTCGCGGACTCGCGCCATGCTTCGCCCGGGAAGGACGCATTCGTGCCGACGAACAAGCAGCGCCGTGAGGCGGCTCGCCGCCACCTCGAACGTCAGCTAGAGCGCCGCCAGCAGCAAGAGGCCGTCCGAAAGCGCCGGACGCTGATCGCCACGGTGGCGGGCACTGTCGTACTCGCGGCGCTCGTCGTCACGTTCGTCGTCGTGGTCACGGGCGATGACAAGAAGAAGCCCGCCGCCCAGAACAGCACCGCGGCCACTTCGCCCTCGCCGAGCCCGAGCAGTACCCAGACGCCGCTGCCGTCCCGGACCCCGAAGAAGATCGCAGCCCGTGCGCCGAAGAAGACCAGCGGGCCGTGCAAGTACGCCGAGTCCGCCGCCACGCTCACGAAGAACCCGAATCTCTTCGACGTCGGCCTGCCGCCGGACCCGAAGCCGACACCGAAGGCCAAGCACACCGTTGTCTTCGCGACCAACAAGGGCGACATCACCGCGGAGTTCGACGGTACGGCCGCACCATGCATGGTGCAGAGCCTCGACTACCTGATCAGCAAGAAGTTCTACGACAACACGGCGTGTCCCCGGTCGGTCAACCAAGGCATCTTCGTGGTGCAGTGCGGCGACCCGACCGAGACCGGCAGCGGTGGTCCGACCTACACGGTCAAGGACGAGAGCCTGTCGAAGGCGAACTATTCAGAAGGCGCGATCGCGATGGCCAACGGCGGGCCGAACACGAACGGCAGCCAGTTCTTCTTCATCACCAAGGACAGCAACGAGAACGCCGCGGCAGGCACCGGCCTGCCGAAGAAATACACGGTGGTCGGTCACGTGACGAGAGGTATCGAGGTTCTGCGCCTTATCACCGAGGCCGGCGACGACGGCTCGAACCAGGCCGGCGGCGGGCGTCCGAGGCTCGACCTGATCTTCAAGACGGTCCGCGTCACGCCCGCCAAGGGGTGATCGCGGCTAGTTCGCCGAGTGCACGCGGTAGACGTCATAGACGCCGTCGACGTTGCGAATCGCGCGCAGCAGGTGGCCCAGGTGCTTCGCCTCGGCCATCTCGAACGTGAACTTGCTGACTGCCACGCGGTCGCGGTTGGTGTTCACGGCCGCCGACAGGATGCTGACGCTCTCGTCGGACAGCACGCGGCTGACGTCGGACAGCAGGCGGTGACGATCCAGCGCCTCGACCTGGATCGAGACGACGAACGTCGATTCCGCTGACGGCGCCCACTCGACCTCGACGAGACGATCGGCTTGGTCCAGCAACGACGCCGCGTTCGTGCAGGTGCGGCGGTGCACCGAGACGCCGCCGCCGCGGGTCACGAAACCGAGGATCTCGTCACCCGGAACCGGCGTGCAGCACCGGGCCAGCTTGACCCACACGTCGCTGACGCCCTTGACCGTGACGCCCGCGCTGCTCGACGAGCGGCGAGACGTCTGCCGCTCGGCAGGGGTCGTCGGCACGGCCGTCTCGGCGATGTCCTCGACCGCGCCCTCGACGCCGCCGAGCTGAGTGACCAGCTTCTGCACGACCGTCTGCGCCGAGATGTGCGACTCGCCGACCGCGGCGTACAGCGCCGAGATGTCGGTGAGGTGCATGTCGCGGGCGATCGTGAGCAGCGCCTCGCCGCCGAGCAGCCGCTGCATCGGTAGCGACGCCTTGCGCATCGCTCGCGACAGCGACGTCTTGCCGGCATCGATTGCGTCCTCGCGCCGCTCGCGGGCGAACCACTGGCGGATCTTGGTGCGTGCCCGTGGCGACTTGACGAACGCCAGCCAGTCGCGTGACGGGCCGGCGTTCTCGGCCTTGGACGTGAAGATCTCGACTGTGTCGCCGTTGTCGAGCGCGCTCTCCAGCGCGACGAGCTTGCCGTTCACCCGCGCGCCGATGCAGCGGTGGCCGATCTCGGTGTGCACCGCGTAGGCGAAGTCCACCGGCGTGGACTCGGTGGGCAGCGCGACCACGTCGCCCTTCGGCGTGAACACGTACACCTCGCTGGCGCCGAGGTCGAAGCGCAGCGAGTCGAGGAACTCCTCAGGCTCCTGCGCCTCGCGCTGCCAGTCGAGCAGTTGCCGCAGCCAGCCCATCTCGTCGGACACCGCCGACGGGTCCGACACGTCGGCGTTCTTGATCTCCTTGTACTTCCAGTGCGCGGCGATACCGTACTCCGCCGTACGGTGCATGCCTTGCGTACGGATCTGCAACTCGACCGGCTTGCCGCCCGGGCCGATGACCGTCGTGTGCAACGACTGGTACATGTTGAACTTCGGCATCGCGATGTAGTCCTTGAACCGGCCGGGCACCGGCTGCCAGTTCGCGTGGATCACGCCGAGCGTCGCATAGCAGTCGCGCTCGTTCTCGACGAGCACGCGGATGCCGACCAGGTCGTAGATGTCGGCGAACTCGCGTCCGCGGACGATCATCTTCTGGTAGATCGAGTAGTAGTGCTTCGGCCGGCCGGTGACCGTCGCCTTGATGCTGCCCTCGCGCAGGTCGACGTTGACCCGGTCGACCACCTCGTGCAGGTACGTGTCGCGCGAGGGCGCGCGCTCGGCGACCAGCCGGACGATCTCGTCGTACCGCTTCGGGTACAGCGTGGCGAACGCGAGGTCCTCGAGCTCCCACTTGACGGTGTTCATGCCCAGCCGGTGCGCGAGCGGGGCCAGCACCTCGAGCGTCTCGCGCGCCTTGCGCTCCTGCTTGACCGGGGGCAGGAACCGCAACGTGCGCATGTTGTGCAGCCGGTCGGCCAGCTTGATGACCAGGACGCGCGGGTCGCGCGCCATGGCCACCACCATCTTGCGGATCGTCTCGGCCTCAGCGGCCGCGCCGAACTTCACCCGGTCCAGCTTCGTGACGCCGTCGACGAGGTGGGCCACTTCGGGGCCGAACTGGTCGCGGATCTCGTCCAGGCTGCGGCCGGTGTCCTCGACGGTGTCGTGCAGCAGCGCCGCGACCAGCGTCGTGGTGTCCATGCCCAGCTCGGCGAGGATCGTCGCCACCGCGAGCGGGTGCGTGATGTAGGGGTCGCCGCTCTTGCGCAGCTGGCCCCGGTGGCGCTGCTCGGCGAGGTCGTAGCCGCGCTGCAGCAGCCGGGCGTCGACCTTGGGATGGGCGCCGCGGTGGATCGCGAGCAGCGGCTCGAGAACTGGCCGGACCGCGGACTGGCGCGGTGCGGTGACGAGCCGACGGGCCAGCCGGTCGCGGACGCGGCGGCGGTGCTGTTGGCTCTGGGCGTTCGGCTTGCCCTCGTCGTCCGGTGCCGTCGGCGGTCGAGGCGCGGCCAGAACCGGTGCGGTGGCGGGTGATTCGTCGCTTGCGGCGTCGTCGTCAGGCGCTGAGGTCATGACGGAATCGGCACGGTCCGGTTCTGTCCCGGTTCGCGCCTTTGGCGTGATTGCCTCCGTTGCCAGCGACGTCTCCCCTCGTAGGGTCTGATGCCATCAGTCTAGGCATCCGGACGTTTCCCGGGTGCGCGCCGTCGCTCGGACGATGAGCTCAGGCAGATCGGGCCAGGCTACTGTGCCCGGACGCGTCTCGCGCGTTCGATGTGGTCAGACGCGCAGCAGCGAGCGAACCTGGTCGTCGGCAATGCCGTCCAGCCGCCGTCGCCCGTTCAGGAAGCCGAGCTCGAGCACGACGCCGATGCCGGTGAGCTCGCCGCCGGCCTGGTCGATCAGGTGTGACCACGCCGCACTGCAACTCGCAGGCCAGCGCCGCGGCGAACAGGAAGCCGCGAGCCTCGATCCCCGCGATCAGGTCGACGTCGCCGATCTCGTGAGCGAATCCGGCAAGTGCCCGCACGACGTCGCCGAAAACGCGCCGATCGGCCAGCAGCGGCGCGAGATCCTTGAAGATGATGCCCGGCTGCGGGAAGTCGGGCACGTCGCGCAACAACGATGCGACGCTCGCGGCGATCTGCGGGCCGGCATCGCCGGTCGACTCGGCCACGACCACCATTACCGGCGCCTGCCCCGCTGTGGTCGCGCGCCGGGACGCGGCGCTGGGGCCGGGCCGCCGACACGTCGGGGAGTGCCGCCGCCGCGGCGCGACGCGACGCCACCGGCCAGCGCGGGCTAACAGCGACGAGTACGCACCGGACGCCAGGCCGACGAACAGGATGAGCGCGAGATCCTTGATCGTGCCGACGCCCAGGACGCCCGCGCCGACGAAGAGCAGCCCGGCCACCGGGAGCAGGGCGATCAGCGAGGTATTGATCGAGCGCATCAGGGTCTGGTTCACGGCCAGGTTGGCGGCCTGGGAGAACGTCATGCGCGAACCAGCCGTGATGTCACGGCTGTTCTCGGCGACCTTGTCGTACACCACGACCGTGTCGTAGAGCGAGAAACCGAGGATCGTCAGCAGGCCCACGACCGTGGACGGGGTGACCTCGAAGCCCACGATCGAGTAGATACCTGCGGCGACGATCAGGTCGTGGATCAGCGCGATGAACGCACCGACAGCCATCCGCCACTGGAACCGGATCGAGAGGTAGATCGAGACGACGATCAGGAAGACGATCAGGCCCTCGATCGCCTTGACCGTGATGTTGTGGCCCCAACTCGAGCTGACCGATTGCACCGTGATGGCCTGCTTGAGGCCCAGAGCCTTGGTGACCTTGTCTTTCAGCGTGTTCTGCTCGCTGGGCGTGAGGCTCTTCGTCTTGACGACGACCTGATGGGTCTTCCCGGAGCCGACGAGGCGAGCCGGATCAGCCGCCGCGACACCAGCCGCGGCGAAGGCGTGCTCGGTCTGCTTGGCGGTTATCGACGTGCCCGTCACCGGCACTTGGAACTGCGTGCCACCCTTGAACTCGACGCCCAGGTTGAAACCCCGGAACACGAAGCTGAGCACGCAGATCACGATCAGGATCGCCGACGCGAGATACCAGCGGCGGCGGCTGCCGATGAAGTCGAACTTGGTTTCGCCCCGGTACAGGCTGCGGAAGACGGACATCAGCGCTTGCCCTTCTCGTTCTGGGCGCGCATCCGGGCTCGTCGGGCGGCGGCACGCTCGGCCGCGGTGCCCGGCTCCGGCGCGGACGTCTCGCGTTCGGGCTGCTCTGCCACGGGCTCCTCGACGGCGGGTGGCTCGGTGGGTGCCTCGGCGGCGGGCGGCTCTGCCAGATCGTCCTGCGGCGCCTCGTCGTCGAGCACGGCGACCGACGACACCGCCTTGGCTGCTGACGGCGCGCGCTTGGGCAGCCTGATGCGCCTTCCGCCGGCCGGCGGCGCTTCGAGCGGCTGATCCGGCACAACGCCGCCTGCCCGAACAGCATTGAGGCCGGTGAATCGCGCCGACCCGAACGTCGCACTGCGCGAGAGCAGCGACACGATCGGATGAGTGAACAAGAACACGACGACGAGGTCGAGGATGGTGGACAAGCCGAGCGTGAACGCGAAGCCCTTCACGTCGCCGGCGGCGAAGTAGTACAGCACGGCCGCCGCGAGGAACGACACCGTGTCTGCCGACAGGATCGTGCGCCGTGCCCGTACCCACGCACGCGGAACGGCGACGCGCATGGATCTGCCCTCGTGCACCTCGTCCTTCATGCGTTCGAAGAACACGACGAACGAGTCAGCCGTGATGCCGACCGCGACGATGAAGCCGGCGATCCCGGCGAGAGTCAGCGTGAAACCGATCTCGCGGCCCAGCACCACCAGACAGCCGAAGGTGAGCCCGCCCGACACGAGCAGCGAGGCGATCGTGACGAAGCCGAGGGCGCGGTAGTAGACCAGCGAGTAGAGCACGACGAGGACCAGCCCGATGCCGCCGGCCAGCATGCCGGCTTTGAGCTGCGCCGTGCCCAGCGTCGCGGACACGTCGCTGTTGGTCAGCGGGGTGAAGCTCAGCGGCAGCGCGCCGTACTTGAGCTGCTTGGCGAGCTGGTTGGCCGAGCTCTCGGTGAAGCCGCCGGAGATCTGGGTGGCCTGCCCGTTGATCGCGTCCCTGTTGTACGGCGCGGAGATGACAGCGCCGTCGAGTGTGAAGGCAACGTAGTCGGCGCACGGGGTGCCGCTGGACCCGCACGACGTGATCGACGTCGTGGTGTCCTGGCCGTTCGTGTTGTGCGCGCCGGTGTAGTTCGCCCATTGTCTCTGGCCGGTGCTCTTCAGGTTCAGCGAGACCGTCCACTCGGCGGTGCCGCCGCCGGTGCCGCCGACGTTCGGCTGCACGGCGCTGGCGCTGGAGATCTCGGTGCCGGCGACGATGACCTTGCCGAGGAGGTAGACCGCGTTCGCGTCGGCCGCCTTCTTGTCGCAGGCGAGCATGTACTTGCTGCGTTCGGGGATGCCGTCGGGCTGGTCGGTGCGGCAGTCGTAGCTCGCCATGCGGGCCTTCAACTCCTGCTGCTGCTCGGGCTTGAGCTTGTTGTACGCGGCCTCGTCCAGCGGGACGGTGAACGCAATGCCCTTGAACGGGTCGGAGGTCTTCCTGACCGGTGCCGGGGATGCCGTCGCGGACGCCGTGGGCGTCGGCGTCGCGGAGGCCTTCGGCGTGGTCGAGGCCTTCGGTGTGGACGACGCCGTCGACGACGGCGCGTTGAGCGGCCGCACCTCGTTGGCCTGCGGGCTGGCCGCCGGGCTCGACGCGGCGGCCGGGGAGGACGTTGCCGGCGTGGTCGGCGCCCCGGCAGACCCACTCGTCGTCGCCGATGCGGACGTTGACGGTGTCGTGGTGGCCTGCGCGGTCACCGGTGGCATGACGAGCGGCCGGAAGTTCAGGCTGGCGGCCTGACCGAGCTTGCTGATGTCCTGGGTGTTCTTGCCCGGGATCGACACGACGATCTGGTTGTTGCCCTGGATGACCACTTCGGCCTCGGTGACGCCCGAGCCGTTGACCCGATCTTCCATGATCTGGCGCGCCTCGCTCATGGCCGACTTCGACGGCGTCTTGCCCTTGGGCGCCTTGGCCTCGAAGATGACCTGCTTGCCGCCTTCGAGGTCGAGCCCGAGCTTGGGCGTATGCCGTTGGCCGGGCAGGAAGACCAGGCCGTACAGCACGGCCATGATGGCGAGCAGCGCTAGGAAGTACTGGCCGACGCGCAGCGTTCCGGCGGGTGGTGCCACGGGGGTGGGTCTCCTCGACGTTCTGGGGTGGGCGGCGCCCGGTGCGGTGAGCCGGCGTCTACTCGCGCGGACGAGCGACGCGGATCCGGCACAGTATGACGGACGTGATGATGAACGCCTTCCACGTGGGCCGCATGGTCAGCGCTCGGGGTGTTCGCCGGGCGGATCGTCGCGGTCGTCCGGCGCGGCCTCGTCCGGCTCGATCCCCTGGCGGTACTGGTTCGGCAAGGACTCGACGTCGCGCAGTGCGGCCACGGCCCATTTCACCTCCACGCCCGGCGCGATGGACAGCTGCACCGAGTCGTCCGGGTTCACTCCGGTGACGGTGCCGTACAGCCCGGACGTGGTCATGACCTCCGTGCCGAACCCGATCCGCTCGCGAAACTTGGCCTGCTGGGCCATCGCGCGCTCACGGTTGCGCCGGGTGAACACGAACATCGCCAGCACGAGCACGGCAAGCAGGATCAGCGGTAGTGCGTTCACAGTTGTGACCTCATACGGGATGGGCGGCGCCCGCGAGTGTAGGCGTTGGGTTACTTAACGCCCACCCGGGCACGTGGGTGCCCGCTATTCGTCGAACAGGGTCGCCGCGCCGGTGTCTCGCGGCGCGGTGAGCCCCAGGTGCGCCCACGCTGCGGGTGTCGCGACGCGGCCGCGCGGGGTCCGGGCGAGCAGCCCCGCGCGCACGAGGTACGGCTCGGCCACCTCCTCGACGGTCTCGACCTCCTCGCCGACCGCCACGCCCAGGGTGCCCACGCCGACGGGCCCGCCGCCGAACCGGCGCACCAGCGCGTCGAGCACGGCGCGGTCGAGGCGATCCAGGCCCAGCTCGTCGACGTCGTAGACGGCCAGCGCGTCGCGGGCGACCTGCTCGGTGACCACGCCGTCGGCGCGCACCTCGGCGAAGTCGCGCACCCGGCGCAGGAGCCGGTTGGCGATGCGCGGCGTGCCCCGCGAGCGTCCCGCGATCTCGGCGCCGCCGTCGGCACGCAGCGCCACGCCGAGCAGGGACGCGGATCTGCGCAGGATCGTCTCGAGGTCGGTCACGTCGTAGAAGTCCAGGTGGCCGGTGAAGCCGAACCGGTCGCGCAACGGCCCGGTGAGCAGGCCGGCGCGTGTCGTCGCCCCGACCAGCGTGAACGGTGCGAGCTCGAGCGGGATCGCGGTGGCGCCGGGGCCCTTGCCGACCATGACGTCGACG
>WNGI01017740.1_pt1 | contig 11779 bp, 18 predicted proteins | sample 5400621 | NCBI WGS metagenome assembly WNGI01 (sample SAMN13153374, study PRJNA577476) | soil metagenome | isolation source: 20 cm soil or saprolite under Garry oak tree replicate 1 | place: USA:California | collected 2016-06-15
CTTCCATATCGTTCACGAGCCTGCGGATAATTCTTTCAGTTCCATTCTGTAGCCAGGTCGTGTTTCCTCGTCCTCGGCGCAAACGGTCACTTACCGCGTCCTGTGCCATGTGGACGTATCCAGAGTAGCCTTCGGCATATTTTCCAACTTCTTTACCTTTGCTAGCGCCTAGGCCAACGCCTTGCGCGTAGATTGCAGTATGGCTGTCAATGGTAATCAAGCACGGTTCGTTGACATCCCAGGAACGTACATGGGATCAACTCTTCCTTCACCCTCGGTACCTAGGCCCTGGCCCTCCTTCCAACCCATAAGCTTTAGTAATTTATTCCCAACGTTGTTTTCATCCTTTCCCGGATCCACAGGATGTGGCGGCGAAGGTGGCCCTTCGGAGTTACGTTTTTTCCCCAGAACCTTGCTGTCCTTGTCCGGCATTGGTGTATCGGGTTGGTTGAACAGGATGCGACGTTCAGATGCTCTATCACGGTACTTTGGTTGCTGCTGTTGCGAGCCTGCTGCCTTCCGCACAACTGCTTTCTGTCGAGCTACATCTCTTAAACTAAGATCCATGTAGTTTTTCTAGTACTGCTGGTCAGAAACTTAGGATAGCTTCATCACGGCATGAAGTCAAACCTTGTGTAAGCCGGATTCCTTATTATGGCGCTTGAGTTGTTCGATTGACTTAAACTGCCTCGCGCACAAGAAGCACATCAGCGCATCTACGTCTGCGAAGTCAAATTCAGTCTCCAATTCGACCACCTCTTTTGCAGAAGGGGCTGAGGTTATCTGTTATTGTTACGGTAAACAACTTGAATACCCAAAGTCTAGCATAACATCACCTGCATCCCAGATGCCGGTCCCTTAGCAAGTTCTCCCTGAACTTGATTCCATTTCTGGATGTTATCAACCGTCTAGCAAGACTCAATCTATGGCCATAGGACTTGCTTGAGCACATACCTTCCTGCTTGCAATCGGAGGAGCAACCTTTTTCGCGGCCACCGCTATCGAAGGAAGTAAATGACCAGCGGAACTACGATATGCTATAAGACGCACTCTTGTTTGATTCCATGTTACCATCTTCACCGGCAGAGTCATCCATTGCATTTGCTTCATCGTCCATGGATATCCCTGGAGCTAACGGTCGAAGATGACTGGCTGTGAAATTGATTAATACATAATTTTCAGAACTAGGCACCAGGTTTCACCTTTAGCAATCGATTTACTAAAATTCAAGGTGACGGGCTTGTCAGAGACAGGTAATGCTGATGGTGCGATGAGAACTTGTTTGGCAAGCGCATCTGCTTCGACTGACAGAGGCCGTTAAGTTTCGAAACCAGTGAACACAGCTGAAAGATGCACCTTTCTTCTTTCTCTCCCTTTTCTCTTTCTGTGGCGGTGCTGCTGACACAGGCTCCTCAACCTTGAATTCCAAGACAGCACAAGTGGAATTCTCGTCCCAATATCGAACCCACATGCCTTCAGAACCCCCTAGGCTACTAGTCGATTTCAAACATGCTTCATCACGTTGAATGAAGTCGGTGACAGGTTGGAAGGAGTAAGGATGAGCAAATGATGCTGCTACAGGTTTGTCTGAAATGCGAAATCCGTTAGGGTGAATTTGCGGAGACATTGTTGCGGCGAGCACGGCAGATGCGGACTACGAGTTGATGGATTTGAAAGACGTTCGCGTGCGACATGGGGAAAGTTACGATACCTGAACATCAACGAATTCCACAAACGCAAAACCGTAACTAGCCATCGTAACCTTGTCTTTGATTAATATTATCCGCCGCATACCCTTGGGCCCTGGTCTGCCAGGACCAGAAGAATACAGCATAGCTTGATAGATGGCTTGAGGCCCAGACAGAGGGTCTAATCCGCGAAAGAGCAATATAGGCGATTGGGTATTGCCGATGTCACGAGTCCCATCGTTCAAATTCCCTTTGTTAAAGCGGTTCTTGTCATGCGGCGAGGCGCTTTGTGAGTAATCAATTTTAACTCTACGACCGTTGTGAGGGGCACCCGTTTCCAATGCCTTGTAAAATGCGGCTGTCGCACTCGCGCCGTGGGAGGCTGGCGGAGGTACTTGAATAAAAGGGAATAGAGGGTCGACGAAGGCGCGAGCGTGATCCGTACTTGTGAATTGCGCGAATCCAAAGCCTTTCGAGGTACCTTGTAAATCCAACGGCGAAAGACGTCAATGCGTATGCAAAAGCAGATACAAATGTGCAAGTGCCTGATGATCTTTCACGAATAATTGTCACAGTCTCGATGTTACAGCCATAGGATGAGAGATACGCCTGAAGCTGGAGGTAGGAAGCGGCTTCAGTCATGGATTATACGCAACGTAGAAACAGAACAGTCGACAGACATCGGCCTCGGTAAAATCTGGATCTAATCCAAGGAAAATGACGTGAGGACTGGGCTCCGAAGGCGTCAAACGCTTCTTAAAGCCACCACCGCCTCCAGGGGCACGAGAACGGTCATCATGCCCATAGTCTTGGTGGTCGCCTTGCCGCAAATGTCCTGGCTTGTCACTTCCAACATCTTCAGGATTTTGCAAAGCCTCGTATCCGTACGTCTAGGAAAAAAGAAGGGATGAGATTCCTAGGTATAACGAGGGTGACGCGCACTCCATTATTGAACTTCCTGCGTTTCCCTTCTGCCTGAAGATCGTCTTCTCTTGCACGAATGTTGAGCCTGGAGTCGGGGCCTGGCCAGGGAGAGGATTCAGGCCAGGAATCCTTTCCTCTGTCCCACTCACGGTTATGTGTCATTAGAACGAAGATGGAAGTCAGAAGCCAAGGTGCGACAAACAGAAAGCCAAACAATCGCCTCTTTCTCGACCTCTGTCATGGGTGCACACGGTAAGTTCCGCTCTTTCTGCCCCGCCTCAATGTTCTCAGTGCTCTTTTCCTAGGCGCCGTCAAGGTTTGTGCGTCCATTGTGGTCCGTATAAGCCTCTAACTATCCTTGCTCCAGGTAGATCCCGCCGTCGAGCGATTCAACCGTATGGTATGTCCCTCTAAGTATATCCTGCGTGTCGCTCTAATACACCGCACCATCTAGCGCGAAGAAGCATACAAAAATTTCAGATGGACAAAGACAACTGTTCGTACTGCCATGTTAGGCTTCGTTGTGGTTCCTGGGATTTTTTACTATCTCTCCAGCGCCGGCTACGTACGACCCCTTGACTTTTTGGCTTGCGTCAACGCTCACATGCAGCACAGCATAGATGGAATTGGATAGCAAGACGTAAAGGGGAATCGTTGATTCAGAAACAAGCATGAGAAGTCCTTGGTATAGATTCATGCCATGTTCCAATTCAAACACGTTTGCATAGTTCTATGGCAATCTTACATCCCGCACCAACAATACTGCTTAGGAGAGCATGAGCAGGTGCACGCTGCGAATGGTTGTCGACAGCGATATTAAGGTGTTCCAGTTCATCATCCCTAAATTCCTGTACGACCGCTTTAAGCAGCGCAATGCTAGGATGGTTCGCGGGTAGACCATCCATCTCTCGCAATTGGCTGGCAGAATGTTAATAGAGTAGCAGGATAATGACCTCTACATACTCATCGTAATGCTCTCCAATGACCGTTTCAACAGCCTCGGTGCATGCCATAGCCGCCTCCCTGCCCATTAGAGCCGTAGCAGCACCGAGGCCAAAACCAGCGATTTTCGCAACTTCTAGTAAGATAGTTGGTCTTATTTCATGTTGCAGCTGTAGTTTATCCATCACTTCAAGATGTTTCTTCTCTTGATCCCACATTTCCTGCGAACGTTGAGCAACTTTTGGTTTGGAAATAGGACTGGGAACTGACCTGAATCAGAGGTCCAGTTATCTGATCTCTACGTAGAACATGGAGCTGTCCTTTGTAAATCCAGTTGGCCGCCACTTCACCCGCCTGGTCGACTCGAATGGCACTCTCAAGTGTTCGTTGTTGTTCAGCGGTCAACGCCTCTGGTGATGTTGAGACTGAGAGGTCGTTACGACGCAGAGGATCTAGGTATATAGCGGATGGCTGAGCCCTGTGCGCAAGACCTTGAGAGAAGGGAAACGAATGCAAACGGATCCTAAGTGTCATGGAAGAACGTGACCATGCACACAGCCTCTATCAACTCAGCGATCACCATGTCCTCCACGTAAGTCTCGCTTAGCTACGTTCGTCAGCGATTGGCTCTACGTTCATAAGCTTTACCCCTTCCGACATAGTAGATATGTCAAAGGAGAAAGATTGGTCCGCTAACTTAGGTGTGTACAAGTTGTTCAGTTTGTATAATTATAAATACTAATCTCTTTTCATCTTGATCAGGGATGCTTGACTGGGACTCTACGAGCATTGTATTCACCAAAAGGTCGCTGATCGAGTTCCTCAAGTGAGTTGTCTCGATGCGGCTCCCCGACAGACTTCACGTAGATCAGATATACAGGCACCACCGTCGACACGAACTTCAGTAACATTGCCAAATTACCGCGTAACAGATCCGTGCTGACATAGAAAGCGCGAAACCACTGATCGATTCCATTAGGCTATGCCACGTTCGGAAAATTGACTAGTGTATCGGAAGAAGGTAACACCCTATCGGAAACGGTGTCCCCAGGTATGTACATTGGAAAATTGTACGTAATGTATTCACGGTCAAGGAACACTCAGTATCCGATGGTCTCACCAACTTCAAACCTACCCGTAGAGTTCGGACGGCTCCCGGAGGCGAAACTCATGTCATTTTTGGCCACGATGAGGGCGAGGACGCGTTATCGTCTGCACCTCAGCAGTTTGATGAACCAGCTAGCGAAGTACGTATCACGCTATTTTGTGTCAGTGCGTATGTTATCGTAGACCTAGGTTTCTGCGGCCAGAGTTAACGAAGCAGCTTCCCCTGGCGATGCGGGCGAACAAACCAATCCTTCCTCGAACTTTAAACCGAGCAGGTCAGCCGCGCGAGCATTTTTCTTGCAACTTGGCATGATTTTTTCTGCAGACGCGTCAGGACCTTACCTGGTGGACAGAGTAGCCTGTCTAATCTTTGGGGAACAGACACACCTGGTGAAGATTTCAAACCCACTCGCAGGTATATCCTTCACTTCACGCATGATTGTAATTCTCATTGCAACAGAGTTCGAGAAGGGCCCGGCGGGGAGGATCACATGAACAATGTAAGTCTATGGATGATGAGCAAGGAAAATGCAAAAATAACAATTTTGGCAGATATTCTGAAGAACGTATTATACCTTGTTCTAATTGGCACTGGTCTTATGAAATGAAATGAGTTATAGTGATAAGCGCTCGCTTACTCCAAATGGGACGCTGCCTGGCGTCTCACAGGTTTGAAATCGGTTGCTATTTCGTGTGCCGTAGTAGGCTGTTACAGTACGAGGAATACTACATCCACCGACTGTGAAGCTGCAAATGCTGTGGAACTGGACATTGTCAGAGTCTGTGGTCTTGTAGAGTGACGGGTGCCAAGAACCATCCAGCAGAATTCAAGGATATTTTCTGGGATGCAAAGCTACTTATGACGTACACAGTAATCAGCCAAAGTATAATATACAGTACTACTAGGGTACATTTCAGATAGCACAATAAACAACATTAGTTCTCAGTCCCATCACCGAAGCTCCATATCCTCACATCCGTATCGTCACTGCCTGACACAATCTTATCTTCGCCGAGGGCTATACAACTTACGGCTGCTTGGTGACCGACGAGAGTTGCAGTACAACGCCCCTCATCTCGGGACCACACCTCCAACCTATATTAGGCCAAGCACAAGAACTAACAGTGAAAGGCGCACCTTAATTGTCCTATCGTGGCTGCCGCTGACAAGGCGCAGTTTATCGCAGGCAACAGACCAGACTCCCTCTATATGCCCGAAAAAAGTGCGAATTGCCTTGGCTGAGTGAATATCCCATATCTTGACAGTGTTATCGAGACTCCCTGAGATGAGTAGCGGCTTCGAACGATCTCGACGATCGTAGGATTGGTGTTCGCCCGACTGTAGTTGCTGCTCTCCGGGAAAGTGAGGACCTGAGGTCTCCGTGTCCTCCGCTTCGTGATTGGTCTCGCCGCGTTCTTCACTGTGCAGTAGCTTGATACACTGCACCTGTCCAACATGACCGGTAAATTGACGTATGCAAGCACGAAGGCTCAGGTCCCATAATTTGATAGTTCCATCATCGGAAGCAGAGAAGAGCATTTTGCCAGGATCTATTTGTGACATCGATTGGCCAGGCGATGGAGCTGAAGCAGGAGGCGTGATGTGATCATAGCCGCCAGCATCCCACAACTGCACGGCATTGACCCATTCAGAGTGTCCACGTAGCACGAATGAACCACCTGAGCGAACATTCCACACCCTGATCGTTGAATCGACGCTTCCACTGGCAAGAAGATTTAAATCAAAATTAACACAAACGACACCATCGGTGTGACCCGCTAGTGTACGTATACATTTCCCTCGTCGCCAATCCCAGACCTTGATTGTATTGTCCATGCTGCCGGTAATTAACTTTGCTTCATCGAATTGAAGGCAGCGAACTGCACGAGTGTGACCTCTGAGACAATGCAGTTCGGCACCAGTCTCCAGATTCCAAACACGGACAGTGCGATCATATGAGCCGGTAATTAGAACAGGGAATGCAGGGTGTGATAGATTTTCATGGGTCGCGTGATGGATGGTTTATCCAGTGCTTCAGGAGAGGTTGGAGCAACCAAGGCACTCGACGAGTCTATATCTGAGTCGAGGTCTGACTGCACATATTGTGCACACCTACTCGACTTTGTTCGTGGGCGTTTGACAGGCCTTAATAACAGGCTGGTGGATTCTTCGCCCTTTCTCTTCGACAATACAGGCGGTGAGACACTGGAGACGGGTGATCCAAGTAAAGAGGCTGGACAAGGTGAGCTAGAACGAAGCCTGTATGCCCGGTTCTTCTCAAGGATGGGCAAACCCCAGCCACATTTCTTGCATTTCTGTCCAATGTGCTGTTCGCAAATGCCACGCCACAGCGTGTCATCGTCGGCTAGCATTTTCCAACGGCGGGCAACTTGGGCTGCACGACAGAGGGATGTAGCGTCGAGGTAACCGAGGATCTTGAGCGATACCTCCCGCGGAAAGACAACAAATGGGTCAATTCGAATCAGGTGGTTGAGTTGTTCGGTCAGCAGGGACAATTGGGAGAAACAACACATGGTAAGGAGACCTTGTAGCATAAGGGCACGGCGGGGGTGAGACGAAGAGGAAAAATTTGACCAGACGGTATTAACTATTTGGCGTTCCCCCTCTGGTAGAGCATCTAATGACTTATAAGGTCTTCAACGACTGTTATCGATATGGACGAGGAAAGACATACATGTTGGAGTTTGAGAATCGTGCCTTCATCTGCCATTCTCTGATGACGGACACATAATTTCCGCGGTTGTGACTGCTGAGATAGGGCTGAGGGAGGGATTTCGTCATGGTCGGGCTCGTCGGGCTTGGAAGTTGAGGCAGGGATAAATACATCATCAAGGGTGGAGGCGTGGTCGAAAATCATAGGAATGTCTAGGTCGGAGGAAGCAACTGTGTGCTCAGGCGAGGCTGCGGCCAGCTTGGGCGGGGGTATAGTGTCGCAGACATAAGAAGAGGGAGACATGGAGGAAGCGACTAAGAATGCATAGAATACAAGTGACGGAATTAACTAGTCAGCTCCTGTCAGCTCGCGCTCAGGTTGCGCCACATGTCGCCATTCATATTTTCTTCCTCACGCTCACTTAAAAAAAGAATAATACGGCTATTGTGCGGGCTTTCATTCAAGATATAGATCAACAGGGAAAAAGGACAAGTCGTGAACACAGAATCGTAAGGAAATAGGCTCAATCAAGGTTGATCTTCAACTGCTCAAGTGGTATGGGCACAAAGTTATCCAACGTAATAGACCGTGAGGCCAGCTCCGGTTCACAGTGTGGTGGAACGAGCTGCCGGATTAGATCCGGTCGCACCGAGAGCTCTGCGGTTATGTTCAGAAGCTGATCCATTCGGATTCAAACAACTCACCCTCGCGCGTGAAATCGAATAATGGGGGAAATTCTCTGCCATTTGGCATTCTCGCTCCTTCAACCCGCAATTCATCGAAGAATGAATGAACCATCGCCTGTATTGCGCTCAGTCTCTGGTTCGGCGTATACTCCAGCATCTTTGACACAAGGTCGATTGCTTCTTGCGCCGTGCGTGGCCGGAACACCTGGGCGATATTCAGTGCTCGAATATCAAAAAAGGAAAATATTAACTTTTGAAAAAGGGTGTGGCTTAATTTGCGGGAATTTATGTTCCATATAATTGGGATTCATGGTTTTAATTTGTTCCCTGGACGGGGTGCCAAGCACTTTGATGATTTCAACTAGCTGATCAATGCCACTCTCCCCTGGGAACAGCGGTTGCCCCAACATCAACTCCGCCATAACACAGCCTGTCGACCATATGTCTATAGCATTCATGTTAGCATAATATGCGACAAAACATAATAAAGGGAATCACCAATATTGGTAGTGTAATTTGTAGCACCGAAAATCAACTCTGGTGCTCGATAGTACCTCGAGCAAATATAGCTGACATTTGGTTCTCCAGCGACAAGAATCTTGGCGGACCCAAAATCACATAATTTGAGTACGCCCGTTGCGGGATTGAGCAACAAATTTTGCGGTTTGATGTCGCGATGGCATATACCGACGGAGTGGATATAGGCAAGAGAGCGGAGGAGCTGATACATGTAGAGCTTGATCTGGAGCATTGGCATAGGTTGCTTAAGCTTCGCATAATGACGGCTGGCACGGTAGACAGTTTCGGGAACGTATTCGAGTACGAGATTGAGATAGACTTCATCCTTCTACGAATTGAAGGGATGAAAAAAAAGACATTCAGAATTTAGAAAGCACCCACCTTGTCACCATTTGAATAGAAGAATGCTTTCAGATCAACGACATTTGGGTGGGAAACGAGCCTCATGATTTGCAATTCGCGATTCTACGGAAGAACGAAAATGAGCCCAGATGTGAGAATCGATAACAAAGACGGAACTAGCCTTGAACCGCTTATCCTGGAGAACCTTCTTGATTGCTATATCCTTCCCGTCTTCGGAGCCACCAACCATCCTGGCCTGGAAGACGACGCCGAAAGAGCCGTTGCCGATGACTTTGCAATTGGTGTAGGCGATTTCTTTTGTCTCGGCTGTTTTGCCATCCGAGGCAATGACCTTGACGACTTTGTGGGGATCGTCGATGGCTAATGGAGAGTGAAACATGAGATGATCAAGAGGGAATCACGGCGGGAAATCGGGGATGCGGGAAGATACGGGCGCAGCAGGAGAGGAGGGGGAATAGGAAGGGATTAGAATGGGTTTGAGACAAATGTAAGTGGAGCATATAGAACGCACGAGATATCTTGACGCCGTTTATTGGACCATGAGTTGTCATGATGGAGGAACAAAGGGGAATGGAGGGTATTTGGACAGGAGACGGGGGGACAGCGAGGCGGGCAGCAGCAGGGGGACAGAGACAGGCGAGGAGGACGTCAGGGAAGAGCGGGAGATGCGAAGCGTCAAGGTGGCAGGGCGGGTCCTCCACATGTCACGCCGTCTGCGACAAACCATTACAAATAACATACATGCTAGATACCCGGTACGTCCGACCCCTCCTCCTCTCCCCGCCGTCGCCGCCGCCGCCGCCGAGATGTCCCCCGCGTGCTCGTCGGCGACGGTGGTCCTGATGCAATAAATCCTTCCGACTGCAGCTGCGCAAGCATGTCTCGCGCAATGTTCGCCGGATCGTCCCGAGCCTCTGCTGCTCCTTGCTCTCCACTCTCCCGTGTCCGCCGCGACCGTCGTCCAATCGCGTCTCCACGCCGCAGCTTCTCCAGCAATGCGTCCAACACATCTTCCTTCTCCGTCGTGTCCGTTTCCTGCGCCCTTTGCCGCTGTGCACGATTCTCCTCCAATAGCTGCTTGCGCCGTTCGTACGCTGCTTTTTGCTCCGCGGAAACCTGGTTCTCCGCCTTGCATTTCTAACAGCCACACAGTCAGCGCTACCGATTCTGTGAGCGCCTTGTAATCAAGCCAACCTTGTACGATGTCACGAACGTCTTGAAAATCCCGTAATACTCGGACGACGTCATGTTTTTTTCGTCCTCGCCATAGTATGTTATGGCATCCACAAACGTCGACTCGGCATTGTTCACATCATGGACTAAATCTTCCACTTGTTCATTCGCTTTGGCCACAAAAGACCACATTTGTTTGCCATACATATCCTGATCGTCCAGATCGGCAAAGTGCTCCGCCAGTTCTTGACGTATTCGTTTAAGCCCTTCACGTAACTCGTTTAATCCCTTGCGTAGATCTTGCAAGTTTACTAGAGAAATCCATAAGCCCGAAACGAATGCTTCGAAACGATCGATGCGTCAGACCTCGATATGCTTCCGCCGGTTTCTCGAGCTCATCCAAGAACTCTTCCATTTGGGCAAAATATTTGCTTACTATCCGTTCCAGAAAATGCAAAAGTGTCGTGTTGTTCACCGATTTGGTGTCGACGAGCTGCGGAGAGGTTGGAGTACATTCGCTTTGTAGCATACAGCCATACCTTGTTGATACTGCTAACCCGGAAGCCAAAGGCACCACCTTTGATTCCAGTACCATTCATATAATTGCCAATCAAAAGGATGAGCTAAATGAGGCTAAGACTGCTGAAAGCCAGTTAAGTTTGCCTAAGCTTACACTAAGCAATTCTTTGAACGATTTTGCATCAAGTAATGCTCGTCCTGCGTCCGCCAGTTTTTTGGCAGCCTGCAGCCAATATTTTAGTGACCATACTATGATGACGAAAACAAAACCAACCTCATCCAGCAACAACCAAGTCTCACGGAAACCACATTTATAAAGCATACCTTCAATCCGAGGGCCTAACCTCTTAATCTGAATCAATTTGACCATTAACCGGTCGGAGGGGTGTAGACCAGCAAGCTCCTCAGGTTCAGCATTCACATAGACGTTCAATTTTCCGACTTGCTCGGGTGACGGTAAGACTCCCTTAAGCTCGCTAAGGAAGAGTTGCGTGCATAATTCGTTATCGAATTGTTTAATCTTGTATGCTATTTCTTCGGGTGTCAACTTCTTGACCCTTTGCAGGAGAATTTCTGGTGTCTTTTTAAAGAAATATCAGCGAGAAGCCCTATTGACACATACCAACACGCTTCTTGGTCTGAGGATCCAACACACTTTTCAACTCTGCATGCTTTTGTCGAGCTATAATAACAATATCTCGTTAACATATGACCGTGATCAAAGATTAGAATTTACCCATGAGATTTATGACCAGCTGCTTCGCCCTGAAATCCTCCTCCATCTCCATCCATACACCGTCCAATTGGAGTTTCTGCAACATTTCTCGTTCTTTTTCAGGTTCATCATCCTTGAAAACGGTTTTTAACACTTGTTGATGGGGCAATTTATCCCATTGGAGTTGCTTCATCTTGGTGCTAGGGGTAATTGGAATCTCTTTCCGAGCTGTAAGCAAATGGCTGCCCAAAAGTAGAGATGCGCGGTTTGATCCAGGATTTGAGCTGGGATTCGAACCGAGTCCAATCATCCGTGGAGGTGGTGTGGAAAATGGTGTCGACACATGTGACGAATTAGGTGGTGGTGGCGGCGGTGGCGGTGGCGGCGGAGGAATTCCACCTGCTATGATGCGCCCCAAAGCTAATGAAGGTCCTGGCGGGGGCGGGGGCGGTGGTGGTGGTGGTGGTG